>Ga0325401_1004912_pt1 | contig 12677 bp, 15 predicted proteins | sample PopdelMetagenome_FD_205666 | JGI IMG/M metagenome (GOLD analysis project Ga0325401, IMG submission 205666) | Populus deltoides microbial communities from Bellville, Georgia, United States - Xylem-PdKOR-R2 | ecosystem: Host-associated > Plants > Phyllosphere > Stem > Wood/Secondary xylem | place...
GGCGGTCGGCGACGTCGGTGCCGAAGGTCTCCTCGGCACCGGTGGACTTCTCGGGGTCGTCGGGCACCACGCGGCGCGGGTCGCGGCCCCAGGCGAGGTCCTGCAGGTGGCGTGCGGCGCCCTGGCCGACCGCGCGCTGCAGGACGTCGGCGGGCACGTGGGCGAGGTCGGCCACCGTGCGCAGCCCGAGCGTGCGCAGGGTCTCCTCGGTCTTCGGGCCGACGCCCCACAGCGCCCGCACCGGCAGGGGGTGCAGGAACCCGACCACCTCGGCCGGGCGGACGACGAGCAGGCCGTCGGGCTTGCAGTGCGCCGAGGCGACCTTGGCGACGAACTTGGTGGAGGCGACGCCGACCGAGCAGGTGATGCCCTGCTCGTCGAAGACCCGCGCCCGCACGAGCTCGGCCACCGCCACCGGGTCGCCGAAGCGCCGCCCGGCGCCGGAGACGTCGAGGAAGGCCTCGTCGACGCTGACCGGCTCGACCAGCGGGGTGATGGTGCGGAAGACCGCCATGACCCCGCGGGACACCTCGCTGTAGAGCGCCATGTCACCGGGCACCACGACCGCGGTCGGGCACAGCCGCAGCGCGCGGGCGGTGGGCATGGCGCTGCGCACGCCGAACGCGCGGGCCTCGTAGGTGGCCGAGGTGACCACCCCGCGGTTGCCGGCGCCGCCGACGACCACCGGCCGGCCGGCCAGCGACGGGTCGCGCCGCACCTCGACGCTGGCGAAGAAGGCGTCCATGTCGACGTGCAGCACGCGGCAGCCCTCGGCCCGCCCCCGCGGCTGCGCCACCGGACCCCCGTCGTCGAACACGTGTTCGACCATAGCCGGTCAGTCGCCGGCGAGGGAGTCCAGGTCGCTGCCGAACCCGCCGGTGGCCCGGGGGCGCCGGCGGGCCGAGGTGACCACCGGGTAGCTCGGCGTCCGCAGCACCGCGGCGCCGGACATCGCCAGCGCACCCACCAGGGCGGCGTCCTCGGACACCGCCAGCGGCGGGAACCCGCCCACGGCCAGGTAGGCGTCCCCGCGCACGCCGAGGTTGGCCCCGTGCACGTGCGGGTGCACCGCACCCGGGCCGGCCGTGCGCCAGCGGTCGTAGGCGTCGGTGAAGGCGGCCGCCACGTGCGGCGGGTGACCGGTCCAGTCGGCGACCTCCACCAGGCCCACCAGGGCCTCGACGCCAGACTCCGCGGCCGCGACCTGCAGCGCCAGCCACCCCTCGGGCACGAGGCTGTCGGCGTCGGTGCTGGCCAGCCACACCCGCTCGGGCCGCCGGGCCCGGGCCAGCACCGCCAGCGCCCCGGCGTGCCGGGCGTCGCCCACGGTCTCCCCCGGGCCGGTCACCACGAGCGCCCCGGCGGCGGCGGCCAGCGCGGCGGTGTCGTCGGTGCACCGGTCGGCGGAGACCACCACCAGCACCGGCACCCCCGCCACGTCGGGGTGCCTGGCCGCCCGGGCCAGGGCGGCCAGGCAGGCCGGCAGGGTGGCCGCCTCGTCGCGGGCGGGCACCACGACCCCCAGCAGCTCGGGGATCACCAGAGGTCCTCCGCCGCGGCCACCGAGGCCGCCCGGGGGTCCTCGGCCGGGGCGCGCACCCAGCAGTCCAGCAGCAGGTCAGGCTCCTCGTGCACCGCCACCCGCGGCCAGTCCAGGCCCTGCCGCAGCGCGGCGTGCACGGCGTCCCCGGTCTGCGGGTAGTCCGCGACCGGGTGCCGCCAGTGCACGGCGAGCAGGGTCCCGCCGGGGCGCACGGCGGTGCGCACCTGCTCCAGCAGGGCGGCCAGGTCGGGCGGGGACAGGTAGTAGAGGACCTCGGAGAGCACCAGCAGGTCGACCTCGGGCAGCTTGTCGCCGGGCACGACCCGCCGCTGCACGGCGACGCCCGGGTTGCGCGCCGCGGCCGTGGCCACCGCCGCCGCGCTGGCGTCCCAGGCCACGAGGTCGGCGCAGCGCGGGGCGAGCACGGCGGTCAGCTCGCCGACCGAGCAGCCCACCTCCAGCCCGTCGGCGTACCGCTCGCGGGGCAGGGCGGCGGCGGTGAGGGCGTACTTGCGCCGCTCGTACCAGCGGCTGCGCAGCGACCAGGGGTCCTCGGCCGCGGCGTAGAGGTCGTCGAAGTACCCGGGCGGGAGGGTCACCAGAGCACCTCGTGGTCGCGGTCGGCGTGCGCCAGGAACTCCGGCGGCAGGACGGCGGGGTCGGGCCCCAGGGGGTGCACCTGCGTGGTGAAGCACGCGATCGCCGCCTGCTTGGCGGCCCGCACCGACGGCGGCAGCGGCACCCGCCGGGCCCGGTCCCACGGCACGCGGGGGTCCTCGGGCACGGCCCAGTGCCAGGTCCACACCGGGTACTGCCACACCGGGACGTCGCCGGACGCGGCGAGCGTGGCCCGCCCCACCGCCTCGTGGTCGGGGTGCCCGTCCCCGGTCCAGGTGGTGAGGACGGCGTCGGCACCGGCCAGCAGCGGACCCAGCGCCACCGCCAGGTCGGCCTCGTGGGCGGCGACGCCGGAGTCGGGCAGGCCCAGCCGCGTGGTGCCCACGGGGCCGGCGCCCAGCGCGGTCAGGGCGTGCGCGGACTCCTCGACCCTGGCCCGGGCCAGCTCGCGGGGGCCGAGCACGGGGTTGCCGGGGTGGCTGGCCTCGCCGTCGGTGACCGCGACGAGGTGCAGCTGCACGCCCGCGCCGGCCAGCAGCGCCATCGTGCCGCCGGCGCCCAGCACCTCGTCGTCGGGGTGGGCGGCGCAGACCACCACCCGCCGCCACGCCGGGTCGGGCACCCAGGTGGGCCAGTCGGGCGCCCAGGCCGACCAGACCTGCTCGGGGGTGGCGTCGGGCCGGTGCCCCGCGACCGGGCGGGTCACCGGCGTGCCCGCAGGTCGTCGGCCAGCGCCACCAGGTCGCGGTCGCCGTGGTGCTGGCGCAGGTACACCTCGAGGTCGGCGCGGTGGGCCGCGTGCCGGCCGTCGTGCGCCGCGGGGCCGGCGCCCAGGGCCCGGCCGACCGTGCCGAGCACCTCGAGCCCGGTGCGCGCCGCGAGCCCCCGCACGCGGTGCGCCCGGGCGGCCGCCGTCCCTGCCGTGTCGTGCGGGTCCGCGTCGACCTCGGCGGCGGCAGCGACCAGCGTGGCGTCCAGGGCGTGCAGCGCGACGTCGACCGAGCCCCAGGCGGCGTCGCGGTGCGGGTCGGGGCCGGTGGCGACCGCGTCGGCCAGCGCCGCGGCGACCCCGTGCGCTCCCCCGGCCCAGACGGCGGCCACCCCGATGCCCCCGTGCCAGAACCCCGGGCGGTCCAGGTAGGCGCGGGGCCCCCCGACGGCCCGGGCCGGCACGTCGGCCAGCTCGACGTCGACGGTGTCGCTGCCGGCCATGCCCGCGGCGGCCCACCCGCCCGGGCGCGGGGTCGCGCCGGGGGTGTCGAGGTCGACCAGGAACAGCCGCCGGCCGTCCTCGGCGTGCGCAGTGACCAGCGCTGCGGTGCACACCCGCGCCCCCGAGCACCACTGCTTCGTGCCCGACAGCACCCACCCGCCGTCGGTGCGCCGGGCCCGCACCCGGCCCGAGGGGGGTTCGGCGGCCCAGACCCCGAGCCGCTCCCCCGGCCCGGGGGCCGGGCCGTCGAGCTCGGCCAGCACGGCCACCGCGTCGGCGTGCCCCTCGGCCAGCCGGGCCAGCGGGAGGTCGCGGGCCCCCAGCTCGGCCAGGGCGGCCCACCGGGCGGCCGTCGCACCGCGCCCGGGCAGCGGTGGGGACCAGCCGCCGTCGAGCAGCCGGGTCAGCGCGGAGGCGGTGCGGGCGACGTCGTCGGCCCACCGCTCGGGGTCGGTCACCGCTGGCGGCTACCCCGGACCCCAGGGGTCCGAATCGGCATGTGTAGGCCGACGATCTTCGCGGTAGTGATGCCCCGGGACCGCCGACCGGCGGTCGCAGGACGAGCTTGATGGAGGAACCGTGGCGTTCGACGACGACGACATGACCAGCACCGAGGGTCCCGCCGACAGCGGTGCCGGCGAGGGCACCCCGGGTCAGCACGACGGCGGCGCCGACGGCGGTGCCGAGGGCCCCGCGGACAGCGGTGCCGGTGCCGGTACCCCCGGCCAGCACGACGGCGGTGCCGACGGCGGCGCCGAGGGCCCCGCGGACAGCGGTGCCGGCGGCGGCACCCCGGGCCAGCACGACGGCGGCGCGGACGGTTCCGCCTGAGCGCGACCCCGACCACGCAGGGCCGGGCGGAGAGCACTCTCCGCCCGGCCCTGCGGCGCTGCGTGGGCGTCGACCCGGAGGTCTTCGCCGAGCAGCACTGGTCGCGCCGCCCCCTCCTGACCAGTGCCGCCGAGCTGGACCGTGACTTCTCCGACCTGCTGACGCTGGCCGACGTCGACGAGCTGCTCGGCGTCCGCGGCCTGCGCACCCCCTTCCTCCGCGTCGCCCGCAACGGCGAGGTGGTCGACCCCCAGCGCTTCACCGGGTCCGGCGGCGCCGGTGCCGAGGTGGCCGACCAGGTCTCCTCGGACTCCGTGCTGCGGCTGTTCAGCGAGGGCTCCACCGTCGTGCTGCAGGGCCTGCACCGGCTCTGGCCGCCGCTGATCGCCTTCGCCGACCAGCTCGCCGCCGACCTCGGGCACCCCACGCAGGTCAACGCCTACATCACCCCGCCGTCCTCGCAGGGGTTCTCCCCGCACTACGACGTGCACGACGTGTTCGTGCTGCAGGTGGCCGGCGAGAAGCACTGGACCATCCACGAGCCGGTGCTCACCGACCCGCTGCGCACCCAGCCGTGGGGCGACCGGGCCCAGGCCGTGGCCGCCCGCGCGCAGGAGGCGCCGGTCATCGACGCCGTGCTGCGCCCCGGCGACGCGCTGTACCTGCCCCGCGGCTACCTGCACTCGGCGGTGGCGCTCGGCGAGATCAGTGCGCACCTGACCATCGGGGTGCACAGCGTCACGCGGTGGGGTGCGGTGGAGTCCGCCCTCGACCTGGTGCGCACGCTGGCCACCGACGACCCGGCGCTGCGCGCGTCGCTACCGCTGGGTGTCGACCTGTCGACCCCGGGCACCACGGCCGACGACGTCGCCGCCGTGCTCGCCGGTCTGCACGCCGCCCTCGACCGCGTCGACCCGGCCGCGGTGGCCGATCGGCTGCGCTCGCGCACGTGGGCGCAGGTGCGCCCCGAGCCCGTGGCACCGCTGGCCCAGTCGACCGCGGCCGCCTCGCTCACCGGCGACACCGTGCTGCGGCTGCGCCCCCGCCTGCGGGTTCAGCTGCGCGAGGTGGTCGGCGACGGCCCGGACGCCGAGGTCGTGCTGGTCACCGGCCGGCAGCACCGCCGGTTCCCCGCCGCCCAGCGCCCGGCCCTGGCCGAGCTGCTGGCCGTCGGCGAGCTGAAGGTGGCCGACCTCCCGGGGTTGCCGGCCGACGAGCAGCGCGAGCTCGCCCGGCGCCTGGTGGTCGAGTCGGTGGCGGTCGTCCCCGACGCGACGCACCATGGAGCCGATGACCGCGGACCCAGCACCGGAGACGGCACCGGACGAGGTGCCTGACCCGGCGCTGGAGGACCCCTACTGCCAGCACCCCGACACCGCCCCCCGCCGCCGTCCCGCCGGACGGCTGGACGAGGGGCGGTGCTCGGTGCAGGCGCTCCTCGCCAGCGACTCCCCGGTGGCCACCGCTCCCCCGGCCCGGCGCTGGCTGCTGGTCGAGCAGCCGGGGCCGTGGGGGCGCGATGCCCTGCTGCAGTCGCGGTTCGACCCCGCGGTCGCCCCGCTGCTGGCCCAGCGGGCCCGCGAGGCCGGGCTGCGGATCCAGATGGTCCGCCGGCCCGGCGAGCGGCTCTCCGACGCCGGCGGGCGGTGGGCCGTGGCCGACGTGGGCCGGTCCTGGGTGCGGTGGTCGACCCGGTCGACCGACGCCGAGCTGCTCGACGTCCCGCTCGACGGCTCGGTGGGCGTGGAGTCCGGGGCGCCGACCTTCCTGGTGTGCACCCACGGCGGGCACGACGCCTGCTGCGCGGTGCGCGGCCGGCCGCTGGCCCGGTCGCTGGCCGGCGACGTGTGGGAGACCAGCCACCTGGGCGGCGACCGGTTCGCCGCGAACGTGCTGGTGCTGCCCACCGGCCACCTCTACGGGCAGGTGCCCGAGGACGGCGGGGGGCTGGTCGAGGCGCACCGGCGCGGCGAGGTGCTGCTCGAGGGGTTGCGCGGCCGGGCCGGGCTGACCCCGCCGGCGCAGGCCGCCCAGCAGTTCGCCCGCGCGCACACCGGCCTGCTCGGGGTCGCCGACCTCCCGGTCACCGGCGTGGTGCCGGGCGGGTCCGACGACGAGGGCACCGAGCGGTGGACGGTCACCCTCGCCGGCCCCGACGGCACGGTCGAGGTGGTGCTGGACAGCCGGTTGTCCGCCGAGCCGCGGCGGCTCACCTGCGCCGCCCTGCGCCCGGGCCGGTTCCGCACCTGGCACCCGGTGTCGGTGACCGCCTAGAGCTCGGCCTCGGCCCGCACGCGGCGGGACGGGCTGAAGAACTGCAGGTCCAAGAAGTCCGGCGGGTCGGCGACCCCGGGTCCGCCGTCGGCGACCCACTGCAGCACCTCGGCGGTGCGCTCCTCGTCCAGGACCCCGCCCAGCCACTGCGGCCGCGCGCCGGCGGCCCGGCCGGCGGGGCCGGGGCTCACGACCACCACGTTGGACCGCTCGCACGCGTCGAGGCAGTCGACCACCCGCACCCGCACGCCGCTGCGCTGGAAGGCGGCCAGCTGGGCGCGGTGGTCGAGCTCGGGGTGCTTCTCGGCGCGCCCGCAGCAGCAGCCGCGGCAGACCGTGAGCGTCGGGCCGGCGCTCACAGCGCCCTGCCCCGGGCCACCAGCAGCGGGATCGCCAGCTCGGTGGCGGTGAGCGAGCCGTGGTAGGCCGCGAGCATCGAGGGCACCTTCTCCTGGCGGGTGGCGACGAGGGCCCACGTGCCGCGGGCCAGGGCGACGACGTCGCCGATGCGGGCGACGAGGGTGTCGTCGACCGGTCCGAACACGCCGCTGGCGACCGCCTCGTCGCGGCCGACCACCCAGGCGCGGTCGCCGAGCTCGGCGCGCCAGGCGGCGAGGACGTCGGCGGCGGCACCGGGTGCCGCGTGCACGTAGCGGGCGCGGGGCTCCCCGGCGAGCAACCGCACCCCGGCGCCCAGCGCGGGGACGGCGTCGACGTCGAGGCGGGTGTCGGCGGGGACGTCGAGCATGCCGTGGTCTGCGGTCACCAGCAGCGCGGCGTCGTCGGGCAGGCCGTCGAGCACCTGGGCCACCACGAGGTCGACGTGGGCCAGCTGCTGGCGCCAGCTGCGGGAGTCGACCCCGCGCACGTGCCCGGTGAGGTCGAGCTCGGCGTGGTACCCGTAGACCAGCGTGCGGTCGGCGGCGCCCAGCGAGCGGGTGAGCCCGGCGGCCAGGTCACCGGGGCTCACCGCGGGGGCGTACCGGGCGCCGCGGTAGGCGGCACGGGTGAGCCCCGAGCCGGCGTAGGCGTAGGGCCCGACGACGGTGCTGGGGACGTCGAGGGCGGCCAGCTGCTCGAACACCGTGGCCTGCGCCTGCCAGGTGGCGGGGTCGGGGTCGTCGGTCCACTGCGTGTGCGTGACCGGCCGGTCGCGGCCGGGGACGTCGGTGACGAAGCCCAGCACGCCGTGGCTGCCCGGCGGCAGGCCGGTGCCCAGGCTGGTGAGGCTGACCGGGGTCGTGCTGGGGCACGGCGCCTGCAGGTCGCCCAGCGGGCTCGCCAGCGCGGCCAGCGTGGGGGCGAGGTCGGCGTGCGCCCGCACCAGGTCGGCACCCAGGCCGTCGACCAGCAGCACGGCGACCCGGCGGGCCCCGCGCAGCTCCTCGCCCAGCCCGAGCCGGTCGACGCCCCCGGCGCCCAGCCCGGCGGCCACCGAGGGCAGGACGTCGGCCAGGGTGCGCACCCCGTACTCGGGGCGGTGCAGGTCGACCGGCAGCGTCACGGCTGCGCGGGGTCGGCGGTGCGCACGGCGACGACGTGCAGGCCGCCGGCGACGTCGCGGTAGGGCGAGACGCCGGCGAGGTCGAGCTCGAGCCGGCGCAGGGCCGCCGGGTCGGCGCCGGACCCCGCGTCGAGCAGGTCGGCCACGACGGAGACCCCGCGCCACCCACCGGCCGACAGCCCGGCTCCGGCCACCAGCGACAACAGCTCGTCTGGCCCGAAGCGGCGGCGGCCGGGGCGGGTGCGGGAACGGGCGGGGGCCGGGTCGAGGTCGCCGAGCAGCGCGTGGGCCTCGACCGGGTGCCCGCCCAGGGCGCGGGCGAGCACGGCACCGGCGCGGTTGGCGACGGTCACGCTGAGGTGACCGCCCGGGCGCAGCGCCGCGGCGATGCCGGCCAGCGTGGCGGCCGGATCGTCGACCACCTCCAGCACGGAGTGGACGAGCACGAGGTCGAAGCCGCCGGCGGGGGCGGGCACGTCGGCCAGCTGGTCGGCGTCGCCCTGCACCCCGCGCACGAGCGCGGCGACCCCGGCGAGGTCGGCCCGGCGGCGCAGGGTGGCCAGGGCGTCGGCGGAGGTGTCGACCACGGTGACCGCGTGGCCCCGCTGCGCCAGCGGGACGGCGAACACCCCGGCCCCTCCGCCCACGTCGAGCACCTGCAGCGGGGCGCCGCCGACCAGCGGGTCGAGGGCGGCCCACACGGCGGCGGAGCGGACCGGCGGCTCGGTGGCACCGGCCGGGCCGGCGGGCGGGTTCTCGGACAGCGGCACCCTGGCGACCCTAGACGGCACCCGGCCGCCGGCGACGAGGGCGGTGACCCCCGCCGCCGGCGAGCACGCCCACGCCGGGCGCGGGCTCAGCCGTGCCGGACGGCGCGCAGCACGGCGTCGCGGACGGTCATGCGCTCGCCGCCGTCGGGGCCGGGCGGGAACACCGCCTCGCGGGTGGGGTCGGTGGCGCTGACCGTCCAGCTGTCGTCGAGGTCGAGCCCGGCGGCCATCTCGGCGGCGGTGGCGAACAGGTCGGCGGTGAACGGGGCGCCCTCGCCGGCGTGGCTGTCGGCGTGGTGCGCGGTGACCAGCAGCGTGCCACCGGGGGCGACGGCCGCGGCCAGCTTGCGGTGGAAGGCCACCAGCTCGGCCCGGGGGAACTGCAGGAAGGACGCGGTGACCAGGTCGTAGGCCCCGGCCGGGGGCGCCCAGTCGCTGCGGCCGTCGGCGTGCTCCCACGTGATGGCCTCGGCCACGCCGGCGGCCTCGGCCGCGGTGCGCGCGCGCTCGAGGGCGACCGGGGAGACGTCGGAGGCGGTGACCTGCCAGCCGCGGCGGGCCAGCCAGATCGCGTCGCCACCCTCGCCGCAGCCGACGTCGAGGGCGCGGCCGGGGGCGAGCTCGCCGGCGGTCTCGGCGAGCCGCTGGTTGACGTCGCCGGACCAGATGGGGCGCTCGCGGTAGCGGTCGTCCCAGAAGCCCTCGGTGAACCAGAGCGCGGGGTCGGTCTCCTGCCAGGCGGCGGCCTGCCCGCCCTCGCCGTGCTGGTGCTGGTGCTGGTGGGCGTGCTCCGGGGCGGGCTGGTCGTGGTGCGGGTGGTCGCTGCCGTGCGCGTGCGGGGTGGCCATGCGACGACACTGCGTGCTGGGCGGCACCGGGGGCAAGGTTCTGTGCCGGATTGGCAACGTCAACGCCTCGTCGGCCTCGTGGCGGGTGCTCACACCGGCCGCAGCGGGGTGACCTGGGCGCCGCCGGCCGGGCCGGGCGGCGCGGGACGGGCGGTGGCGTCGGAGACCGGCCGGCCCAGGGTGGTCTCCACCACGGCCAGGAACGCCCCGGCGTCGCGGACCAGGTCGTCTGCCTCGCGCTCGGTGACCGCCGAGGACAACCCGGCCTCGGCGGCGGCCCGCTTGGCGGCACCGGCGGCGAAGAACGCGGCCCACTCCCCCAGCTCGGGGGCCACCTGGCCGATGAGCACCCACGCGCTGCGCGGGCGGCGACGGCCGGACTCGGGTCGGGTGCGGGCGGCCAGCACCGCCGCGGCGCCGCGCAGCGCGGCCAGGTGGGCCGTGGCGTACCGCCACCCGGCGTCGCGGGTGGCGGCGGCCTCGGCCAGACCGCGGTGGGCCTGCCCGAGCAGCTGCGAGGCCGCCGGCGGCAACGGCGGGGTGAGCTCGAGCTGGCTGGGCGAGAGCACGCGCACGGCGCCCATCAGTCGTGCACCCGCACGAGCAGCCAGCGGTCGGCCGACGGCTCCCACGACAGGTCGAACACCCCGGCGAACGACGTGCGCGACCGGCCGGCCCGTACCGCCTCGACCCGCCAGACCTGGCGGTCGACCTCGACGCGGTGCTCGACCAGCTGGCCGACCTCGTACCGCCCCTGCCCCCGCCAGAACCGCAGGGGCCCGCCGACCCCCCGCTCGACCAGCACCTGCTCCACCGCGCGACCCCCCGCACCGACCAGCACCTGGCTCATCGCAGCCTCCGCACTCCCCCTGGATCGTTCGAACGTGCGTTCGAACACGTCGAGGACACCATGCCGCGCCACCGCCGTCAACCCGGTTCTCGAACACCTGTTCCCCTGCATGCCGTGAGCACAGCACGACCCTCCGACAGTTCCGGGCCGGCGAGCAGGGGCCGGCCCCCGGCCGGAGTGCGGGATCGACCCGACGAGGGGACGATCGTCGCTCGTGGCAACCACTTCCTCGACCCCGGCGCCCGCGACGGAGGAGAAGACCTTCCTCGGTCAGCCCCGCGGCCTGGCGCACCTGTTCGGCGTGGAGATGTGGGAGCGCTTCAGCTTCTACGGCATGCAGGCGATCCTGCTGTACTACCTCTCCTACGCAGCCGCCGACGGCGGGCTGGGCATCACCACCTCGACCGCGGCCAGCATCGTCGGCGCCTACGGCGGCACGGTCTACCTGTCCACGATCGTCGGCGGGTGGGTCGCCGACCGCGTGCTGGGGCCCGAGCGGGTGCTGTTCTGGTCGGCCGTGGTCGTCATGGCCGGGCACGTGGCCCTCGCCGTCCTGCCCGGCCTGGCCGGGGTCGGGGTCGGCCTGGTCCTGGTCGCGCTCGGCAGCGGCGGCGTCAAGGCCACCGCCACCACCCTGGTCGGGCTGCTCTACGCCGCCGACGACGAGCGCCGCGACGCCGGCTTCTCCGTCTTCTACCTGGGCATCAACCTGGGCGCCCTGGCCGGCCCCCTGCTGACCGGGTTGGCGCAGTCCGCCGTCGGCTTCCACCTCGGCTTCGGCCTGGCCGCGATCGGCATGGCTGCCGGGCTGGCGCAGTACGCCTGGGGCCGCCGCGGGCTGGCCGGCGTCGGCCGCGAGGTGCCCTCGCCGCTGCCGGCCGCGCAGCGCACCCGGTGGGCCGCGGGCGCCGGCGTCGGCGTCCTGGCGGTGGTCGCCCTGGCGCTGACCGGGGTGCTGCGGGCCGAGCGGCTGGCCACGGTCGTCGTGTGGGTCTGCGTCGTGGCCTCGATCGCCTACTTCACCGTGCTGCTGCGCAGCGCGCGGGTCGACCGCACCGAGCGGCGGCGCGTGCTGGCCTTCATCCCCATGTTCATCGCCAGCGTGGCGTTCTGGTCGATGTTCCAGCAGCAGTCCACGGTCGTGGCGCTCTACGCCGACTCGCAGCTGGACCGCGACCTGTTCGGCTGGACCGTCCCGGCCTCGTGGGTGCAGTCGATCAACCCGGTCTTCATCATCCTGATGTCGGGGGCCTTCGCCGCGCTGTGGACCCGGCTGGGCCCGCGGCAGCCCTCCAGCCCGATCAAGTTCGCCGGCGGGACGGCGGCCATGGGCGTGGCCTTCCTGCTCTTCCTGCCGATGGCCGGCGACGCGCCGGGCACCTCGCCCCTGCTGGGCCTGGCCGGGATCCTGCTGGTGTTCACGGTGGCCGAGCTGCTGCTCTCGCCGGTCGGGCTGTCGCTGTCGACCAAGCTGGCACCGGCGGCCTACCGCACCCAGATGGTCGCGCTGTGGTTCCTGTCCACCGCCATCGGCACGTCGCTGGCCGGGGTCTTCGCCGGGGAGTACGACCCGGCGAACCAGTCGGCCTACTTCGGCACCATCGGCGGGGTGGCCGTCGTCCTCGGGGTGGTGCTGGCGCTGGCCGCCCCGTTCGTCCGGCGGCTCATGCCGGGGGTGCGGTAGCCCCGGCAGCCGGCCCGAGGCCGTCGGCGGTCAGCAGCGCTCGGCCGCGTAGCGCTGCAGGTCGTCGGCGGCGGCGAGCACGCCGTCGAAGGAGGACGGGATGCCGCCGGCCTGCACCGTGCGGGCGGAGTCCCGGATGGTCTCCAGGTCCTCGCGGGGGCCCGGCGGGGCGAGGTCGACCAGGTCATCGATCCCCCCGCCCGTGCCCAACCCCCCGAAGTCCTGCAGGAACGAGCTGAGCGCGGCGCAGAACTGCTCGCCGCGGTCCTCGGCGGACCACTCGCCGGTCACGCGGCACCCGGTCAGCAGCAGCACGCCGCCCAGGGCGAGGAGGACGGGACGGGACGAGCGGACCACGGGGGGACCTCCTGGTTCGGGGAGGCACATCCTGGCGGGTGCTCAGCGGCGCCGGCCGGCCCGGGTGGCGAAGGCGTCGAGGGCGGCGAGCACCTCGGGCGCCTGCCACATGCGGTTGCGGCGGCGGCCGGTGAACTCGGTGACCACCCCTGCGGCCTCGAGGGGCGCCAGGGCACGGGGCACGT
>Ga0325401_1004914_pt1 | contig 12673 bp, 5 predicted proteins | sample PopdelMetagenome_FD_205666 | JGI IMG/M metagenome (GOLD analysis project Ga0325401, IMG submission 205666) | Populus deltoides microbial communities from Bellville, Georgia, United States - Xylem-PdKOR-R2 | ecosystem: Host-associated > Plants > Phyllosphere > Stem > Wood/Secondary xylem | place...
ATTAAAAACTTGTTCAATTATTTAAAGATAGATTGAACTATACATCCAAAGTTACATAGAAAAAGCAACAAAGCTTTGAGCCAGAGTGCATCATAACTGAACGAGAGTTTGGATCTACGAGGTCCCTAAAAAGAGCTATTTTTTTTCAATTTTTTTTTTTATCAAATGACATGTGACGGGTTGGCTTTGAAACGGATCAACCCAGTTGAATCCAATTCTTGACTGATTCAGTTCAGGCCAAATCAATCCAGTTCTTACCAAATTAATTACTAAACCCTTGAACCAAACCGGTCCAAGGTCCGATTTACTGGTAAAACCAACTAGTCCAATCCGGTTCTAATAACCATGCTATGAGCTCTCAAGTCTCAAGGGTCATCAAGTGCCCCCTTACTGGTTTGATTGGATGCGGCCACAATTTTTGTTCTCAAGTCATGGTTACAGTAATCCCATCCTCGCAAAAGTTTTCTGATCAGATGAACAGCTAAAAGTGGTATCTAAATTCTGGTTACAAACCATTATGAAAATTATCAACCAGCATCACCTGTGCCAACCTCCTTGGGGCAAAAATACTGGACAAGGGGTTTTCCCGCATATTTACACACTGTATACTGTATGACTCTGCTCTGGGTAGCCATTCCTGTAGTTAAACTACCATTAATCTTCTCTCTCGTCATTTTTCTTTTATTTGGGATGATTTTGACACTGTTTCTGCTTGTTAGGCAGCATCCACATTAGACAGAAACAAAGATGCCCTGCAACAATGGAAAAAAAATGCAGGAAGCGGGAGCAAAGGCAGATGATGACTGAAAGTTCACGTTTACAAAACAATGGGCTGCTCTCCTTCAAGCTCGGAGATAACGATTAATGCGTCAGTCAAAGACAGGGAAAGGGGTTCTGATTTTACATTTGGATTGATAACCTGCAAAATTAAGGTTGATGAGATGTCTAGACCAAAATGGTTAAAACCTAAACCAAATGCTAATATACTTTCTTAATCGTCTATACCTTTCTAGAATCTTTCACATAGCCTATAGCAACCTCTCGACGCAAATATGCCCTTTCAGAGAGCTCTGCGAATGAAGGATTCTCCCCCTCCTTCATGTAGAGGTTGATATCCTGCCAAAGAAACACAGAATAACGTAGCTAAATTGTGTAAAATGGGTTGGTACTGAATAAACTCCATACTAATTCTAGAATGTTTAGTCCATCACCCGCAACTCAAGGAAATGGAAAAGAGCAGCCCCGAATCTCCTTCCACGACCGAGTCGCTCTTTGATGAGAAATATGCCTAACTCACCTAAGGAGGCTTGACACCAAAATACAATACAAGGAAGATGAATTTACCTTCACATATATTTCATCACCCTCTGCATTCAAGATGTCTTTCCACACCTCATTCAATTCACTGTTCTCTGCAACTGTTATGTAAACAAAAAGTTACTCGAACATGGTAATAATGGAATAGTGTAACAGCAAGTAGAGTACAATGATTCGAGACCTTGAGCTGTCACAAGGCTCATTACTTCCTCTGCTGCTATATAAGTCAAGGATGGCTTGATTCTTGAAATCTGAAGAGATAGCATGAGCTTAATAAATACCCACACAAAACAACAGTGTTCTTGACATAAAGCTGAACAAGGCTGTTATAGGATGTGTTACTTGTTTGCCTAATTTTGAGTCGACAATCTCTGCAACTAGATTTTGTACCTGCAGAACAGTTGTTTGTTATATTGATGAGTTGATTATCATTTCTCGAAAAGATAGATCAATTCATTATGGCTAAATTTTTTTGGATTAAAAACTCTCAAAACTAATCTTCAGAAATAAAAAACATGGATCCATATGATCAACTGAAATTAACAGGAATCAAGTTCACCTTGACTCCAAGTTTGTTGCAGATATTTTCAGCAAGAAGAAGAGAGAAAGCAGATTGCTTGTCTGCCCTGGATGGATCTGAAGATAGATAAGAATTAGTGCGACGCCACATCAACCCAAAAAAGCTTTGCATGTTGTTATCTCCAAGGCACGTATTTTTACCTCCTAGAAGCCATTCTCTATCAGATATTACCACGATTGAAAAGGAAATATCTTCATCTTTATTGAAAGAATTCTGAATATCCAATATGGTTTCCTGTAATGCATCAAAATTCATGGGGTTTCCAATCTGCAATATTTGAAAGATCATAAAGCATTAGACTCAAAGAAAAGAAGGTTTCCAAGAAAAACAAAATAAAGAAAATGGTGTAAAATGGCTGTTCTTGGCTTGGATGAATTAGACAGTACCCTGTGGGAAACCTGGATGTTTTTGAGTTTTCTTTGATTAGCAACGCTGCTGGTCCTCTTCCTCTCATCTAATGGCACATCTGATAATATCTCCTGCATATATTTGTAGAGGAGGTGAAACTAAACTATAGATCAACACGTTTGATCTAGAAGCTGAAAGCACGTCATGTGTAAACATTATGTTCTGTTTTATCAAGTTCCAAAAATTATAAGTCAAATCACGGGGGACGCCAGACTTAAATTGTCCAATAGCTAAACAGATAGTAAATGCAAGAGGAGACTCGACAAGAAGAAGATGAAGAAGAGGAGAAACAAAGCATAGAAAGTTATGCTTTGACATGAGAAGTTATCAATGGGACTGGAAACAAACAGGCAATTCAGTCTTATTCAGTAAGAAATGCAAATTGAAAAAACGCTATTGGTAAAATCCTTTGTGGGCTGAAAACTGGAAAAGTGCAACAAAGAAACCCTCTTGGTGGGAATCTGGATACAATGACTCAAACAAAATGTCCATATACACTTTCACGGAGTTAGAAGCTAAACAAAGGATATATATGATAACGGTACATTTCTACAGAAGCATTCTGCAAACAACAATTCTGAAACATTTAAATTCTCCAATACAGACTACAGCTGACTAAATCATCTCTTTACTGTGTATATCCAATGCTACCTTCAACATGGTATTCCTCTATTCTCCAGAATAAATGTATCAATTTACTAATCAATTAATCCATGGGATATGTATCCTGGATCATTGACTGCCTTAAGGTTAGCAATAATTTTTTATAAGCTGTTCCTAAACTATTTCTGATAAGTTGCACGTCTACATCATACATGTTCTCATTATAATTGCTTGTGTGTAATTTAATTTTAAATTTCTGGTAAGCAAAACTAAATTTGAGGAGCAATTATTATTTAAATTAAGAGGTATGAAGATGAACTGCAAGAAAAATATTGAGAAAAGCTATTATTTAAATAAACAAGTTAAAAGCTCTAAATTATATAGCAGCATACCAACACACTCCCAGGTCCAAGATAATTATCATACTCGTCTATCATTTCTACAACATCTGGGCGCCATCCAAGAAAAAGAATGCGTTCTTTTGGTCCTAGACTCCAGTCTGATGCCTACATAGACAAGCAAAACAATCATACAAAGCAACAAATATAATTCAAAAGTAAACTATTGATTGAGCAATCATCTCTAGGAGAAGATACCTTTGACCCTGATCTGTTGGAGCGTTTTACAATATTTTCAAGCCGTGTTTTTCTCAATTCTATAGCAGAATTTAAATTGTCACTGTTATCTTCCGGAACTTCCAGATTTTGAAAAAAGGAAGCTCCTTCTTTGAAGACACTAGAATATGCAATTTGTGGGCTCCTTTTACCGTGAACGGGACCAATGAACAAGATCTATGTAGCACAAGCGAGAAAATTAGAGAATAAGAAAATAAGATCAAGGGGGAACCGTAATCAACCCAATAACATGAGTGAAGCAGACATATTTGAAACTATATACTGTGAGCAAACATATCTTTCCATGTGAAGTAGTAGCCATCTAAAATTTATATAATGAAGTTGACAATGAGATAACATAAGACAACACAATGGCATGGCATATAGGATATATACTGCATAACATAAAACCATTGATGTTCACAAAGTAAAACATGAAGAAAGTGGTAAACTAGGCAACCATACAATTATATGCAGCCAGTGATGGTTGGAAATGACAGATAGTGACCCTTCATACACTGGAAATTGCTCTAATTTATAGTAATTCTAGAACCTAAAGCTCAAAGTATCTTTTCTGGGAAGATAGTAACTTAACTAATCCATTGAACTGCACAGCATCATTGACTTCCACTTAATGATACATGTTAATTTAGTTTATAGTTACCATCATTAACTGATCCAAATACAGTAAAATCCAGTGAACTGCAGGCATTTGACTCCAAGTCTCAAACATGCAATCATCAATTAGAGATAGAAGCAACACTATTTTGCAGCAACAACCAATCAACTCATTGACATGCAAGGCCAAGGGCTCATATGCATGCCTGTTCTTAGTCAAATTTGGAACCGTTAGATTTATCCTGGCAGCAAACTAACTGCTGCAGCATGTTGTTACTTGAAACTAATCTGTTATCTTTATATTTTCCCAGGTAGATAATTGGATTTACCGGATTTATAAATATTAAAATCAGCTACCATAGGCAGCATGTGATAAGACAGTGAAACAATAAAAACAACAATGCACACCTAGAAATTAATAAACCATGAGGCTGATATATGATTGCCAATTTGCAACAATATCGAATAATCATTCTGAAGTTTTCTGAGTACAACCTCAGTATTTTTTAATCAGGGTCAGACTGAAAAGATAAAGCAGTTTCATGTGGCTAAATAGGTTGGCATTTCAGGTTCCACTCTTTGCTTTCATATAGAAATTAGAAGTTTCACTGGATTGCATCTTAAGGTTAGGATCCTAAATGCGCAAACTAAAGGATCATGTATGCTAGTTCAGAAATCCATAACATCCACATACTTTGTCAGCTTGCTGCACAACCTCATCATCATTTGGGTGGAAGAATATTTTCCCATTCCGGTAGAGACCACAAACCACTACCTGAAGAAGAAAATATCAAACTTAGTGGGCTGCATGTCAGCTATCTTCTAGCTGAAACCATGTGGATGAGATTACCTCTTCAAATCCACGTCTTAGTTGCCAATATTTAATTCCAGCTAGAGCAGGAAAACTGCAAAGATTAAATACATTTTCTGCAACGAGTAAACATGATACTAATTAGCGCTTTCTGTACAAATACAAAATTGGGCAATGGAAAAGATATCTCATACAATAGAAAAAGAAAAAAGTTCTGCTATTTAAACTGATTAACTTCTAGGGGTATTGTATGGGGATATGTTTTAATAGCCCAAGAATTAACCCAACTTGCACAGAACCATTCTAATTTAAACCAAAGCCAATTGTGTTTAGGCAGGAATTTTCTTTTTTGCTTCGGATAGTAGAGTTCGGAAGGTTCAAGTAGTACTTGGGTGGTGCTGCTTTCTTTCAGTAGGAAATAGCATAATAACCCAAAAGGAAACCTAAACTGTCTCTCTCTCACAGACATTACTGGTAGCCATATTTATGTAAGGGAAATTCACACCGTACTTTGATAATTAAGCAAGTGTCTGTAGATCTTTATAAGCCCCTTCTGTCGAGAACATTGAACAAATAATTTGGATGCAACATTTTCCACGGGCTCCACTTTCACTCCTGAAATTGATTTTAGAAGCTCGCATGTTCTGGTGTTTGAAACCTGTATATCAAAATGAACCCCATATTCAGTTAAATTTTGCACAATAAAATTTATTAAGTGATCAGGAAAAACCTAACATACCTCAACAATGGTGGGAACTGTATCCATCCTTGCAATAGGTTGAAGGGCCAGCACAGATAGAAATGCGTTGGTATCGATTTCATACCTAATCAATAAAAGATCAAAAATCAATATAATTCTAGTTTTTTTCTAGTCTTGCTTTCGCAAACAATTTCTTAGAACTGTACATTCCCAAAACATAGATGATCTGTTCACTAAGAAAAGAAGCAAGATTCAGATGCACAAAAAGTGAGACTTGTAACGGGCAGTTCCATCATTCTAACAAAATCAGAGGCCATTAGATCCAACATCCTTTTATCCTTCCCTATATTCCCGTAAACCCTATAAGAGCTACAGTATTTCTTTGTCAAGCAAAGTCCTATTGGCCAACACCTCAACAAAGTCATCATGTTGATTATTTCAGGTGCATGCAAATTAAAATCATTGGTATCGCTAGCAAGTTGCCAAAGGCCAAAATTGAGATCAAAAGGCACAGAAGGAGACAGCAGGGAACACTTCAAGTTATGTATGTACTTGATCTGGAAGCAGTTGATCAACGGATTAAATTACGACAGTAATGATAATGACATGCAAAAGTACAAATAGTGATGAAAAAATTAACAAAAAGGTATTAAATGCAGTCAATTTAATGTGGCATCTTTGTAGTTTCTTTGTTGCTAATGACCATACTCTTTGTAAGTTTCGTTGTTGCATATTGAACAAAATCCAGGGAAGTATCTTGGAAGGGTCTAATATATTTCCTACAAATCTGGAGTTCATCTACTACTGATTGTAAACATTATTTGATACAAATTCAATGCTGTGGAGAAAAGTTTTGCCCGTATGGTAAGGGCCAATGACCACCATAGTGGACAAAAGACACTGAAGGACAGCACCCCTTCTGTCAATGTAATTAAGGTACAAACCTTATCAGTCATCACGATAAAGCATCAAGGAAACATGGCTCATCGATACAATTTGGACCGGGATCCAAATATATTATCCACAATATTTACAGGTTACCAGTTAAGCTTAAAAATGACATTCACCATGGTAAGAATATCTCTATCATTAACAAAGCAACTCTAGTGCTTTTCCGTGTACTACAAGATGATTTCCACCAAAATGAAAGGGAAGCAGTTTTGTGTGACATATTGCTAACATGACAATTAATATGAGCAGATAGTCCTACAAATGTTGCTTTGAATTTCTTACCCATCTCCTTTTGTTGGCAGTATAATTATGGAACGTGCCTTATCAGCTGCAGCTCTTGCAAATGATTTTGTTAAGCTAAGGCTGCAACTGTACAAATAAGAAGCTGAACATGTGAAAACAGAACACTCACAGATAGGTTGTCAAAATTCAAATGTAATGTATATGTTCTGGTTGTTTGAATTTATAAAATAATTTTATTGATGGGTAATTCTTTAACGAGAAGAAAGTTGTTGAAAGAAAAGTCCTAGATGCTTGGTGTGCCTTATAAAGAGAGAAATTCATTCGTAATGAAATATTTGCATCGAAATTAATTATCGCCAAAATAAACAACTGTTACAACCAAGGGATGTTGATGACGAAAGAAGGAACTCTTGGCAAAGCCACGGGGAAAGAAAAGAACAAGGTTGAAGGATTTTGCAGACGCCGTGCAGCAATTAGCAAAGAGGATTTAATTATACCATACCTTTTGGTGAGGACATCAATGTGGCTAAGATCTTTGGCGATATTGTCGGCTAGCTTGTCCATCTGCTTCCTTGGGAGGTCAGACATAAGTAGAATTTTCTGCCTCCTGTAAAGACACACAAAACATAATCAAGGGTGCATATAGCACTCGATACTGCAACAGAACAGTCCTAGCAGATGAGAATTAATTACCTAGCTGTAGCAGTACCTAAGCGGACAGCAAACTCATGGTACTTGTTTAGCTGCTTTAGTATGAAAGTAAGACGACTGTTTACTCCGCAAATGATGATATGATCAGTCTCAAGAACTTGCATTTGTGCCCCTTCCCGGAGTCTTTGCATGTTATGCTGTCCAAGTAACAGTCTTAAGAATGCAACTTAAATACAATTCAGCATCAGTAAGTAGTTCCTGTTCCAATAGCTTACCCTGAACTGTTCTGTCATTGTGCTCAGTAGCCGAGAGTAGAACAATATACCCCATATAGCAAGAACAAAGCCAATAACGCGTTCAACTCGTGTTCTTTGCTGCAGTTCCATATATAATGAAGTTCTTTAGAATAGAGAAATGTAAGTAAACAATTCTGAAAATGCAGGAAAATCTATCTAATGAATGAACTTTAGAAATTCCAAAAGCCAAGTTCACTTGGAGGTAAATCCGTGCAAAATTACAAAGGCCACTATTAATCATGTATGGTGGCATTTGGAAGAGGTAAACAACCCCCCAGAAAAAATAAAATAAAATCCCACCCAAAACAAAATCATGCATTTTCTTATATATTAAACATTCCCTCAAAAAACACATCGAAATAGCTTTTAATCCCTACACCCTTAATAATAACTCCTGTAAGCATTCACCTCTTTAACGCACCCTTAAATGAGTAGAAGATGAACACAAACATGCCCAAGCTTCCCAGAAGCAGTCCTCCAGAGATTGGCTACCCCTGTATTGTTAAACATAGCACAAGCCCAGATTAGCAAACAAGTGAAAGCACTAGATGCAGCCAGAGTTAATTAAGAGAAGAACCAAATAAGCAACCGATCACAGCTAGAGTGAGCTCCTTGATGAAGAAAGAATGGTTGGCATTGATAAAGGGAAAATGATTTTACTAAAAAAGCTCACATAGAAGATTTTCAGCTTATAGAATGGAAACTTTACATCTGGTTAACGGAGATGAGCTATAACCAGATCAAACCTGAAGAGATCCTCTCCAATGTCTGTTTCAAATAGTTAAGAGACAAAATACAGGATGGAGGCATCAATAGATGGAACTTCTTTATGCAATGTTTGCACATTTTTCTCCATTGATCAACTTGAAAATAGAGCACATAGAAGGAACAAACAAGAAGGCACTGAAAGTCCAATGTCAACCAAATGTTTAAAAATGCCATCATATCCACCAAAAAAGGTGACAACATGAAGAGTGGAGGCAATGGCTGTGACTAAAATAAGCCTGAGGAAAATGAAACTTTTGTTACAAAAATGATAGCCTGCAAGATAGGCATATAGATGACATGTAAATTAAAAGTTTGTTGGTTTAAACTCTACACTTAATGCATGAAATGCACAAAGATCCTCAAATAAAAATATGGGCATAGCTTTATCCGTGCAATGCATTTTAATTTTCCACATAGTCCCTCCAATCTGCATAAGCCAAAGGATTATGGCAAAATTAGTGCATTGCAATCTTGCAAAAGTTCCAAACCAAGAGGTATTGGAGACAAAAATATCAAGGCATGGTGCAGGCATGCATAAAGCTAAACAGTTCCATTTTCCATCAGAAAGTAACAAAACTATCCTCCTTTGTCATTGTATTCTCCTAAGGGAGCAGTTGTTGGTAGGTTACCTGAACTTGAAAAACAGGAAACCTCCAATGACAACAAATGAGAAGCAAGCCACGAGTAGCACCACAAAGGACCTACAACACGTTTACAACAAAAATGATCACTGAAAAACAACGAACAAAACATAGGGCCCTCATAACTTTTCACATGCTGAAAAACATAATTTGCCAATATAACCCAATCACTGATGCTAAATTTTTTAGGTGCCTTATTTTTTGTGGGAATTTAAACTATGGAAGAGATTTAACAAATACCTTAAGCAGACCATGTCCTTTTCCAGTGAAGGTTTCATTGAAATACTTTGTTACCCAAATGTTAACCCTTAGAGATTTAACAGATACCAGAACAATACGCAGACTGTATAATTTTCAAGTTAAGGTTTCAACTAAGTACTTTGGTACCAAAATTCTAACCCTAAAGATCAAGTTGTGCACATATTTACAAATGTTTGCTAAATATTAATTTAAATATCCATCTCAGAAATCTAGTAACCCATTATACACTCAAAAAGATTGCAATGCTTCTCAAGCAGCCAAGTTTACCACAAAACTCCTAATGCAGAATAACACAGTTAGATTTAAGAGTGAATAATTGACAGATAGAACTATAGAAAAACTTCTTGGCATAATTGGTGATCAGTAGACCATTTGATTGTACAAACATGCTTGGGATTTATGCCATTAGAACCCTACTTATTTTGTTTTACAGGAGAACAAATCCGTGGTTTGTTTTCCCTTAACTGCAGTTACATCAACTTTGTATCATAATGTCTTGATGACATCTTATCTTCTAATCCCTCAAAACATAAGGGATAACGCACAAAACTTATTGTGATCTAGCTGGTAGAAAAAAAAAGGGGCACATGAACCAGAACAAGGATATTTATTATTTCACTTACGTAGCAACATTTCTTTCAAGTTGCATGTTGAACAAATAAAGTAGGCGTGATAAGCTCCACTTAATATCTTGAAATGAGGGTAAGGACACATCCAACTGCAGAGGTGTTGGTTTGTTCAAGGAATTAGATACACAAGCGAATGGGGAGTTTGTAGTTCCAAAAGTCCCAGCCAAGGAGGGAAGCAAGTCTTTGACAATCTTTATTAATGTATTTGCAGAATTTAAGTGTGTCAATAAGCAACACATTGCAATTGATCCAATTGTAAGTTTAGCTTGGCAATCCTGCACATACAGTAGATCACCATCAACATAAATATGACAAATTACAACAAACACATTTACTTGAAAAAATTTCTACAACGAGATATGCAGAAATATTGTATATCAATCTAGATCTCTTTTCTTTCAGTACCAGATACACAACAAAAGAAAACGCTATGAGCCAAATATGTAAAATTGTACACATGAAGTAGAGTAAGAATCAATGCAACCAAACCATTCTTTTATTTTCTCGTTGTGGAAACATCACAAATGGAAAAGGAAGATCCCATTACTCTATTACAGTGTATCCAACTTTTAACTTGTTCCATATTCAGGTTCTTTCACTTAATGCTTACCTCAGAGCTACTATTTGGCTTCAAACTCAAGAACTTGGGATGTGAATTATCTGGAATATCTGTATACACCGCACTATCGAACTTATACCATGTGCTTTGATTAATGGCTTTACAATTCCCTGAAAAATGTATTTTTTAAGATAAAATGTTATCACAGTTCATTTAAAAATGATGATGTAGTATCAGCAAAGCACCAAAATAGGAAGGATTATGATAACAATTGACACAGAAATTAATGTCAAAACAGATTGATACAGCATTTTCTCTGATTTGAGGTGCTGAAATGGTTGCAAACTTATTGCCTCAGAAGTTATGGGCTCTAAGTAAAAAATTACATCCTTGTAAAACAAATAGATGAACTTGATACTACATTTAACTAGACAGAACCCCAATCTAGGTACAGTTCTGACCTTGGTATCATACTTGAGCACTAAACGAGTGGTAAAGGGTTACGGCTTCAAACTCACCTCCAGTGTTGCATAATCTAAACTTACAAGCTCCAGAAGCTGGAGACTTTATCCACCAAAAGCGGCATGGAAACGATTTCCTGTAAAAATACACTGTCAGTGTGAAGTTGTTGATGTCATCCTATAAAACAAAGTACCAACACCACATGAATTTAGCACACTTTTCCATCTTTTCTGTTTAAAAAAAAAAATTATTGAGTGTAGCCATCTTAAATGCTCAGACCGGAAATTTTTTGTTTAACAAGAGCAGCAGGGAACAAAGAAGACCTCTATCGGGCTGATACTATAAAAAATTCTTCAAGAAACTCCTATCTTACAGAGTATTTTGCATCCAAGAAATCAACACAAAGCCGAACAATTCTCGACCATGTAGGAAAATAATTCTTCAACATGTTTTCCTGGAAAAATCTTTATGTGAGCAACATTCACCATAAAAGGTTCACACACTGTCTTAACTATCTCAATTAATGAAGTCCACTTCTTGTTATTGTCAATGTTGTACTTGACTCCAGAAAATAAGTTTAAAATGCTACATACATCAACTCAAAAGAACGTGCGCGTACAGATAATGAAGATGGAGAAGTAATGACCTCTTAGGTGAAGAAGGAGTTTGATTCAGTCTGGGGATTCGAGATGGCAAGATCCATGGGTGGGAGCTCTGCAAATGGCTGAGAAGCATCTGTCTTTTTCGATGTTTTTCTATTGTTTTATCCAGTGTTTGAGGAAAGTACTGAGAGAGAAAGAAAAGGAAGAGAGCGGTTAGATGTGATGTACCAGCAGAAAGTGTGATGTTTTTCTGTTGAGAGGGAAAAGGGAAGGGGAACTGGAGAGACAGATGAGAAAAGAGGAGTAAGTACCCTTTCCAGTCTAGAAGTGCCAGTGTTGCTGACTTGCAGGAGGACAAAGGTATCTTGTGGACCACTTGTTGCGAGTGGCGACTTTTGGATCTTGTCATTGCCATTGGCCCGCTACGTTCAATTCTTAAAAAGGAGATGTTTCTAGGCAAATTTTAAAAGGAAATCCACGTAATAAGTAATAAAAAATTGAGATTAAAGGTTTTTTCTATTTATAATTTTAGATTTAAACTCTATGTTGTTAATATAATGACCACTGGAGATTTATATGATTATTAACTTTAAAGCATGTGGGATTAGTCGAGGTACGTGCAAGCTGAGTCGGATACCCACATTAATAATAATAAAAAAAAATCCATATGTGTGTATATACGAAGGATTAATGCTTGGTATCATAGGAATTAAATATGGTAGAAGTCCACTTTAACCTGTATTATTCCAGTAAATAAAAAAAGTTAATTTTTTTTGCAAGAAAATATTGTTTTGAGAAAAATAAAATAAGTTAATGAATTTTAACCATTGATGGAGTTGTGGATTAACGCACCAGGTTGACTAGGTCAAATTAAATAAATTTTATAATTTTATTTTATTAAAAAAATTTAGTGGTGTTTGGGGTGATGTATCGATTACTTCTCAAAATATTTTTTACTC
>Ga0325401_1004915_pt1 | contig 12673 bp, 13 predicted proteins | sample PopdelMetagenome_FD_205666 | JGI IMG/M metagenome (GOLD analysis project Ga0325401, IMG submission 205666) | Populus deltoides microbial communities from Bellville, Georgia, United States - Xylem-PdKOR-R2 | ecosystem: Host-associated > Plants > Phyllosphere > Stem > Wood/Secondary xylem | place...
CAGGAGCGTGCCATTCAGGAGCTGACCGTGCCCGTGTACCACACCTATGGCATGACCGAAACGGCCTCGCACATTGCCCTGCGCCGCATCAACGGCCCCGACGCTTCGCCTTACTACCGCGTGCTGCTTGGCATTCACGCGGAACTCGATGCCCGCGGCTGCCTCGCTATCCGCGGCGACCTGACCGACGATCAGCTAGTTACGACCAACGACCGGGTGCGCTTCGTGGAGGAACATATCTTCGAGTGGCTGGGCCGCGCCGACTTCACCATCAATTCGGGCGGGGTGAAAGTGCAGGCCGAGAAAGTAGAAAAGGTGCTGGAAGTAGCGCTGGCTGAGCTAGGCCTGCCGGTGCGACGGGCTTTCGTGGCGGGTCAACCCGATGAGCGTCTGGGCGAACAGGTAACGGCTTTTTTGGAAGGCGAACCCCTCACCGAAGATCAAACCCAGCAGCTACAAACGTTGCTCGCCGGGCGCCTCGACCGCTACGAACGCCCCCGCGCCTTCGTGGCAGTGCCGCAGTTCCAGGCCACGGCCTCGGGTAAAATCGACCGGCTTGGTACCATCGGCTACCTAGCCAACGCCACGCCCCCGAGCTAGATTATGGACTCCCAAAAGCATAACGCCCGCCCAGCTACTGCCGAACGGGCGCTACGCGCTACAGGCTACTTTTCAGCAGACTGCTTATGTTGAAAGGCCATTGGTAAGCCGTCAGATACGTTGGGTTAATAATCCATTTTGTCCTCTAGCGTTTACCGCTGGACTTTTATTTCTACCTGCGCATCTTTATCTACAACGTCGACCTTGACCGTGACCGGCGCAAAGCCATCGAACGTGCACCCTACCTCATAGGTACCGGGGGTGGGGGCAGGCAACGTAAAGCGGCCTTGCTGGTCGGTTATGATGGCCATGTCGGCGACGGCGACGGGCGCATTCAGGAAGTAAATGCGCGCTCCGATGGCCGGGCGGCCGTTAGATTCCTGTACTCGGCCCGAGATGGTATGCGGTTGAGGTGCCATAGTAAGATAAAGCCAGAGCCCTAGGCCGGCAGCTGTCAAAATGCTGCCGGCCAGGGAGATTCGCTTGAGCTTACTACGCTTTCCAGCTAACCATGTTGTTGTAGACATCTTGCACGATACGGGTGCCGGAGTTGGTAGAAGCTCCGCCGTAGGCGTGAATCCCAAAGGCATACCGCGCGCCGTTGACGATGCGGTACACGGCACTGCCGCTCTGCCCGCCGGCCGTATCGATGTCGTAGTACACCTTGCGGCTGTTCACGGCGGCAATGCGCCGGGCGTCGAACCACTGCGTGCCGCTGGGCTTGTCGCCGGGGTAACCGGAGATGTTGCCCACGGTATTCAGCAAGTCGGCATCGGAGTACACCCCAAACCCATACCAGCCCGTGGTATTACCTAGGTTGGTGGGGATGATGATGGCGCCGTAGTCGAAGTTTTGGTCGCCGCTGTTGGTCCAATTGGTCACGGACCGGAAGTTGGTGCTCGTCACTGAGCCGTAGGGCAGCGCGTTGCCGTTGCGGCCGGGCATTACTTGAATGCTGCGCACCCAACCGTCGCGTCCCGCCACGCCACTATTCTTGATAAACACCACGTGCCCAGCCGTCATGAGCGTGTGCGGCCCGATAAACCACCCGGTGCCAATCCACTGCGAACCGTCGCGGGCGGTGATGAGCAACGAGGCATTGGCTCGCCACGGATAAATGCTGGTATTCGTGATTTGCACCCGGTCGTCGGGGCCGTGCACGGTTTCGGCGCGGGGCGGCAGCGTGCCGTACGACGCCTCCCCGATATCGCGCAGTTTGCTCGTGTCGGGGGCGGTGTAGAGCTTGCTCAGAGCGCCCTCGCTCAAATTCTGGGTTTCGCGTAGCTTAAAGCCTTTTACCGCTTCCACGCCGTCTTTACCGGCCTGTATGGTTTGCGGATTGGTGCCCTCGGCGGGCGGGCTAGTCTGAGCTGGGCGGCCGGCCAACGCCTGCATCGGCTGGCTCTCAGCATCGTCTTCCGACAGGTTTGAAACGGGCGCATGGCCGTTCATGGGTTTGGGAGTAGTGCCATCGAGGCCAGCACCGGTGAGCGTAGCGTGCTCTTTATCTTGCAGAAGGGTATCCATGAGGTTGTACTGGTTTTTGGGGTGAGAAGTGAAGGCTAGCATGGAGCAGCCAAACCAGAGTTCTGGATTGATAGCGGATATAAAATACTTATCTAGCTAAAACTGAATAGAATAGCGGGTACTAGGCACTGCCGGCAGCATTGGGCTTAACGTAGGTTGGTAGCGCTACCAACCCCGTGAAGCAATACCCAAATATCAGGGGTTTAGGCAGGCGCGTCAATCACATATCTATGTGATTTTCAATATTATACAACAAAATACAATTCGTTATATCCGCGCCAGCAAAGCTAGCCTTACTTCGGTGCAGTGCTATTTCCCTTCCAACCGGGACGGTGCAGGCCTCGCTGCGACAACAGCCGCTCCCGGCCGCGCACGATTTTGTAGAGGTCGCCCAAGAAGAGCTTCACCCGACCTAGCACAATAAAGCCGCTTAGTTCTCGCTCCTGCTCACTATTGAGAAACAAAAGCTGGCGGTAGCCTACGCCGGCCCCCACTCCTACCCAGCGGAAAATGCGCATGTGGCCCACCACTGAGGGCTCTACCAACCAGATATGGTCGATTGGAGATTGTTCGCGGCGGCCATCGGGCAAGTGGTAGCGCACGAATACGCGGCCGAAGCCCAACTGTGTGGGCGTGCTCACCTCCCAGCGCGGGGTGCCAATGAGCACATATTCGCCGTAGGCCGCCACATAGCGAAACCGCAGCTCCGTACCGCTCCCAGGAGGCAAGCCAACGGGTAGCGCGCCGCGGGTCGGGACGCCGCCACTCAGGCGGTAGGCGCCCAGGCCCAAGCGCAACCGGCCGCGCCAATCGATACCTAGCTTAAGCCCATTGATGCCAACCAGCTTGCCATTGAGCGGAGAGAATCGCTGATCAAACTGCACTACTACGCGCCGGTGGGGCGCCCGCACAAGCACGGAATCGGGGTTTGCACGCACCGTTTCAACTGGCAAAGCGGTTTGGGCCGCGGCCGAGAGCGAACCGGCCAACAGGCCCGGCACTAGTAGCTTGGCTGGCAAGTAACGCACGGTGAAAAAGCAATAATGAATCAGATACGCGCTGCAACCTAGGCAAGTTTGAGCAAAACTCGCCACGTTTCACCCTGCCGTTAGAGCGGCTTCGCCCCTACCAAGTAGCTGCTTCACCCCCTTTCTCGGTCCGCACGGCCGTGCAAATCAGTAGTTTAGAGCAACCAAAGCATACAGCTATGACTCTTTCGCCTGCTACCTTATTCCAGTACGCCAACCAGGCCGCCTTGCTCGGCTGGGTGTTGTTGATCGTGGCGCCGCGCTGGCGTGTTACGCAGCGGCTTATTACCAGCGGCGCGTGGTCGTTGGGGCTCGCTGCGCTCTACATCATCTTGATGACAAGCCACTACCTAGGTGGGCAAGCAGGTGAAGGCGGTTTTAGCTCCTTGGCAGAAGTAGCCGCTTTGTTTCGTGACCCATGGGCATTACTGGGCGGCTGGGTGCACTACCTGTGCTTCGACCTAGCAGTGGGTGCCTGGGCTAGCCGCGATGCGCAGCGCCGGGGCATGCCTCATCTGCTGCTGATACCGGCCCTAATCCTCACGTTTTTGTTTGGCCCGGCGGGCTTCCTGCTCTACTGCATCGTGCGGCGCTGGTATGCGGCGCCCACTGCGGTGCCTGCGCTTTAGCTAATTCTTTCAGACCTCACTCCTTCTCTTACCCGCTATGGAAACCTCGCTTCTCCTTCCTAATCACGCTGAAATGGCTGCTGTTCAGCCCAACGTGTCGCTCGTGCAACGGGTGCGCCAGTTACTGCTGATCGTGCACCGGGCCAACCCAATTTTGTCGTGGCCGGCGTGGCTGCACGTGGGGCTTTTGGTGGTGGCCCTCGTGTCCATCCCCCTCGACCACCGCCTCATTACGGGCGCCAATGCCTGGATTAAGCCCGCCAAGTTTGCCGTGTCAGACATTATTTACCTCTGGACCCTCGCTTGGCTTCTGGCTGATTTGCCTGCCGCGGCGCAACGAGCGGTGCGCCGTATCAGCTGGGGCGTGGCTGTGTCTATCGTGGTTGAAATCGTTGTTATCTACACCCAAGCCGCCCGTGGCACCACCTCGCACTACAACATCACGTCTCCGCTCAATGGCATCTTGTTCGGCCTAATGGGCATCTTTATCATGCTAAATACGGCCCTGATTATCTGGGCGTTGGTACTGGTGTGGCGACACCGCCCGCACGGCTCGGCGGCCTACGTGTGGGGGATGCGCTGGGGCATCCTACTGTTTTTGGTGGGCAGCGTCATGGGCGGCATGATGATCCGCATGAACGCGCACACGGTAGGCGCCCCCGACGGCGGCGCCGGCCTGCCCGGCACTGGGTGGAGTACCCGCGCCGGTGACTTGCGCATTGCCCACTTCCTGGGTTTGCATGCTTTGCAGTTGGTACCACTAGTAGGCTGGCTGCTAGGTCGCTACATACCGCGTCGCGCGGTGGTGGGCACGTGGCTTTTTGCCCTAACTTACGCCGCCCTCACGGGCTTTCTCTTCTGGCAAGCAGCCCAGGGCATTCCGCTGGTGGCGGCGCGCTAGTTGTTCGGGCGAGGCGCCTCACCCCCCGGCCCCCTCTCCGAAAAGGAGAGGGGGAGCCTTTGCCAAAGCTGCTAGCTCTTGGGCAGAAAAAAGCTACTAGCTGACAGCTAGGTATAAACTACAACTGATCCAAGCGGCCGCCGTCTACCCGGATTTCGGCGCCTTGCACAAACTGGGCGTCGTCGGAAGCTAGGTAGGCGATGGTGGCGGCTACGTCCTCGGCGCGGCCTACGTCGGCGCGGTCTATCTTCTCGACGCCGCTCTTGATGTTGGGGTTTTCCCAGAGCATGGGCGTGTCGATGGCACCAGGCAGTACGGCGTTGATGCGCAGGCCTTTGGGCTTGCCTTCGAGCGAAGCTGAGCGCGTAAGTGACAGCACGGCCGCCTTGGCCGCGGCGTAGGGTGCCACCAAGGGGCTAGTTTCGATAGCATGAATACTGGCTACGTTCACGATGGCGCCGCCCTTCTTCATGTGTAGGAAGGCTTGCTTGGTGAAGTAAAAAGCGCCGATCAAATCTACGTTCAGCACCCGCAGCCAGTCCTCGCCCGTCAGTTCTTCCAGGGGCTTGAATTGCATCAGGCCGGCGTTGTTCACCACCACATCGAGGCGTTCAAATCGAGCTAGGGCGCCTTGCACGGCGGTTTCGACCCGCTTCTCATCCGATACGTCGCAGGCGCAGCCCCACACGTCGGGCGCACCGGCGGCTTTTATCTCGGGCAAAGCCTTATCAATGTGTTCCTGCTTCAAATCGACCACCACAATACGGGCACCTTCCGAAGCAAGGCGTTTGGCGGTAGCTAGGCCAATGCCGCTGGCACCGCCGGTTATTAAAGCAACTTTATCCTGAAATCGCATGATGAAATGGGTAAGCGCGGACTCTAACGCGCATAGTACATGGTTGAGCTTCCCGGTGATACGCAAAGCACGACCATACGGCTAACGCGCGGGCCTTTACGGCTATAAGGTTGTCTTGTTGGTCTTGGCCGTTACCCGGTTGGCCTGCACTTGCCGGGCGCGCTCCTGCTGCCGCTTGGCCCACGGCTCGTCGGTTTCGCTGGGCATGACGATGGGCACTTGTAAGCATACGCTTTGGGCAGGCAGCACTTCGCGCCAATCCTGAATCAACTGCTTATAGGCCTGACCCACGGGCCGGATGTTGCGGTCGAGGTCGTAGAGACCTAGGGGATTCACGTTGCCGTTGTTTTCGCGCAGGGCCGTATCCCAATCGATTTGGTCGGTGAGCGAGTACCAGGTGAAGCCGATGATGGGCACGCCGTCGTTGCGTACGCGCAGCACGTTGGCCCACTCTTTCCAGAGCCAGTTCACAGCCTCGTCGCCGCAGGGGCCTTGCCACAGGTTGGTTTCGGTGTGCATCACGGGCAGGTGGTACCGGTCGTAGTACTGGCGCGTAATGGCGTAGTAGCCAAATATTTCGCCCGAGGCGCGGGTGCTCCCATCGGCCAGCACGCGGTGCTCATTGGTGCGGTAGTAGTCGTTGCCCATGATGCACTGGTGCTTCATCTTGTTTTCCAAGAAGAAGTGGTACTCGTCGCGAGTCATGCCGTTGTCCAGCAGATACTCGTACATCTCGGAGTCCACGCGGCGGCCGTAGTTCAGGTCGAGCGACAAAAACCGCTTGGCATTCATCAGCTCGGCGGGCTTGATGGCGGCGGGATTTTCGGCGTGGAAGTACTCCGACGACTCGCTCTGGATGAACAAGGCATACGGGCACACCTCCGCAATGGCCTGCATGGCCAACACGTTGGCCTTCACGATGTATTTGAGCGCCGTCACGAAGGCTTGGTCGGAAGCTAGCTGCTCGTTCCACCACCCGAACAGCGCCGAAAACTCCGCGCAGATGTACATCTCGTTGATGGGCGTGTAGAGCTGCACCCACGGAAAGCGCTGGGCAAACGCACGGGCGTAGCGGGCAAACTGCGCCGGAAAATCGGGGTTCTGGAAGTTTTCCAGCCAATCGGGCACGCCGAAGTGACACAGGTCCACGATGGGCACAATGTCGCGGCGGCGCAGCTCCCGGAAGGTTTCGTCGGCGAAAGACCAGTCGTAGCGGTCGGGGCCCACCCAAGTGGTATGGATGGGCGGACCGTAGCGCAAAAAGCTGATACCTAGCTCTTCTACTAAGTCAAAGTCTTTTTTCCAGTGCTGATAGTGGCCGCATTTCTCCATTTCATCCATGCGAACCTTGCCGCCCTGAATGGTTGGATAGCTGTTTTCGATGCCGGTGGCAAAGAGGAAGTGAGGAAGCATAAAGGGGGTGGGGTAAGAAGGGCGGAAAAAAAGTCGTTGCGGGCCGCAGTCCGCAACGACTTCCAGGAGCTTGTACGGGGGAAGAACCGGAAACCTAGGTTAGCATTGGGTGAAGCGCCACGCCAGCTTCCTAAACCTAGCTCGGCGTTTGGAGGTACTGCAAGGCTTCTTCGTTGCCCTGCTGAATGGCGAGGTCGTAGGCGGAAAGGCCGCGCCGGTCGCGCAGAGATTGATCGGCGCCAGCTTCCGCGAGGATTTTCACGAGGTTGTTGCGACCGAACAGGGTGGCAAACATGAGAGCTGTGCCGTCGTTGCCGTTGCGCAAGTTCAAGTCGGCGCCGTGCTGGATCAGCAGCTCAGCAATTTCGGGGTAGCCTTTAAACGACACGCCCATGAGGGCATTATTGCCCGACACATCTTGCACATTGGGGTCGGCGTTGGCGGCGAGCAGGAGCTTGGTGGCTTCCAGGTGGCCGTCGTAGCTGGCTAGGATAAGGGCTGTAAAACCCCGGCCGTCTTGCACGTTCACGTCTACCCCGTTGTCGAGCAGGTGTTGGAGGTACGCTACATCGCCCTTGCGGGCCGCATCAAAAAACAGGTCTTCTGGTCGGGCAGAGTAAAACGACATCTTGAGAGAAAAGAGGTTCGGGTGATAAATACGGAAACAACTACGCAACTAGAACAAACTTGACCAGCTTTCTTCCTGCTTGATTTTAGTACACTCTTACTCAAACGGTTGAGCTTTGAATATAGCAACTATTACTGGCTCTTGTTTACCCTTCGCTTACCGGTGGCCGCCCCTACCTAGGCTGCCCCCTACCGTCGCTAGGGCAATTGAGTGGCGGTTGAGCTTAGGCCGGTACAAGCTTAGCGCCTGGTGCGGTTTGCAGCCTCGGGCGTAGCGTGTAGCTTGCTACCGAATCGCTTCTCCTACTTGAAGCTAGCTTCCTCATTTCAACCTTTCGATGATGAAAATTCTAAAACGCCTGTTGCTGGTGCTTCTCTTGTTGGTGGTGTTCATTCCGCTGCTGGTCTTGAGCGGCTACGCCCTGTATGGGCGGCTGGCGCAGGGCAACGAAACGCCGGAGAACATTCAATATTTGGAGCAGCACAAGGAGGTATTTGCCACGGCGTCGCCGGAGGAGTTTCGGCTGTTCGACGAGGCATTTTACCAAAATCAGATCTTTCTGCTGGGCGAGTCGCACGGCTCGGCGCTGCCGCAGGAGCTGGATTTTGCCCTGCTCAAGCACCTAAACGCCAAGACTGGCCTGCGGAACTATATCGCCGAAATCGACCCGAGCCAAGCGTACTACTTCAACACGTACCTGCAAACCGGCGACGAAAAGAACCTACGCCTTGCGTTTCAGCCGTGGGTGAATAAGGCGCAGTGGGGCAACGTAGGTTTTTACAACAAGGTAAAGCGCATTCGGGCCCTGAACGAGTCGCTGCCGGATGCGGCCAAGATTCGCTTTATCGGCCTCGACCGCACCCAAGACCTGGCCGTAGCGCGTCAGCACGTGCAGGCACTGCTAACGGCGGCCAGCTACAAGCCCGGCAACGTTGCCCAGCTCGATACCTTGCAGCAGCTACTCGCCGTCGACTCAACCTCGGAGGCTACTCTCAGCAATTGCGCGCGGCGCCTGGCGCGCACCCTGGAGCAGCCCACCTCCCGCACCACGCTCGGCGCGCAGTACGCCGACCTAGGCCACATGGTACGCAACCTGACCTACCTGAGTCCGCGCGTGCGGCGCGACAGTGTGATGCTGCTCAACCTGCAAGCAGAGTATCAGGCCAAAAACCTAGGTCAGGAAAAAATGTACGGCCTCTGGGGGGTGTACCACGTGCTGCAAGGCCCCATCAACAACACCAGGCCGCTAGCGGCGCTACTGAAAAACGCAAACCAGCCCTTTGGCGGTAAAGTGGTGTCGATGGCCATTTTCGCCTTGGAAAGCGAAACGCTGATGCCGACTGCTTTCCTGCCCGCTTCCATTCGCCCGGCGGAGTCGTACGTGGCGCTCGACTGGACCAACCAGCAGGGGCCGATGGTATTTGTGAAGGGCCTGAAAGACCTAGCGAAAGCAGCCTCTACCCAGAACCTTACGCTATTCAAGCTCGACGCCAAGGGTTCGCCGTACCAGCATTCGCGTCAGCTGCTCGACATCAAAGCGCCGCTGTTTGGACAGAACATGGCCGCCACAAAACCCGGCGCCGTGACTACCGATTACGCACAATACGCCTTCCTAATGCGGCACTCGAAAGCGCTGCCGCCGCTACCTGCGCAGTAGCTCGACCTAGGTTGCGGCCGTAGCTTATCTATTTCTCTTCGCCTTTATGAACGACCGGCCCCTGCGCCTTTACGGTGTGCTAGCCCTTGGCCTACTGATTACGGTGCTCACGCTGCCCGCCGAGCACCGTAACGCCGTTGGCTTCCTCACGCGCTGGGTTATTGCCACCTACTTCACGGCGGTGTTGTGGCTCGGCAACCGCTGGCTGTGGGCGTGGCTGATGGGCCGCTTGCCACGCGTGGAGCAAACGGCCCGGCGTCTGTGGCTACTCGCGGGCCTCTCAGTACTTTACACCGCCGCAGCCACCGTGCTAATTAATGGGTCGCTCTGGCTGGTGCTACCCGCTTACTTTTCGCTACAACCCCTAGCATTGCTCATCAGCACCGCCTTCAACCTTATCCCGACGGCGGTGGTGCTGTTGCTCTACGAGAGCATTTACTTCTTCCAGCAGTGGGAGCAGAACGTGCGCCGGGCCGAACAGCTCACCCGCGCCGGTGTGCAGAGCCAGCTCGAAGCCCTTCAAAACCAGCTCGATCCGCATTTCCTCTTCAACAGTCTCAACACGCTCTCCGCCCTCATCGACGAGCATAACACGCCCGCCCAGGACTTCGTGGAGCAGCTCGCCGATGTGTACCGCTACGTGCTGCTAAGCCGCGAGAAAGCCACCGTGCCGCTGGCCGAGGAGCTAGCTTTTGTGGGCACCTACGTGGCCCTGCAAAAAGCTAGGTTTCGGGAAAACTTCCAGGTAACGCAAGACGTGCCGCCGGAAGCTCTAGCCCAACACGTGGCCCCCTTGAGCGTGCAGCTATTGGTAGAAAATGCGCTGAAGCACAACGTAGTATCGCGGGAACACCCACTGCACCTAGCTATTCGCTACGAGCCGGTTGGGCCATATTTGGTGGTCGAAAATGCACTGCGTCTGCGCACGGCAGGGCTCGGTTCGAGCACCGGCATTGGCTTGCAGAACATCGTGCACCGCTACGAGCTGCTGCAAGCGCCGCTGCCGGTGGAAGTCAGCAAAGAAGCTAACTGGTTTCGGGTGCGCTTGCCGCTTTTGAAGGGTAACGGAGTAGTTGAGTAACTGCGTCATTTAACTAGCTGTGTAATGAAACCACTGATTGTTTTACTAGGCACCTTTCTGTTAGCATTGGCCGCCACGCGTCTATTTGGTAACGCAGCCGATTGGCTGTTAGCTGGCAATGTAGCCATGGCTGTGATGCTGTTTTTCACAGGCGCGGCGCATTTCAAGTTCACCAAGGGCATGGCCCTGATGCTACCTAGTTGGCTCCCTGCCAAAAACTTTTGGGTATACCTCACGGGCTGCCTAGAAATCATGGCTGCCATCGGCCTACTAATTCCGGGGCTTTGGAGCCTGGTCGGTTGGTTGCTGATTGCATTCTTTCTCCTCATCCTGCCCGCCAATATCCACGCCGCACAGCATCAAATCGACTATCAAAAGGGCACCACTGACGGACCCGGTTCGCGCTACTTATGGTTTCGGGTGCCGCTCCAGCTCTTCTTTATTGGCTGGGTATGGTATTTTGCTGTGCACCTACCGCCCATAGCACGTGCTGAAGTCGCTCAAAGCCAACTACTTTCTGGCGCCAGTCAGTCCTCCCGCTAAACTCACTCAGTTACTCTCTCTCATGACCGTCCTGCTGCTGGAAGACGAATACCCCGCCGCTGAGCGCCTGCAACGCTTGCTTCAGCAAGCCGCCCCCGAGGCGCAAGTAGTAGCCGTACTCGACAGCGTGAGCAGCACCCTCGCTTGGCTAGCCGCCCACCCCGCCCCCGACCTCATTCTCTCGGATATTCAGCTGGCCGATGGCTTGAGTTTGGAAATATTCGAGCAAGCCATCGTGCGCAGCCCCGTTATCTTCACCACCGCTTACGATGCCTATGCTATTCAAGCCTTTAAAGCCAACAGCGTCGACTATCTGCTGAAGCCGGTGAAGTTAGCTGAGTTGCAAGCGGCTCTCACCAAACTACGCCAGTGGCGCACGCCCGCCACCCCCGCCGACGACTCAGCCCAGCGCCTCGAACGGCTCATTGAGAGTTTGCCCCGGCCCAACCAGGCCTATAAAACACGCTTTCTAGTACGCAGTGGCGAGCAGCTTTTACCCCTGCCAGCCGCGCAAGTAGCGTGGTGCCAGAGCCGCAACGAAGTAACCACCCTAGCCGCCACCGACGGCCGCCGCTACGTAGTCGACTACACCTTGGAGCAGCTCGAAAAGCTCCTCGATCCGCAGCAGTTTTTCCGCCTGAATCGGCAATTCATCGCCCACCTGCAAGCCGTGCAGCGCCTGCACCCCTACTTCAACGGAAAACTCAAACTCGACCTAGCCCCTATCCCCAACGAAGAAGTAATAATAAGCCGGGAAAAAGCCAGCACCCTCAAGAGCTGGTTAGAGGGGTGACTTCGTCGAGAGTGACTGAGTGAGCTGAGTGGCTGAGTGTATTCTTGAGCAACACTCAGTCACTCAGCTCACTCAGCCACTCTTCTACCGATCTAGCCACGCTTTGAAGGCGGCTACTCGTTCGCGGCTGACGAGCACGGTGTCGTCCGAACTGGCGGGGCGGAGCACGGTTTGGAGGCGGCTGTTGGTGTAGTGGATAATGTCCTGAATGGCGTCGGCGTGGGCTAGGTAGGCGCGGTTGAGGCGGAAGAAGTGGCGCGGATCGAGCAGGTTTTCGAGCTGTTCCAGCGTGTAGTCGACCACGAAGCGGCGGTTTTCCTTGGTTTGCAGCAAGGTCGCTTTTTCAAGGCTGAAGAAATAGGCAATCTGCTCCGTTGGAATGGCTTTCAGATGCTCGCCTACGCGCACTACGAAGCGGGTTTTGTAGCTGGTGCTTGGTTGGGCTTGGCGCAGCATTTCGGCCAGCATAGAAGCGTCAAACGTGGGCGCCACGGGCGCAGCGTGCAGACTGCGCAGTTTAGCCAAAGCCCCCGTCAGCTCCTCCGGTTCGATGGGTTTGAGCAGGTAATCGACGCTGTTCACCTTAAAAGCCCGGAGCGCATACCGGTCGTAAGCGGTAGTGAAGATGACCGGACACGTCACTTGCTGGCGCTCAAAAATCTCGAAGCTCAAGCCATCGGCCAGGTGAATATCCAGAAACAGCACATCTGGGCCCGGCTGCAACGTTTGGAGAAACACTTCCGCCTCCGCCACCGACTCGGCCACCCCCACCACGTCCAACGGCTGTTCTTGCTTGCGCAGCAACTCCGTCAGGCGGCGAGCGGCAAGCGGTTCATCTTCAACAATAAGGGCGCGTAGCGGTGCAGGCATAGGGATGAGAAAAGTAGATGAACAAAACCAAGGGTAAGAGCGAAAGCTAGGTTAGAACTAGCAGCTCCCCTCCTTTTTTCAAGGAGGGGTGGCCGCAGGCCGGGGTGGTTTAGCTAGAGCTAGAAAACTAGAGTTAGTTTGTCGTTC
>Ga0325401_1004917_pt1 | contig 12670 bp, 11 predicted proteins | sample PopdelMetagenome_FD_205666 | JGI IMG/M metagenome (GOLD analysis project Ga0325401, IMG submission 205666) | Populus deltoides microbial communities from Bellville, Georgia, United States - Xylem-PdKOR-R2 | ecosystem: Host-associated > Plants > Phyllosphere > Stem > Wood/Secondary xylem | place...
GAATCCAAATCTCTCCGATCTCTCTCTCTCTTTCAACTTTTTCACTGGGTACGTCACCTTCAAGAACTCATCACAGACCGCGTAAACCATGCTATTTTTTTGAGGAAAAAAAGGGTTTTGTGTGTGTGTGTTTGTGTTTAATTTCTGTTATGCGGTCTAGCTGTTGATAAACTGAATTCTGAATTGTGGGGTCTCTTAGAAATGCAGATATAAAGCATCATTTCTTGAATTTTGTGTGATGCCCTTTTGGCTTTTATAATTTTTATGGTGATTTGGTACTGAATATATGTTGATATTGGCTTGTTTAGCTGTAATTCTTCATTTATTTCTGTTGTAGAGTTTAATAGTCTTTCTCAGTTTGAAAAAGTTTTAATCTTTATGTGTTTCTATGGAAATTTCATTATGAATGTCATAGAAATGGAAGTGTTGTCACTGTTTATCCTTCATGTTTCTGATCTAGAGCCCATTTCCTTTTTAGTTTGGTAAATTGAGGATTTTGAATCAGTTCTTAACTCTCTCTTTTTTTGTGTGTGCAGTTGCTGTGTTAAATGCCAGTTGTGAAACCTGTGAGCAGTATTATTGATGTGATGAGACCGGGTGAGGGGAATGAATCTTCCCTAGATACATTCATCAGGGATGCCATTGGAAAACAGCCGCTTCTTTCTATTTCAAGGCCGAATGATAACCCTGTTCAGTGGATCCAATTACTCCATGCTCTCGATCAGCCAGGTACTAGATATTGTCTAAATGAATCATAATTCATAAGTAGTGGTTTCTTCTTGATACTGTCGGTGGGTTTTTGGGTCAAGGTTGGCATATGGCGTTGTTTGACATTGAATCAGCTTGTTGATTTCCTTGGTTTTCATTTTCGCAGATTACCCTGGTTGGCCTTTGCTCACTCCTTTGAAGGCGCAGATGCAAAAGTGCAGCAAGTGTTCCCGAGAATTTTGTTCTTCCATTAACTATAGAAGACACTTGCGGGTTCATCATCGATTGAAAAGACTTGATAAGGTTTCATTCATTTCACTTCACAGACATGCCTGTTCTTTTATTAGTCCTGCTGCTTTAACATTTTTTGGGCGTTTTGGAACTTGTAAATCTGGTGTTCATCGTGGTCAGATGTTCAGTTCCGTCAAAGTTGATTTTTCCTATCAAATAGTTTTGTTTATAGCTACTCTCTTTGTTAATTTACATGCAATAAATTGCTCTGAAAGATGTTTTGTTTTTCCTTGTAGGATTCTGCCAAAAATAGGGACTTGTTAGGAGCATTTTGGGATAAGGTAAAGTATTTTCCCCTTAGGAAGGTTTGGCTGAACCCATCTCTCTTTATGCAGAATTTTAGTATCTTTTAATTTTGATCAGCTCTCTGAGGATGAGGCAAAGGAAATCTTATCATTCAAGGACGTGACTTTTGAGGTATATTCTATTGATTTCAGTTGAGTTAGTGATATTAGCTGCTGAGTGTCTTCATTTGTTCGATATTTTTATACGTTGACTAATAAACATCTGGAGTTGGAGTCTTTGCCTTTTCTTTTCAATGCAATCCATTGTCATTCTATAATTATTGTGTAAACATTTTCCCTGTTTTCTTTAATTTCTTACTAGGAAGTTCCAGGGTCTTCAATTATAAGGTCATTGATGACAGTTATTCGGAAACCAGGGATCTCTTCACTTACTCAATCTTGTTGGAGAGCTGGTTCTGACCTTTTGGTAAGGGAGCATCCTCCCTTGTCATTGTTTTTCCTCTGGATTTTGTGTAGTTTTCATCTGCCATATTATTTATCCTAAAAATGTGATGTATCCTCATTCATGATAGGATCTTGTCCAGGGGAGGCCCTCCAGGTTTCCTTTGTCTTCTGGGCAACTCTTCAGTACTCTTGATGATGCAAGTGAAAATACCTTTTTATGTGGAACAGCTGTATTAATACAAAAATATATTTTTGATGGAGGAGCTGGGAAGATAGGGCTTGAAACAAAGAACATAGTTGCTTGCACAGGCTTTGTGGTGGAACAGAAATTGGTATGTTTCTTTCCTTTCTTTTCATTCTTTTGGGCTCAGTTACTTCCAAAGTTCCAGTTATCATAACATACCAGTGCTTTGGTGTTGCATGCACCACAGACATTCCTTATGCACTGTTGCATTCAGAAATGTGTTGATGTACTTTGCTCTTGCATCTGTGATTCTCTGTATTCAGATTAATGCATGGCTTGCAGACCAGGATGCAGAAGCTTTGAGGTGCCAAAAGTTGCTCGTGGAGGAGGAGGAAGCTGCACAAAGAAGGTGCAACCTAAGTTCACACTTATACCTTGAACTTATGATGCTGCTTTATGTTGTATCTTATATTGCGAGTATAGTTTGCTCTTGAACTTGTTTATCTTTGATAGTTATTAGAATCTTTTCATATCCAAGGATCCATTGATGATATCATACAGGAAAGAAAAAATTAAGATGGAAGGCAAGAATTAAGATAATCAGAAAAAAAGTTTAGGAGGAGATTTGTTTTGCTCTTTCTTGTTAGGTTTTTATGATCATTTGAGAGTCAATGAAGCATTCCTTGTGATTATTCTCTTGTTTTGATTGTTTGAGCGTTTGTGATCCTACTCTCAATGAACTTGACATTTGTGGTTGGAGCTGCTCATGGTTTAATCTTCATGGAAATTACATGATTCATTATTTCAAGTAAAAGAATATCAAACGGCCCCACTGTAAAAAACACAGCATAAAGTAGAGACATACACTGATAAGAGCTCTTTTGTCTCATCAGGATTTTTATTTGCTTGGATCTGCTGTTTTCTTAGTTTCTATTAAGCTCTCAAACCTATCTCCCGAAAATTGGACTGTCCGTTGAACTGTTATGGAACCAGTTTAAGATTAGTTGTTCAACCATCAGGGTGTTGCTCAGATATTACACCACCTAATAATATCTTCCTCAGTACTACCTGAATTCTTAAAAACAAACCTCTTCAGTGCATTAGAATTATAGATGTTCCATTAGCCAGAACTTTTTTGTGTTTTGCTGTGGGGCTCGAAAAACTTGACTCTTGAATTTGGTTTCCCTAAACATATTTTATTCATTTTATTTCCTAAATTTTGAAGGCAAGTTGAACTCCTGGAAAGGAAGAGGCAGAAAAAACTGAGGCTCAAAGAACAGAAAGAGAAGGAGCAAAGGCTAGATGATAAGGTTGATGATAAGGAGTGTATCGAGGACACACTGGAGGCTGTGCCTCAAGCTGAACAATCCTGTCCTTTGGCTATATCTGATTCTGATACGCTTGGTTCAGAGATTCTGCCAGATGATGTTCCCTCATCTCTTGAACCCTTACAACTACCAAGAACAGATGAAGATTTTGATTTGGAAAATCAGATGGGATGTGGTGGTGGACGGTCAATGTTACAAGGAAAGAGTCATGTGCATATTGTTGTTGCTCGATGGCATGGTCCTTTAAAATCACAGCGGAATCATCTGTCATATGGTTTCCATGCTAATCAAAATTCTCACGCCCCAAAACCTGGCACCATACAGAAGCATGGAAATCTAAGGGATTTTAAGCCTGGACCTGTAATGAATGGCAACAGAAAATGGAGCCGAAAACCTAAACCAGAATATAATGGGGAGAGTTTGAAAGCTAGAGTGCAAAAGGAAGTAGTAACCGTACTGGATCATGATAAGAAGGGGGAGGTTCTGATTGGTTCTATATCTGTCACACTTGGAGATTGTAGCCATGATGAAGGTAACAATTTGGATGGAGCCCGAGATGATTGCCTGGTAGAGCATGAAATTCTAAAGAAGAAAAATGTGCAGGAGAAGCACAACAGACCTGATTCAGTTCAATGTGGCACAAATCGTTCAACAGTAAAGCTTTGGAGGCCTGTTAGTCGAAATGGATCGAAAGATCTAATGCTAGTTGAAAATGGCAGTAGAGAATGCCAACACGACAACATTGATGGGAAGGGTGAGGATCAGAACTTCAATGACAGCTCTCCAAGATCATGTGCCATGGACAATACTTTTGGTGGGATGGAAAATGGTTCTCTACCCGGAGGGCTTCTTCCAGGAGTCTTGCAGTTTACAAGCCATGAAGCAAGGGCTTTTCTTGCAGAGAGTAAGTTCATATTTGTTTGCACTTGCACTTGTATAGTCCTTTTCCCACCGTATTGTGTCATCATTCTGCTCTTATATGTTCATAGCTTAATTTGCTTGGCCTCTTCTCAATCTGATTGGCTATATATCTCCTGTAGGGTGGAAGGAGGCCATTGCTGCTGAACATGTGAAATTGGCTCTATCCCCAGACTATCAAATTGCTACAAATCATTCATCGGATACAAGTAAGCACAACGATATCAGCAGTGCAGAAAATCAGTTGGTTAATGTGGAGGCACAGGAGTCTTCAACTTCTGGAGCTGGTAGAGCCAAGTATAAAACAAAGCCTGATAATGGTGTCAAGTTAAAGTATATACCGAAACAAAGAACGATCATTTAATATAAGATGGAGAAGAGAAAGGGATATTTTTATTTTATGGATGTGCACAGTATTATCATTGTTGCATTCTTAGCAGAGGTTCCAGTTTTACCGATGGTCTTCTGTCAGAAAGTTGAAGAAAGGTTTCGCCCTTTTTTGCTATTCCGCCATTTTTTTTTTCCTGTCATAGAAAACTAAACTTAGGTATTTTTGGATTAATAGTCCAAATTTTTGTGTAATAAATTTTGTTTTCTTGGCATTGCTTCGTTCCTCCTTGTGGGGTTCCTTTTTGGTGGCTGGGGCAACCATTCAGCAGAAAATGGAGCCTAAATGTGGACTAGCGAATGTAGCTATGTATTCATTTGAAGCCATTGTTCATTAGTTGATATAGACTGATCTAGGTAATTTTTTTATTATTAATAACGTGGGTGTTTGGCCATTATAATTTCGGTGATTCTTCTGATCTAGGTGATTCTTGACGCATAACATCTTGAAACTGATGGAATAGGGCTTTCTAAATCCAATTGAGCAAATTGAAAACCTACATGTTCAATCAATTCTTCTCAAAAAATCTGTACATGGATGAAGACATTACTTGAATGAAATTAAATATTAAAAATTTCATTCCTTTTTATCAAAAAAGATAGGTTCCCAGGTTCCCCTGAGCTTGGTTAAAGCTCACCGAATTTCTTACAAGAATTTTCGTTGACATGGCGGGATTTAAGATCACCCATTGCTGAACTTCAGCTATTACATTTGCTAATCTCATTGCCTGTAGCACCACCACTACAGAAAAGGAAACACTGGCAATTAAGCTCCGAAACCTAGCTTTTTGCATCGGTAAGAACCAAGAGCTGAAACAGTGACAAGGCGCAAATCTGAGGCCTTAAAATTTGCAAACACTTCGACCAAGAAGATGAAAACCATGCTCACGATTTCCACACTAACACGAGCCAAGTAGTTCTCCACCTTAAACTCCTCACAAACTGCCACTTGTACACTCTCCTTGCCTCACACCTTTCTTCTTGATCATATCTCCCATCTCTCTCTCTCCTCTTAAATTTCACTACTAGAGTTCGTATCTCCATTTCCTTTCCTCTTTTCGCTGTACATAACCTGGTTCACTCGAAAATTAGCCAAAGAAAAACTAGAGCAAAATGTCAGGTGGTGTTGGCCCTTCAAGTAGTGACATAAGCCTTCCAAATGAAAGAGAACAAGAACAGAAACTCCAAGAAGACCTGTCTTCGTTGAAAAACCCTAAAAGCACTACCTTTTCAAAGAAAGCTGGTTTTGTGGCATGGTAAGCCCTCAAGACTTTGCTTTTTTTGTCTTTTCCATTATTTAAATGCATTTTTTTCTCCAAAGTTGCATTCCCCACCACTATCAACCCTCCAAGAGAGTCTAGTTTTTTACCCAAAAACCAAGATTCTCGGCCCATACGTGTTTGTTGGTGCTATTGTTGGACTCTTTCTTCCCCTAGCTTACATCTTTGAAGGCATTTTCGAGGGAGATAAAGAAGGAATCAAAGCTGCAGCACCAGCAGCTCAGGTTTTCATGGAAGGAAGGGCATTTTCAGATAGGTTTTCGATCCCAATTCCCAATACGTGTTTTTGTGCCTGTGTTTTATAATTCAAGGAGGATTTTCACACTTGTGGATTGGTTGAGGAATGAGATCACAAAGGTGGAGCAGGATTACGGAGGATCTACTAGGAGGCTCCACATTGGTAGAGCCCTTGCTGTGGCTAACCTGGCCTTTTGGTGCTTGTTTACATCCCTGGAGCCTTCAAGAAGTACTACACTGGATTAAATTGCCTTCTTTTTGTTTCGTAGTTCAATATATCAAATGGAGTAGAAAAAGAAAATTAAAATCTTAATCTCTGCTGCTTCATGTGCTGTATGTCAGTGTGACATCATGGGTAAAAAATTCACTTGCATATTAAGTTGAAATGATTCATATGAAGGAGTGCTAAATTATATATTGTCATTTACCGGAAAGGATTTTCTTCTATTAAAATTATTTCAAAAACATATTTATTTTATATCTTTATTTCTTTAACTAGACATAAAACATTGTAAACCCTGAGACATTTGACACCCCAGATAATTCTACTTTGAATGATACAAGTCTTTGATAATCAATAAGTTTTTCGAATATATCCCACAAGGGCAAGGGATTTCATGTAACTCCAACATGTGTCAGCAGATGAGAGCATTAGCTCCCCATTTTCATGTCTTCTTCAGAAATCGAAAGCATCTTAAATGATATCTATGAACCAGACAACACAGAACGAGCACATAGGATATCATGAAGATGCTGATGATGATCTCTTTATGGCAGAGGTGACAGAGCACAACAAGGGAAAAACATCAAAACATTCTATGCGTAGAGGAGATTGCAGCTTCTGTTCACTATTTAAAATCGAGTCCCCGAATACCCCTGAACAAAAATTTCGTATGCTTTTACGAAGGTCTTACTATATAATTACAAACCACATACTGAAAAATCAATACTCTACCAGTTTTCTCCTATTAAAGTTCCACTTCCACTCGTGACACCAAGCAACATCTAGGAACATGCGGAGTCCCCAAAGGATTTGCAAGATAAGCAACTATATATCCCCAAATCTTTATCTATAGGTTAGAGATCTTCATGACGAAGCCGATAGGAAGCATTCTGAAAAATGAGGAGAAAAAATTGAATGACATTCAAAGGGAAGACAAAAACTGTGGAAGCAATATTTTTCAAAAGGTACAGGAGCTTGCTGATGAAAACAGCTGAAAGTCACAAGCAAAGCCAATAACGCGCAAGAATATAGACAACTGAGCGTATTGTGCTCAAGTTGTCTACTCTGAGTTCTTTTTACTTCTATTTTCTAAGCTTTTCGAACGTACGAAGATGCCCAGAAAGAATGTTGCATTTTTGGTGGGTCAAACAAACAATATACTCACATGCAATACACACCAGATAATGGCCTCAATTCTTCTGGCATCTGACAGCAGCAGACACAGTGCAGTATCTTCTCCGAAAACATGTTAAAAGTTATGTTTTTTTGTTTTTTTCAAGAATTTTAATATTTGATCCAATAAATTAACTCCATATTAATATTTCATAAATTAATAGCATATCAATAGTACTTAAATGGAACTCCGGTTATATAAAGACAGGTTTTTTTATTTCTAAGCTGACTTTTACTTATAGAATTACACCATTAAATAAACTTGAATGTGTTAGAGTTTAGAAGTACCAAAATTTTTTTTTAAAAAAATAAAAAACTCCGTAAGTGTTTTTCATCAATGACAAGAGGTATATTTTTTATCTGTTTATTTTTCTGCATTAGATTTAAATACAAATTGTTTTAGAAACATGTTTAGATCTACTAAATCTAAGGGATGATATCAAAACCACAACAATAATACATCTGCCTTATATCCATGTAGATGTATTTGTCCAGGAATTTTTGTGCTCAAAGAAATTAATTAATCTATTTAATTATATTTGTCATAAAATTATTTAGTGGTCAATTGATTTTTTTATTCCATGGTATTTTATATGCCTTAAAAATTTTAAGAACAACCTTGATTCCAAATTAAATTAATGATTAACTTGACTTTATTTATGACTTGAAAGTTTAGTTTATGGAGGAATAAGTTTCAATAAATGCCATGAATATGATGCCTTGCCATCAACATGCCTAGTAGCAAAGGAAAAAATTGCCATCAACATGCCTGGTAGGGTAGGAATAAATTGAAAACCATTTTTGTTAAAAATAAACATTTTAGGGTTTTTTTATTTTATGGGTTGTTTTGATGCTTCATATGATTATAAATCGTCAAAAGGTTTATAATCATTTAATGTTCGGGCTATGTAATTTTAATTTGCGTGGTTATCATTTTTATTTTTTGTATGATTTATTTTCATGGCTTTATTTTTATTTTATTTAGTGTTGCTTTTATGAATAAAAAAAAAGAGGTAGCATATTATTTTATTTTATTTTATATAAAATTATGCCTTAACTTAATGTCTAGTGATCTATATAATTTTAAATAATTAGAAATTAGCCGCAACATTTTTAATTAAATAAAATTATATATTATGCTATGTTACGATCACAAAAAGAATTACAGACATTAATCGTAATTAATTATACTAAATATAATAAATATTATCCCACAAGAATTTTTTATTATATTTATATAATTAATTAGATTAAAATATCTAATTATTTTTATAATATACCCACAAGTATAAATTAATTACATAATTTGATAGTTTTATTAAAAGGTTTATAATAGAATATCAAATTATTCTCATAATCTATACCCACAAAATTATAAATTACATACATAATTTGATAATATATTTAAAGATACATTTGAATATGCTTGAATTAAAATTTTGGCCCACATGCAATTTTTATATCATTAGATTCAATTTTAGCATGAATTACATTGGTAAATTATGGAATTTTATTTATTCCTCAAACTTTAAATTTCTTTTTACAATTATACAACCTATTAATTTCTCTTATATTTGTTGTGATATTCTCGATCTAAAAGGTGATAACTATAAAGTATGGAAGGAAGATATTATCCTTCATTTAGGGTGGATGAACATGGATTATGCAAATTAGAAAAGATGAACCTACAATTACTAATACCAACACTTCAAAGGATATTGCACTTTATGAACGTTGGGAGTGATATAATCGTCTCAATATGAAGTTCATAAAAACTAGAATATCCACTAGTATACGTGGTTCGGTTGATTAGCTTGAGAAAGTATGTGATTTGCTAAAAGAAATTGATGATCAATTCATCACTTTAGATAAGTCACTAGCAAGCACCATAATTATGAAGTTCTCATCCATAAAACTCACCAGTGTGAGAGGTGTGCGCAAGCACATCATGCAGATGAGGGACATTATGGCTCAATTAAAATAATCTTGAGGTTGAGATGTTAGAATCCTTTTTTGTGCACTATATCTTGAATACTCTCCCACAACAATACGGACCTTTCAAGATCTTGTACAACACACATAAAGACAAATGATCAATTAATGAACTCATGACCATGTGTGTTCAAGAGGAAGGGAGGTTGGTAATGGAACTAGGAGAAAGTGCAATGCTAGCAACACAGGGGGGGAGGGGAGACAAAACTTAAGCCAATTAAAAAAGGAAAGGTAAAATGCCCCTCCAAGTTGACATTAAAGAGAAATCTGCATGTTTCTTTTGTAAAAAAAAGACATGAAGAAGGAAAGCATTAAATTTCAGAAATGGCTTGAAAAGAAAGGTATTTCATTCTCATTTGTTTGTTATAAATCTAATATGGTTGATGTTAATTATAACACATGGTGGATTGATTTTGATTCTACAATTTATATTTCAAATACCTTGCAAGGTATCCGAAACCTAATGAAACCAATGGGTAATAAGCAAAACATTTATTCAGGAAACAAGATGTGTTCACATGTGAAGGCTACATGAACATGCTATTTAATTCTAGGTAATGGTTTTGATTTAGAGTTGGAAATGACTTTTTATGTTCCAAGATTTTCTAGAAACTTAATTTTAGTTTCAAGACTTGTACTTTTTGGATATTTCATTAAGTTTTCAGAAACTTTCAGTTTATTTTATAAATTTAATACTGTTAGAAATGATATTTTATATGATGGTTTTATTGCATTACTTTGCAAAATAATGTCACTTATAGTTCAATACATGCTCACACTCACATTAAAAGATGTGTTATTAACGAGGATTCTTCTAGTCATGGCACCAGAGATTAGAACATATCTTCATAGAGAGAATTAAGAGATTAGTAAATGATGGATACTTTTACTGGCTTTGAAACTTGTGTGGATTGCATTAAGGTAAAGTAAACCAACAAGTCAAAGAAAGGTGCCAATAGGAGTTCATACATATTAGAAATCATTCATACTGATTTATGTAATCCTGACATAGACTCACATGGTTAGAAATACTTCATCTCTTCTATAGATGATTATTCACGATACATGTAACTTTACTTGCTTCATAACAAGAACAAAGCTTTAGGTGTCTTTAAGATTTTTAAGACTGAAGTAGAAAAACAATGTGAGAAACAAATTAAGATTGTGAGGTCAAATAGAGGTGGAGAATATTATAGCAGATACACAGAGGATGGGCAAGTACTTAGAGTAGAGAAACAATGCGAGAAACAAATTAAGATTGTGAGGTCAAATAGAGGTGGAGAATATTATAGCAGATACACAGAGGATGGGCAAGTACTTGGTCCGTTCTCAAAGTTCTTTAAAGAAAATAGGATGGTTGCTCAATACACCATGCCCGGTTCACCATACCAGAATGGTGTAGCAGAAAAAAAAAACCCGAACATTATTGGACATGGCACGGAGTATGTTTAGCAACTCCAATCTACCTATTAAATACAACAGTGTACATATTAAATCGAGTTCAAACCAAGGTTGTTCCAAAAATTCCATTTGAATTATTAAAAGATTGGAAACCCAGTTTGTGACATGTGTGCATTTGGGGATGCCTGTCTGAAGTAAGAATTTATAATCCATGAGAAAAAAAAGTTGGGTCCAAGGACCATTAGTGAGTATTTCATTGGATATGCTAAAAGATCTAAAGGGTACAGATTTTATTGTTCATCTACAACACTAGAATTGTAGAATCAAGAAATGCAAAGTTTCTAGAAAATGACTTGATCAGTAGGAGCGATCAAATCAGGAACATAATTTCTGAAAAGGATCATTCAGAATCACAACCTTCAACATCAAATGATAAATTGGTTATTGTTCATAACATCCCCAAAGTATAAATTGTTGTTGAAAGATCAATCGTTGAAGTTCCACAAGTTGTTGACAACATTCCAATAGATCAGGTAATTCATGCATTACCAAGAATTTCTGAATAACCAGATGAACCAAATATTTCTCAAGAAGATGATGACACAACATTGAAAATATCTACTAGAACAAAGAGATCAACAATTCCTAATGATTATGTTGTGTATCTACAAGAATATGACTATAACATTGCAGCCGAAAATGATCTTGAATCATTTTCACAGGCTATAAGTTGAAAGAATTAAAGTTCTGGTACAATGACATGAAGAAAGAGATGAATTCTATGAAAACTAAGAGTTTGAGATCTTGTTGAGTTGCCTAATAATGCAAGAGCTATTGGATGTAAATGGATCTTTAAGACAAAGATATACTCATTGGGCAACATTGAAAGATACAAGACAAGACTCGTTGCTAAGGGATTCACTCAAAAGAAAGGAATCGATTACACAGAGACTTTCTCCCTTATACCTGAGAAAGATTCTTTGCGTATTATTTTGGCATTAATAGCACATTTTGACTTATAAAAGCAACAAATAAATGTGAAAACTACATTTCTCAATAGAGATCTAGATGGGAGGTTTACGTAAAACAACTTGAGGAATTCTCTTCTAGTGATGGTGAGCATTTGGTCTGCAAGCTCAAGAAATCCATATAAGGTTTAAAACAAGTGTCCCGACAATGATACTTTAAATTCCATGATGTAATTTCTTCATTTGAATTTGTAGAAAACATCATAGGTCAATGGGAGTAAGATTTATTTTCTTGTTTTATACATGGATAATATTCTACTTGTGGCCAATGATAAGGTTTTGTTGCATGAGGTGAAACAATCTCTCTAAAACTTTTTACATAAAGGATATGGGTGAAGCTTTATAAAGACAGATTTAAAAGCGTTTTTGGTTCTCAAGAAACCTTTATCAATAAAGTTTTTGAGAAATTTTGGATGAATGATTGCTCATCAAATGTAACTCTCATTGTTAAGGGTGATAGGTTCAATTTGAACCAATGCCTGAAAAAATGATCTTGAAAGGAAAGAAATGAAGAACATTTCATATGCTCCTGTTGTAGAAAGCAGGTCTGTACAAGGTTTGACATTGCATTTGTTGTGGGAATGTTGATCGCAAATCCTTTCTCTAAGGGCATGCTACCGTTTAAATTCAATGATCATGTAATGAAAATGGAACATGGGGATTATTCACTTGTGATTTTTTCCTCATATTTATGCGCACAATAGTTTATTTGAGAAAATTCATATGTATAGGACCAAGAATAAACATAGGGATTATTTGTTGAGTAAGGTTGTCACATATAGAATAACATTTAGAAAATTATATGCATTGTAATACATGGAATGTAATACT
>Ga0325401_1004918_pt1 | contig 12670 bp, 11 predicted proteins | sample PopdelMetagenome_FD_205666 | JGI IMG/M metagenome (GOLD analysis project Ga0325401, IMG submission 205666) | Populus deltoides microbial communities from Bellville, Georgia, United States - Xylem-PdKOR-R2 | ecosystem: Host-associated > Plants > Phyllosphere > Stem > Wood/Secondary xylem | place...
GGACGGGTGGTTCCGGTGGCCCCAAGGGGAAGGCCCTGCCTTCCCCTTGGATCCCCATCCGCCAGGAGCCTGAGGCCCCTGGACCCGCAGGAGTTTGTCCCTTGTTGACCGGTGTTTCCGCCAAGGGTCGATGACCGTCGGCGCGGGCGTCGTCAGCCCTCGATGCCGATGTCGAAGGCCTGCGGCGCCACGCTTCGATCATCGTATCCGCGGCAGCCTCCCGCGGGTCCAGGGGCCTCAGGCTCCTGGTGGAGGGGGATCCGAGGGGGAGGCGACGCCTCCCCCTTGGGGCCACCCGCGCCAACACCCCCGAAACCACGCCCGCCGCCCCGGACATCGCGGCAATCGCTCCGGCAGATGAAACGCCCCTCTCCCTCCGCGCGCTACCCTTGTCAGGGCCGGAACGCCCCGCGTGCCGCGGCCCGGTCGGGGGCCGTGGGACCGCGGTGGCAAGATGAGAGGACGCGCGACGATGCAAGAGACCGGATCACCGCCGCTGTCGCGCCGGGACGCGCTGATCGTGGCCGCCGCCGGCGCCACGGTCCCCGCCGCCGCGACCGCCCAGGGAGGGGGGCAGGAGCGGGCGGACGGCCCCGCGCCCGCCCGCGCGCGGGTGTCGCTGGAGGTGAACGGGCGGCGCCGCGAGCTGGAGGTGGACACCCGCACCACCCTGCTCGACGCGCTGCGCGAGCACCTGCACCTGACCGGCAGCAAGAAGGGTTGCGACCACGGCCAGTGCGGCGCCTGCACGGTGATGGTCGGCGGGCGGCGGATCTATTCCTGCCTCACCCTCGCCGTGATGCACGAGGGCGACGCGGTCACGACGATCGAGGGGCTGGGCCAGCCCGGCAACCTGCACCCGATGCAGGCGGCCTTCGTGAAGCACGACGGCTACCAGTGCGGCTACTGCACGCCGGGCCAGATCTGCTCGGCGACCGCGGTGCTGGAGGAGATCCGGGCGGGGATCCCGAGCCACGCCACCGCCGACCTGACCGCGGCGCCGCAGGTCACGGCGGAGGAGATCCGCGAGCGCATGAGCGGCAACATCTGCCGCTGCGGCGCCTACTCCAACATCGTCGACGCCATGGCCGAGGTGGCGGGGACCTCGGTCGCGGGGAGGCCGGCATGAGGCCCTTCACCTACGAGCGGGCCGCGACGCCCGCCGCGGCGGCCGCGGCGGCCGCCCGCGAGCCCGGCGCGCGATTCATCGCCGGCGGCACCAACCTGCTCGACCTGATGAAGCTGCAGATCGAGACCCCGACCCACCTGATCGACGTGAACGGCCTCGGGCTCGACCGGGTCGAGGCGACGGCGGAGGGGGGTCTGCGGATCGGCGCCCTGGTGCGCAACACCGACCTGGCATCGGACGAGCGGGTGCGGCGGGACTACGGGGTGCTGTCGCGCGCGCTGTCCGCCGGGGCCTCGGGGCAGATCCGCAACAAGGCGACGACGGCGGGCAACCTGCTCCAGCGCACGCGCTGCCCCTACTTCTACGACACCAACACCGCCTGCAACAAAAGGCGGCCCGGATCGGGCTGCGCCGCCATCGGGGGCGTCACCCGTCAGCTCGCGGTGATCGGGGCGAGCGAGGCCTGCATCGCCACCCATCCCTCCGACATGGCCGTGGCCCTGCGCGCGCTGGACGCGGTCGTGGAGACGGTGAAGGCCGACGGCGCGGCGCGCGACATCCCGATGGCGGCGTTCCACCGCCTGCCGGGCGAGACCCCGCACGTCGAGACCGCGCTCGAGAGGGGCGAGTTCATCACCGCCGTGACCCTGCCGCCGCCAGTCGGCGGGCGGCAGTTCTACCGCAAGGTGCGCGACCGCGCCTCCTACGCCTTCGCCCTCGTCTCGGTGGCCGCCGTGGTGCAGCGGGACGGCACGGGGCGCGTGGCGCTCGGCGGCGTGGCGCACCGGCCCTGGCGGGTGGAGGCGGCCGAGGCCGAGCTGCCGCGCGGCGCCCGGCCCGCCATGGCGGCGATCCTGGACGGCGCCCGCCCGACCCACGAGAACGCGTTCAAGCTGGCCCTGGCGGAGCGCGCCCTCGCCTCCGTCCTGGCCGAGGCGAGGGGCTGAGACGATGAGGTTCGACACCCCCGCCACCCGCAACCCGATCGACCGCATGACGGTCGTCGGCCAGCCGCTCGACCGCGTCGACGGGCCGGCCAAGACCACCGGCACCGCGCCCTACGCCTACGAGCGCCACGACGTCGCGCCGAACCAGGCCTACGGCCACGTCCTCGGCGCCGCCATCGGCCGCGGGCGGATCGAGGCGATGGACACCGCCGCCGCGCGGCGCGCGCCGGGCGTGCTCGCGGTCGTGACGACCCTCGACATGCCGCGGCTGGAGAAGGGGAGGACGAACACGGCCAGCCTGTTCGGCGGGCCGGAGGTGCAGCACTACCACCAGGCGATCGCCGTGGTGGTGGCCGAGACCTTCGAGGGGGCGCGCGACGCCGCCGCGATGATCCGCGTGCGCTACGCCCGCCGGCCCGGCCGCTACGACCTGGCCGCCGAGGCGCCCAACGCCAGGCCCGTGGGCGGCGACAGCGGCGAGGGCAGCGGCGGCGGGGCCGAGGACCGGGTCGGCGACTTCGAGGGCGCCTTCGCCCGCGCGCCCGTCACGCTCGACGAGACCTACACCACGCCCGACGAGAGCCACGCGATGATGGAGCCCCACGCGACGATCGCGTCGTGGGAGGGGGACCGGCTGACGCTCTGGACGTCGAACCAGATGATCGCCTGGGGCAAGCGCGACGTCGCCAAGACCCTTGGCATCCCGGCCGACAGGGTGCGGCTGGACAGCCCCTACGTGGGCGGCGGCTTCGGCGGCAAGCTCTTCCTGCGCGCCGACGCGGTGCTCGCGGCGCTGGGGTCGCGGGCGGCGGGGCGGCCGGTGAAGGTGGCCCTGACGCGCCCGATCATCGCCAACAACACCACCCACCGCCCGGCGACCATCCAGCGGATCCGCCTCGGCGCGGAGCGCGACGGCCGGATCACCGCGGTCGCGCACGAGAGCACGTCCGGCGACCTGGAGGGCGGCGGGCCGGAGACGGCGGTGGCGCAGACGAAGCTGCTCTACGCCGGCGCCAACCGGCTGACCGCGATGCGCCTCGCGACCCTCGACCTGCCGGAGGGCAACGCCATGCGCGCGCCCGGGGAGGCGCCGGGCATGATGGCGCTCGAGGTCGCGATGGACGAGCTGGCCGAGCGGCTCGGCATGGACCCGGTCGAGCTGCGCGTCGTCAACGACACCCAGGAGGACCCGGAGAAGCCCGGCCGCCGCTTCTCCCAGCGCCAGCTCGTCCGCTGCCTGCGCGAGGGGGCGGAGCGCTTCGGCTGGGCGAACCGGTCCGCCACGCCCGGGCAGCGGCGCGAGGGACGCTGGCTCGTCGGCATGGGGGTCGCCGCCGGGTTCCGCAACAACCTGCTGATGAAGTCCGCCGCCCGCGTGCGGCTCGACGGCACCGGTCACGTGACGGTCGAGACCGACATGACCGACATCGGCACCGGCAGCTACACCATCATCGCCCAGACGGCCGCCGAGATGATGGGGGTCGGGATGGAGCGCGTGACCGTGCGGCTCGGCGACTCCGACTTCCCCGCCTCCGCCGGCTCGGGCGGGCAGTGGGGCGCCAACAACGCGACCGCCGGCGTCTACGCCGCCTGCGTGAAGCTGCGCGACGCGGTGGCGACGCGCCTCGGCTTCAACTCCGCCGACGCGGTGTTCGAGGGGGGCGAGGTGCGGTCCGGCAACCGCCGCGCCCCGCTCGGGCAGGCCGCGGCCGGCGCCCCGATCACGGCCGAGGACGGGATCGAGTACGGCGACCTCGCCAAGACCTACCAGCAGTCCACCTTCGCCGGCCACTTCGTGGAGGTGGGGGTGGACGCCTTCACCGGCGAGACGCGGGTGCGGCGGATGCTGGCGGTCTGCGCGGCGGGCCGCATCCTGAACCCCAAGTCGGCGCGCAGCCAGGTGATCGGCGCCATGACCATGGCCGTCGGCGCCGCGCTGATGGAGGAGCTGGCGGTGGACACGCGCCACGGCTTCTTCGTCAACCACGACCTCGCCGGCTACGAGGTGCCGGTGCACGCCGACATCCCGCACCAGGAGGTCGTCTTCCTCGACGAGACGGACCCGGTCTCCTCCCCGATGAAGGCGAAGGGCGTGGGGGAGCTCGGCATCTGCGGCGTCGGCGGCGCGGTGGCGAACGCGATCCACAACGCGACGGGGGTGCGGGTGCGGGACTACCCGATCACGCTGGAGAAGCTGATCGGGCGGCTGCCGGCGGTGGGCTGACCCCGCCGCCCGCGGGCGCGGGGAGGGAACGCCCCTCCCCGCGCCCGGCTTGACGCCGCCCCCGCGCCGACCGACACCCCCTGCTCCGTCAGCGACGCCCCCGGCACTCCAACCGCCGGCCGGGCCGGGAGCCCCCTCCATGCAGCGCGTCTTCTCCGGCATCCAGCCCTCCGGCGTCCCGACTCTGGGCAACTACCTCGGGGCCATCCGCAACTGGGTGCCGATGCAGGACGCGCACGAGAGCATCTTCTGCGTCGTCGACCAGCACGCCATCACCCAGTTCCAGGACCCGCGCGAGCTGACGCGCCAGACCCGCGACATGGCCGCCGCCCTGCTCGCCTGCGGGCTGGACCCGGAGCGCTGCATCCTCTTCGTGCAGTCCCACGTCCACGCCCACACGCGGCTCGCCTGGATCTTCAACTGCGTGGCGCGGATCGGCTGGCTGAACCGCATGACGCAGTTCAAGGACAAGGCCGGCAAGGATCGCGACAACGCCGGCGCCGGCCTCTACGTCTATCCCAACCTCATGGCCGCCGACATCCTCGCCTACCACGCCACCCGCGTGCCGGTGGGGGAGGACCAGAAGCAGCACCTCGAACTCGCGAACGACATCGCCGAGAAGTTCAACCACGACTACGGCGAGAGCTTCTTCCCGCACATCGACGCGCACATCACCGGCGTCGCCGCCCGCGTGATGTCGCTGCGCGACGGCACGAAGAAGATGTCGAAGTCCGACCCCTCCGACCAGTCGCGCATCAACCTGTCGGACGACGCCGACACCATCGCCCTGAAGATCCGCCGCGCCAAGACCGACCCGGAGCCGCTGCCGTCGGAGATGCAGGGGCTGGAGGGGCGGCCGGAGGCGCGCAACCTCGTCGGCATCCTCGCCGCCGTCACCGACACCACGCCGGAGGCGGTGCTGCGCGAGCACGGCGGCCAGGGCTTCGGCACCTTCAAGGGCATCCTGGCCGACGCGCTGGTGGCGCACCTGACGCCGATCGCCGCCGAGACGCGGCGCCTGCTGTCGGACGCCGGCGCGGTGGACGCGCTGCTGCGCCGCGGCGCCGACCGCGCCCGCGTGATCGCGGAGCCGATCGTCGCCCGCGCGGAGGAGCTCGTCGGCTTCCTCCCCCCGCGCTGACGCCGGCCGGGGACGGGGCGGCCCGATGCTGAAGAGCGTCCTCACCGTCGGATCGTGGACGCTCGCCAGCCGGGCGCTCGGCTTCCTGCGCGACATGCTCATCGCGGCGCAGCTCGGCGCCGGCCCGGTGGCGGACGCCTTCTTCATCGCGCTGAAGCTGCCGAACCTGTTCCGCCGGCTGTTCGGGGAGGGCGCCTTCAACGCCGCCTTCGTCCCCGCCTTCGCCGCCACCCTGACCCTGAACGGCCCCGCCCAGGCCCGGGCGCTGGCCGAGCGCATGTCGACGCTGATGACGCTCTGGCTGACCCTGCTGACAGGGCTCGGCCTCGTCTTCATGCCGCAGGTGATGCGCGTCCTCGCGCCCGGCTTCGTGGACGAGCCGCTGCGCTTCCACCTGGCGGTGGAGATGACGCGGATCACCTTCCCCTACCTCGTCTTCATCTGCCTCACCGCCCTCGTCTCCGGCGTGCTGAACGGGCTGGACCGCTTCGCCGCCGCGGCCGGCGCGCCGGTGCTGTTCAACCTTCTCTCCATGGCCGCGCTCCTCGCGCTGGCGCCCTTCACGGCGACGCCGGGCCACGCGCTGGCCTGGGGCGTGACGATCTCGGGCGCCGCCCAGCTCCTCCTCGTCTGGGCCGCGGCCGCGCGCGCCGGGATGCCGCTGCGGATCGTCTCCCGCCCGCGCCTGTCGCCCGAGGTGCGCGACGTGCTGCGGCGCATGGGGCCGGGGCTGATCGGCGCCGGGGTCAGCCAGATCAACCTGGCGGTCGACGTCATCATCGCCTCCCTCCTGCCCGCCGGCGCCGTGTCCTACCTCTACTACGCGGACCGCATCGGGCAGCTCCCGCTCGGCGTCATCGGGGCGGCCGTCGGCACCGCCATGCTGCCGCTGCTCGCCCGCCAGCTCCGCGGCGGCCGGCCGCTGGAGGCCCACCGCACGATGAACCGCGCGCTGGAGCTGTCGCTGGCCCTCGCCCTGCCGGCGGCGGCCGCCCAGGCCGTGCTCGCCTGGCCGATCATCTCGGCGCTGTTCCTGCGCGGCGCCTTCGGGGAGGTCGAGGCGCTGGCGACGAGCGCGGCGCTGACCGCCTACGCGCTCGGCCTGCCCGCCTTCATCCTGGTCAAGGCCTTCGTCCCCGGCTTCTTCGCCCGCGGCGACACCGCGACGCCGGTCAAGATCGGGCTGGCCGTGGTGGTGCTCAACCTCGCCCTCAACCTCGCGCTGACGCGCGTGATGGAGCATGTCGGCATCGCGCTCGCGACCGGCCTCTCCGCTTGGGTCAACGTGGCCGCGCTCGCCATCATCCTGCGCCGCCGCAACCAGTGGCGCCCCGACCGCCGCCTGCGCCGCCGCCTGCCGCGGCTGCTGATCGCGACGCTCGCCATGGCCGTGACCCTGCTGGCGCTGCGCGCCGCCCTGCCGGAGCCGGCGGGATCGACCGCGCGGATCCTGTTCCTCGGCCTCTACGTGGCGGTCGGGCTGGGGACGTACTTCGGGATCGCCCAGGCGATCGGCGGGCTGCACATCGGGGAACTGCGGCGCCGGCGGTAGCGCGGCGATCTCCCGGGGAGCCCGGTGATGGCGTGCCCCGGCTCCGCGCTTGCGGGACCGAAGAGGGCTCTGCCCTCTCCGGACCTCACCCGCCAGGAGCCTGAGGCCCCTGGACCCGCAGGAGGCTGCCGCGAGAGGGTTCGGACACGGTGTCTCCCGACACCATCGGCACCCGTCCTGACCTCTCCGGGCGCCTCGGGTCATCGACCCGAGGCGTGGGCCAGTTCAGCAAGAGCCAAAAAACTACCTAGAAAAAGATGATGGTGGGGGTTCCAGGGGGAGGAAGAATTCCTTCTTCCTCCCCCTGGCCACGAAGGGCCGCCGAAGGATCAGCCCACCGGCCGGATCGGGGCCCCGCGCAGGTACGCCGCGATATCCTCCACCGCCCCCCGGTAGAACACCTCCATGTTCTGCCGCGTCACGTACCCCAGGTGCGGCGTCAGCACCGTGTTCGGCCAGGACGCGACGGGCGCGTCCGCCCCCAGCGGCTCGTCGTCGAACACGTCGAGCCCCGCGCCCGCGATGCGGCCCTCGCGCAGCGCCGCCTCCAGCGCCGCGCCGTCCACCAGCGGCCCGCGGGAGGTGTTCACGAGGGTCGCGGTGGGCTTCATCAGCGCGAGCTCCGCCGCGCCGATCGTGTGGCGCGAGCGGTCCGATAGGACGAGGTGGAGCGTCACCACGTCGGCCTCCCGCAGCAGCGCCTCCTTCTCCACGCGCTCGGCGCCGGCGGCGCGCGCCGCCTCCTCCGTCAGGTTCCGGCTCCAGGCGATCACCCGCATCCCGAAGGCGAGCGCGACCCTGGCCACGCGCTGGCCCTGCTTGCCGAGGCCGATGACGCCGAGGGTGCGGCCCTCCAGCCCCTCGCCGAGCACGGTCTGCCAGCGGCCCTCGCGCAGGTTGCGGTCCTGGCGCGGGATGTCGCGCAGCGCGGCGAGGATGAGGCCCCAGGTCAGCTCGGCGGTCGGCGAGGTGGTGCCCTCGGTGCCGCAGAAGGCGATGCCGCGCTCCTTCAGCGCCGCGGCGTCGACCGAGGCGTTGCGGCCGGCGGTGGTGACGACGAGCTTCAGCCCCGGCAGCCGCTCGATCAGCGCGCGCGGGAAGGGCGTCCTCTCCCGCATCAGCACCACGGCGTCGTAGGGGGCGAGCCGGGCGGCGAGGGCGTCGGGGTCCTTGATCGTGTCGCGGAAGCTGTCCACCGGCACGCCGAGCGAGCCCCAGTCGGCCAGCGACAGCGCCTCGCCCTGGTAGTCGTCGAGCACCGCGACGCGGGTGAGCGTGTTCATTCCGGATCGTCCTCGCCTGCCAGGAAGTCGAAGTCGCAGCCGCGGTCGGCCTGCAACACGGTGTCGTGGAAGAGCCGCGCGTAGCCCCGGCGGGGCGCCGGGCGCGGGGGGGTGAAGCCCTCGGCGCGGCGCGCCAGCTCGGCCTCTTCCACCAGCAGGTCGATCCGGCGCGCCTCGGTGTCGAGGCGGATGCGGTCGCCGTCGCGCACCAGGCCGAGCGGGCCGCCGATCGCGGCCTCGGGCGTGACGTGGAGGACGATGGTGCCGAAGGCGGTGCCGGACATGCGGGCGTCGGAGATCCGGACCATGTCCTTCACCCCGGCCTGGGCGAGCTTTCTCGGGATGGGCAGGTAGCCGGCCTCCGGCATCCCGGGCGCGCCCTTCGGCCCCGCGTTCTGCAGCACCAGCACGTCGTCCGCCGTCACGTCGAGGTCGGGGTCGTCGATCCGGTTCGTCATGTCCTCGACGGAGGTGAAGACCACCGCGCGCCCCTCGTGCCGGAGGAGGGCGGGCGTCGCGGCGGCGTGCTTGATGACCGCGCCGCCCGGGCAGAGGTTGCCGCGCAGCACGGCCATGCCGCCGGTCGGCTTCAGCGGCGCGCTCCGGGGGCGGATCACCGTCTGGCCCGGCACCTCCTCGGCCAGCGCGACGTAGTCGGCCAGCGTGCCGCCGAGCACCGTCGGCGCGTCGAGGTCGAGGAAGGGCTCCAGCTCCCGCAGCAGGCGCGGCACGGCGCCGGCGTGGTGCAGGTGCTCCATGTAGTGGTCGCCCGACGGCTTGAGGTCGACCAGCACCGGCACCTCGCGGCCGATCGCGTCGAACTCCCCCAGGTCCACCTCCAGCCCGGCGCGCCCGGCGATGGCGGCGAGGTGGACGAGGCCGTTGGTCGAGCCGCCGATCGCCTGGAGCACGACCATGGCGTTGCGCAGCGAGCCGCGGGTGATCAGCGCCTTCGGCGGGGGGCCTTGGCGCTCGGCCATCTCAACCGCCACCCGCCCCGTCGCCTCGCCGCAGCGCAGGCGCTCGGCGTGCGGCGCCGGGATGGCGGCGCTGTGGGGCAGGGACAGGCCCATCGCCTCGATCATGCAGGCCATGGTGGAGGCGGTGCCCATCACCATGCAGGTGCCGACGCTCGGCGCCAGGCGGCCCGAGATGACCTCGATCTCCGCCTCGTCGATCCGGCCCGCCCGGTGCTGGCCCCAGAGCCGCCGGCAGTCGGTGCAGGCGCCCAGCACCTCGCCCCGGTGGTGGCCGACGACCATCGGGCCGACGGGGAGGACGATGGCCGGGATGCCGGCGCTGGCCGCGCCCATGATGGCCGCCGGCAGCGTCTTGTCGCACCCGCCGATGAGGACCACCGCGTCCATCGGCTGGGCGCGGATCATCTCCTCCGTGTCCATCGCCATGAGGTTGCGGAGGTACATGGAGGTGGGATGCGAGAAGCTCTCGTGGATGCTGATGGTCGGGAAGGCCATCGGCAGGCCGCCCGAGAGCATGACGCCGCGCCGCACCGCCTCGATCAGCTGCGGCGCGTTGCCGTGGCAGGGGTTGAAGTCGCTCGCCGTGTCGGTGATGCCGACGATCGGGCGGTCCAGCGCGTCGTCCGAGTAGCCGGCGGCCTTGATGAAGGCCTTGCGGAGAAAGAGGGAGAAGCCGGCGTCGCCGTAGCTGGTCAGGCCCTTCCGCATGCCGCGCGCCATCGCCCCGTCTCCCCCCGTTCCGTGGGGCGGGAGGGTAGGACATGCCGGCGGGCGCGTCAGGTGGGCACCGCGCGCCGGGTGACGTCCTCCCGGCGAGGGATGCGGCGGGCCGTCGGATTTTCTTACAGACCCGGCCGTGGACCTGTCGGGAGGCATGCAGATCATTGTTATAAAACGATAAAATATCTGGCACGTTTGCTGCTGTGGAGGATCCGTCATCGTCATCATTCGAGAGGAAACCAAGTATGCTGCAGTCGACCCTGCGGGCGGCGCTGGTGGCGGCGGGCACCATCTGCCTCTCCGCGGCCGCTTCGGCCGCGCCGAACCTGATCACCAACGGCAGCTTCGAGAGCTTCGGGGGCGGCGTCTTCACCGGCTGGACGAACGGGGGCAACACGGGCACCACGCCCCCGCAGTACGCGACCCCGCACCCCACGAACGGCACCACGCCCGGCCAGTTCGGCGACGTCGTCCCGAGCGCCCCCTCCAGCCGCTCGCCCGACGCGCCCGGCGTGCAGGGCGCGTACTTCGTGGCCGACAACGCCACGCAGTCGCTCTCCCAGACCGTGTCGGGCCTCACCCTCGGCGCCAGCTACGAGGTCGGCTTCAGCCTCTTCCAGACCGCGTCGGGCGCGGCCAACCCGGGCTTCTTCACCCTGCAGGGCCTCTACGGCGCGATCGTGGTGACGACGGCCACGGGCGGCGACCCGTCCGATGTCGGCGTGTGGCGGCAGTACTCCGCGACCTTCAACGCGGCGTCCACGACCGACACCTTCACCTTCCTGTTCAGCTCCGGGGCCACGCCCTCCAAGGACGTCATCGCGGACCTCGTCTACCTGACGGCCGCGCCGGTGACGGCGGTGCCGGAGCCGGCCTCCATGGCCCTCCTCGGCGCCGGGCTGCTCGGCCTCGGCCTCGTGCGGCGCGCGCGCGGCCGTCGCGCGGCCTGACGCCGCCCCGCCCCGCCGGCCGCAGGGCCGGCGGGGCACCCGGACCCGGGGCGGGCGCCGGTCACGGCAGAACCCGCAGCACCGGATCCCCCAGCCGGATCACCCCGCCCCCGATCACCCGCGCCGTGATCCCGCCGTGCCCGCGCACGGCGTTGTAGCCGCCCTCCCCCAGCTCCTCGTCCATGCGCGAGCAGGGCGGGCAGTCGCCGGACCACTCCAGCAGCGCCTCCCCCACCCGGAAGCGCCGGTCGCGCAGCGCGCCGAGGTTGATCCCCTCCGTCACGACGTTCCGCCGCAGCCGCTCCGGCGCCACCGCGTCGCGCCCGAGGTAGCCCGCGATCGCCGCCAGCGTCTCCCGCCCGATCAGCGTCACCTGCCGCCGCCCGCTGTGCGTGCTCGCGAAGCGATCCCCCTCCAGCCCCTGCCCCACCTCCGCCAGCGCCTCCGCCACCGCCCGCACCGGCGCCCGCCGGGCCGGCCGCAGCCCGATCCAGGCGACGCGGCCCGGCGCCACCGGCCCGTCGATCAGCCGCGCCAGCGGCGACCCCGGCGGCGGCCCCGCCCGCCGGTGCCCGAACAGGTCATCGCTCACGGCGCGTAGCCCGTGGGAAGCGCCGTCGTGTACTTGATCCGCTCCATCGAGAAGGAGGAGGAGACGTCCGTCAGCTCCTCGATGGCGATGAGGCGCTTGTAGACGGCGTCGTAAGCCGCGATGTCCGGCACCACCACGCGCAGCAGGTAGTCCACGCTGCCGCTCATGCGGTGCAGCTCCACCACCTCCGGGATGCCGGCCACCGCGCGGCAGAAGCGCTCCGCCCAGTCCATGCTGTGGCGCCCGGTGCGGATCGTGACGAAGACGGTGACGCCGACCCGCATCCGCTCCGCGTCCAGCAGCGCGACCCGCCGGCGGATGACCCCCTCCTCCTCCATGCGCCGGATGCGGCGCCAGCAGGGGGAGGCGGAGAGGCCGGCGCGCTCGGCGATGGCCGCGACGGGAAGGGTCGCGTCCTCCTGCAGGAGGTCGAGGATCTTGCGATCGAAGCTGTCCATGGAATCTTTTCGCGCCGGATCGGCGTTCGGAGGCAGGAGATCGCCCGAAACTGGGCGGAGGAGGTCGCGAACGCAACCCGATGCCCGGCGCGGCGGGGCAGGATCACCCCGTCCAGCAGGGAACCCGCCATGACGCCGCCCTCCTTCACCGCCCACCCCTCCTCCGTCGGGGAGACCTACGCCGAGCACATGGGCACGGCCGCCTGGTTCGGCTGGCGGATGCTCCTCGGCGCGGGCGCGTGCTTCGTCCACGCGCTGCTGCCCTTCCTGTTCACGCGCACCGGCTCGGCCACCGTCACCCTGCTGCACGACCGGATGGTGACGAACCGGATCCGGGCGGAACGGGGAGCGACAGGGCACCGGCGGGCCTGAGGCCCCCCGGCGAGGCGCCCCAGGGTCCGCCCCGCCGGAACGGTCCCCCGTCCGGCGCGTCCAGGCCGTGTCGCCGCGCCCGGGGAAGCGACGGGGCTTCGTGTCGTGCTCCGTCCTTCGCTCGCGGGACCGAAGAGGGCTCTGCCCTCTCCGGACCTCTCCCGCCAGGAGCCTTGAGACCCCTGGACCCCCAGGAGGCTGCCGCGGATCGGCGGGACAGGGTGTGTCCCGACACCATCGGCGACCGTCCTGACCTCTCCGGGCGCCTCGGGTCCACGACCCGAGGCGTGGGCCAGATCAGCAAGAGCCCTGAACTAAACAG
>Ga0325401_1004919_pt1 | contig 12670 bp, 13 predicted proteins | sample PopdelMetagenome_FD_205666 | JGI IMG/M metagenome (GOLD analysis project Ga0325401, IMG submission 205666) | Populus deltoides microbial communities from Bellville, Georgia, United States - Xylem-PdKOR-R2 | ecosystem: Host-associated > Plants > Phyllosphere > Stem > Wood/Secondary xylem | place...
AGCAGCCGCCGCTCCGGCGCCGGCACGTAGAAGACGGGGCGCAGCTCGCGGTAGCGGCCGCTCTCCTCGTTGTACGACGCGATCCGGTGCCGCATGAACTCGCGGAACACGAAGATCGGAGCCTGCACGTAGAAGGTGAGCGAGTTGTGCTCGAACGGCGACCCGTGCCGGTCGCGCATGAGGTAGTTGATGAGCCCGCGGTCGCGCTCGGTCGCCTCGGCGCCCGACGCCGCCGCGTCGAGGGTCTTCTCGCCCTCCGTCGAGACGCGGGCCGCGAACAGCACGTCCGAGTCGGCTGCGGAGTGCCGCACGAGCTCGACGGTCATGTCGGAGCGGAAGCGGATGTCGCCGGCGTCGTCGTCCACGGGCCTCACCCTAGCCGCGGGTCGGGTCCGGCGACGGGCGACACCCGTCCGCCCGGGCGCGCCACCGCATCCGCTCCGCGACCCGGCCCGCGCCCCCGACGACCCCTCCGCGAGCGCCCCGTAGGCTGGCACCACCTCGGGAGGAGCCTGCATGGGCGGCGGAGCATGACGCGGATCGACGCGCCGCTCACGGTGCTCGTGTCGGGGGCGTCCGGTCTCATCGGCACGGCGCTCACCGCCCGGCTCGAGGGGCTCGGGCACCGCGTGCTGCGCCTCGTGCGCCGGCGGCCGCAGGGCCCCGACGAGGTGAACTGGGCGCCGTCGGCGCACACCGTCGACTTCCAGGTGATGGACCGGGTCGACGCGGTCGTCGGCCTCTCGGGCGCGCCGCTGTCGCACCTGCCGTGGACGTCGCGGTACCGGCGCGAGATCCGCTCGTCGCGCACCGAGGCGACCCGCACCCTCGCCGATGCGATCAATCAGGCGCGGCGTCCGCCGGCGGTGTTCCTGTCGGCGTCCGCTGTCGGCGTGTACGGCGACCGACCGGGCGAGCGGCTGACCGAGGCGTCGGCGTCGGGTGAGGGCTACCTCGCCGAGGTGTGCGAGGCGTGGGAGCGCGCCGCCGGCGTCGCCGACGTCGAGCGCCTCGTCACCCTGCGCACCGGGCTCGTCATCTCGCGCGACGGCGGGGCGCTGAAGCCGCTGATCCCGGTGACGCGGCTGGGGCTCGCCGCCCGCATCGGCACGGGCGGGCAGCACTGGCCGTGGATCTCGCTGCACGACGAGGTCGAGGCGATCGTGCACCTGCTCACCGCGTCGACGCTGACCGGCCCCGTGAACCTCGCGGGCCCGACGCCCGCGACGGCCGACCGCGTCACCACCGCGCTCGCCGCGCAGCTGCACCGCCGTGAGCGCCTCGTGCTGCCCGAGCCCGTCATCGGCGCCGCAATGGGCGACGCGGGCCGCGAGCTGCTGCTCGCGAGCCAGAAGGTGCTGCCCGCGGCGCTCCTCGACGACGGGTTCGTCTTCCGCGACACCCGGGTCGAGCAGGCGATCGCCGCCGCCTTCGCGTCCGCCCGCACGGAGTCCGCCGCCGGCTGAGAGCCCGGACCGCGGACGCGCGCCGCACACCCGGCCGGATCGCGGATGCGCGCCGCGGGTCTGAGAGGACCGCACCTCAGACGCGCCGTCCGTGCCCGGCGCGTCGCACCCCGCATCCTCTGCGACCCGCCGCCCGACCCCGCGCGCCCCCGACGTGCCCGGCTCAGCGCGCCGGGCGCCCCCGGCTGAGCGCGATCGCGCGCCGCGTCGCCCAGCGGGCGCGGCGCCGGTCGCCCGCGGCGTCGTAGGCGAGGGCGAGCCGGAACCAGCCCTGCCACTCCCCCGGCGCCCGCTCGACCTCGGCCGCGAACTCGGGGAACTCGGCGTCGGCCTCGGACCGCTCGACCCGCCCGGACGGGCGGAGCGCGGCGTCGGCGAACGGCATGCGCCCCTCGGCCTCGAGCCGGCGGGCGAGCCGCTCGGAACGCACGCCGAAGACCAGCTCGGCCGCGAGCGCCCACGCTCCGAGCAGCGGGAGCACGAGCAGCGCCACCCCGATGCCGATGCCGGCGGGCTCACCCGTGCGGAGCACGATCACGGCGTACGAGATCGTGAAGGCGAGGTAGAGCGCGAGCAGCGCCGCCATCACGACGACCGCCGCGCGGCGTCGGATCACGCCCGGTCCGCGCCCTGCGACTCCGTGCCCGGACCGGCACCCGGCGACCCGCGATGCCCCGACCCGGCAGCCGACGACCCGGCTCCCGCGCCGGCGGACCCCGGAACAGCGCCCGCCGGAGCCGCCAGCGCGGCATCCGCACCGGGCAGGTCGAGCAGCGCGTCGAGGCCGACGACGACGCCGCGCACCCCGGGCGCGCGGCGCATCGCGAGCAGCAGCCCCTGCTCGTACGCCTCGTCGCTGACGGTGTCGTGCCGGAGCACGAGCTGCTCGCCCGGTCCGCCGAGCCGCACCTCCTGCAAGGCGACGACGCCGCGCATCCGCAGGCTGTGCACGGGCACGCTCGAGACCTGCTGGCCGCGGGCGCGCTGATCGATGTGCGGGGCGGCGACGGGTCCGAGCTCGGTGCGGGCGGTGCCGATCAGCTCGGCGGTGCGCACCGCGGTGCCCGAGGGCGAGTCGATCTTGCCCTCGTGGTGCGCCTCGATGATCTCGATCGAGTCGTAGTAGCGGGCGGCGAGCACGGCGAAGCGGGTCGCGAGCACCGATCCGAGCGAGAAGTTCGGCACGACGAGCACCCCGGGGCCGTCGACCGGAACCGTGGAGGCGAGCCGCGCGAGCCGGTCGGCCGACCAGCCGCTCGTCCCCACGACGACGGGTACGCCCACGCGCACCGCCTCCTCGATCACCCGCGGCGACACGGCGGGGGTGGTCACGTCGACGACGACGTCGGCCCCGGCGATCCCGGCGAGGTCGTCGCCCGAGCCGATCGCGGCGCCGGGCTCGAGGTCCTCGGCCGCCGCGACGAGGCGGCGCACGAGGCCGCCCATCCGCCCCCGCGCTCCGACCACGGCGACCGTCAGCGTCCTGCCCGCAGCCGTCATGCTCGCAGCCGTCATGCTCAGAAGCCTAGGGGCGCCTACCCTTCGAGAGTGGCGGACTTCCGGGTGAGCAGGGCCGACGACGCATCCGCGGCGGCGCTCCTCGACGAGTACTTCGCGTACCGGGCCGAGACCTTCCCGGGCGGTCCGGACGCCTACCGGGTGGCCCGACCCGATCCCGAGCGGTTCACGCCGCCGGCGGGAGTGCTGCTCGTCGTCGAGGGCGACGACATCGCGGGCGACGCGGCGGATGTCGGCATCGGCGGGGTGCGGATGCTCGACTCCCCCGGGTCGGACGTCGTGCGCGCCGAGGTCAAGCACCTCTACATCCGTCCCCACGTGCGCGGCCTCGGCATCGGGCGGGCGCTCCTCGCCGAGCTCGAGCGACGCGCGGTCGAGCTCGGCGCGACCGAGGCGGTGCTCGACACCAACGACAGCCTCACCGCGGCGGGCACCCTCTACCGCGGCGCCGGCTACACGCCGACCGAGCCCTACAACGACAACCCGAACGCGACGGTCTGGCTACGGAAGCAGCTCACGTAGCCGTCGACGGCGCGGCGGCGGCCCGTCGAGCATCGCCCGCAGCCGCTCGTCCAGCTCGGCGACGACCGTCGTTCGAACCCGCGCTCAGTACGGCTGCGGGACCGGCAGACCCGTGCGCAGCTCGGGGACGAGATGCGCGAGGTCGTTGTGGGTGATGAGCACGGGCGGTTTCGCGCTGCGGATCCGGATGATCGTGAGGCCGCAGTTGGCGACGTTGTGACCCACCCACCGCCAGCGCTCCGCGCCGAACACCTCGCGCACGAAGTAGGCGATGACGAAGTTGTGGGTGATGAGCAGGTCGTGGCGGTCCTCGCGCGACGGGCTGAACCACTCGGCGACCGCGTCGGCCATCTGCGCCTCGCCCGCCTCGACCTCCTCGGGCCGGATGGAGCGGAAGAACGACTGGAACGCGTGCGGGATGCCCGGCTCGGCCCCCGAGGGGTAGCAGTCCATGAGCAGGGCGCTCGGTTCCGGCACCACCGCGGGGAGCCGCTCCGAGATGATCCGCGCCGTCTCGCGGGCGCGCTGCAGCGGTGAGGTCCACGCGGCGTCGAACGGCACACCGCCGAGGCGATCGGCGACGGCGAGCGCCTGACGCACGCCGCGCTCGCTGAGGTTGCCGTCGGTGACGCCGAAGTCGGCGTCGACCTGCTCGCCGTGCCGCACGAGATAGAGGTACCGCGACATCAGAGCCCCCGCTCGCCGAGCGCGCCATGACGGACGCGGGCGTGCCGTGCGGCGCGGGCGTCGTCGTCCATCCCCTCCACCCTAGGCGCTCGAACCCGGCGGACCCCGGACGCGGCACCCCTTCTGGGGGTCCCCATAAATGCGGACAGAAAGACCGATCTGTCTGTCCTCTCTGCTACAGTCGCGATCGGATCGGAGAGGGAGCCCCCCTCCTCTCGGATCCGCCCACCCGAGAACTCCACGCCGTGGCGCCCGGTCCCCGCCGAGCGCCGCAGCCGCGACCCCACCGGCCGCGGCAGGGCCACGGCCCGCCCCCGGCAGGGCGTTCGCCCCCACCCGGAGGTCCGACCGTGACGGTCACCCAGCTCCCCCCGCGCGGCGTCGGCGGTCCCGGCGCGAAAGCCCGCATCCTCGACACCGCGCTCCGCCTCTTCTACGACGACGGGATCCGCGGGGTCGGCGTCGACCGGATCATCGCCGAGGCGTCGGTGACGAAGGCGACCTTCTACAAGCACTACGGGTCGAAGGACACGCTCGTGCTGCAGTACATCCGAACGGCGCACGAGCGGATGCGGAACGAGCTCGACCGCCTCGCCGCCGAGCACGGCGACGCGCGCGAGACCGTCCTCGCCTTCATGACCGCCACCGCCGACGAGGTGCGCCGGCCGGGCTTCCGCGGCGACCCGTTCCTGAACGCCGCGGCCGAGTTCGCCGACCCCGTGCACCCCGTGCGCCAGGTCGTCACGGCGCACCGCGACTGGCTGACCGAGCGCCTCACCGGCCTCCTCTCCGACGCGGGCCACCCGATGCCCGGCGACGGCGCCGACGAGCTCGTGCTCGCCCGCGACGGCGCGATGTCGGGCGGCTACGCGGGGGACGCGGTCGCCGCGTCCACGGCGCTCGGCCGCGCCGTCGACTGGGTGCTCGACTCGCCGTCGAGCTGATCCGCGCGCCGCGGCGGCCGTACCGCGGCCCGGCGGGACCCCGTCGCTAGGGTGTGCGCGTGGACCTCCTCACCTGGCTGCAACAGGCGCCGTGGCTCCTGCTCCTCACCCTCGCCGCGGGCGTGCTCGCCGTCATCGACGGCATCATCCGCGTCCGGGCGCGCGGCGGCGTGCTCGCCGTGCTCGAGATCGTCGCGGGCGCGCTCGTCGTGCTGTCGCTGTTCTTCCCGCTCGAGCAGACGATCAGCGTGGGGCGCGCGACCCTCGCGCTCATCCTGCTCGTCGTGCTCGTGCTCGTCCTCGCGCTCCGGCGCGGCCGCGGTCCCGCGCCGGTGCTCGCCGTGATCGCGGTGATCCTCGCCGCGCTCGTCACCCTCGTCGGCTACGGCTGGCTGACGATCCCCGGCATCGCCTGAGCGACCCAGCGGGGCGCTGCCCCGCCGCGCGAACGGATCGCAGCGGTCAGCGAGCGGACGCGCGGTCGAGCGCGGCCACCTGCCCGCGGGTCAGCACGAGCGCCGACGCGCGGACGAGGTCGTCCACCTGCTCGGCCCGCGTCGCCGACACGACCGGCGCCACGATGCGCGGCTTCGCGAGCAGCCAGGCGAGCGCCACCGACGCGACGGGCGCGTCGTGCTCGGCCGCGACCCGGTCGAGCGCGGCGAGCACCCGCATCCCGTGCCGGGTCAGGTGCTTCGCGACGTGGATCCCGTGCGGCGAGCCGAGCAGATCGGCGCGCCGGCGGTAGCGTCCGCTGAGGAAGCCGCTCGCGAGCGCGAAGCGCGGGAGCACCGCGAGCCGCTGCCCCTGCGCGATGTGGGCGAGGTCGCGCTCGTAGTCCTCGCGCGCCATGAGGTGGTACTGCTTCTGCACCGCGACCATCGGCGCGACACCGAGCTGCGCCGATGCCACCCGCGCCTGCAGGAGTCGGGCGCCGGAGTGGTCGGAGCCGCCGAACCAGCGGACCTTGCCGGAGCGGATGAGCGCGTCGACGGCCGAGAGGGTCGTATCGAAGGGCACGGTGCGATCGTCGATGTGCAGGAACAGCAGGTCGATGCGATCGGTCTGCAGCCGGTCGAGCGACGCCTCCACCGCGGCGACGATCGCGGCGGGCCTCATGCCGGGGTCGTCGGCGCCCTTACCGACCTTGGTCGAGACGACGAGGTCGTCGCGGTTGCGTCGGGACCGCATCCACGAGCCGATCATGATCTCGCTGCGCCCGCCCGCGTACGAGTCGGCGGTGTCGACGAGGTTGCCGCCGAGATCGGCGAAGCGGTCGAGCACGGCGCGGGTGGCCTCGTCGTCGGCGCTCCAGCCGAACACCTTGCCGCCGAGCGCGAGCGGCAGCACGGTGAGGTCGGTCTCGCCGAGCCGTCGACGGCGCGTGCCGAGCGACAGCGGGCGGGTCGCCTCGCCGAGCATCGGCAGGTCGATCCCGCCGGTCGCCGTCGCCGTCACCGCACCTCCGTGGTCGCTCCTCGGCGCTGCCCCGCACCGTCGGATCGGCCCGCGCGGGCCCTCTCCTCGACAGTATCGGGATGCTGGGTCCCGGCTGGGCTCGAAGCGTCCCCCAGTCCTGGAGAGGCCTATTCTCGGGGCGACGCGGATCCGGCCCGCAGGGGCGCCGGGAGCGGCACCGAGGGGATGGACCGATATGGCGAACGACCCGAACTGGCGACTGCCGGAGGTTCCCGCCTTCGAGCTGACGAGCTCCGACTTCGACGACGGCGGAACCCTCCCGACCTGGGCGCGCGGCTCAGCCGCCGGCGGCGAGGACCGCTCCCCCGAGCTGACGTGGAGCGGCGCGCCCGAGGGCACCCGCAGCTTCGTGCTCACCGTCTACGACCCCGACGCGCCGACCGGCAGCGGCTTCTGGCACTGGGCCGTGCACGGGCTGCCCGCGGGCACGACCGGCGTGCCGCGTGGTGCGGGCACCCCCGACTCCGGGCTCCTGCCCGAGGGGGCGATCACCCAGCCGAACGAGATGCGGCTCACCGGCTACGCGGGCGCCGCCCCGCCTCCCGGTGACGGCGAGCACCGCTACGTCTTCACCGTGAGCGCCCTCGACGTCGACGCCCTGCCCGTCCCCGACGGGGGGACGCCCGCCGTGCTCGGCTTCATGCTCCGCGAGCACATCATCGGGCGCGCGCAGCTCACGGGCCGCTCCGAGAGCTGACGCGGCCGGGCCGATGTCGGACTCGCCGAGGGTGACCGACCAGACCGCGCTGACCAGCTCGTCGGGCCGCAGCTGGCTCGTCGTCGGCGGCCTCATCGGCCTGCTGTCGGTGGTGCTGCTCGCGGCGCTTCACGAGCTGCCGCCGCGCGGCGCCGCGATCATCGGCGGGCTCACGATCGTCGTGCTCTACCTCGGCATGATCGCGGTGCGCTTCGGCACGGCGCCCGGCCGGGTGCGCCTCGCGCTGCTCGCGGCGGCGACGATCGCGATCTGCGTCGCCTTCGTCGTGGTGGCGTGCGTCATCGCGGTCGCCGGGAGCCGCGTCGGCTGATCGCCGAGCGACCGCGCGGTCGTTCGCTCCCGGCTGGGTCCGCCGAGCCCGCCGGGAGGGCCGAGGCCGCCGGATCCGCGGAGGCCGTGTCCCGGGTCAGGCCGAGGCGGCGTCGAGCCGGACGAGCTCGGCGCGACCGAGGACGAGCGGGACCGCCGGCAGCACGCCGAGCAGCTCGGCCCCGTTCCGCGCCCGGACGATCGCGCACGACACCGCGGGCCGCGACAGCACCCAGGCGAGCGCGACGACGCCGCTCGTGGTGCCGTGCTCGGCGGCGATCTCGTCGAGGGCCGCGAGCACCCTGGTGCCGCGGCGGCCGATGTGCGTGGACGCCGCCGCGAACATCGGCGACTCGGGCAGCTCGGCGCGGCTGCGGTAGCGGCCGCTCAGGTACCCGGATGCGAGGGGCAGCCGCGCGAGGAACGCGAGACCCGCGGCGTGGGCGAGCGGCAGCAGACCGTCCTCGGGTGCGCGCTGCATGAGGCTGTACTCGCCGAGGAGCACCCGCGGTCCCGCGCCGTCGGCGGCCGCGGCGAGCTCCCGCACCCGGTCGGGCTCGTACCCGCTGAGCCCGAGCGCCCCGACCTTGCCCGCCCGTTCCAGCTCGTCGAACGCGGCGAGGCGCTCCTCGAGGGGCGACCGCCGGTCGTCGCCGTCGAACGAGAGCACGTCGATCCGGTCGGTCTGCAGCCGCACGAGGGACGCGTCGACGGCGGCGAGGATGCTCGCTCGGGTGAGTCCCGGCGCGTCGGGGTGGCGGCCGATCTTCGTCGCGATGACGAGCCGGTCGCGATCCGAGCGGCCGCGGAGCCAGTTGCCGATCATGATCTCGCTGCGTCCGCCCGCGTAGTGGTCGGCGGTGCTGATGAGGTCGCCGCCCGCGTCGACGAAGCCGGACAGGGCGTCGGCGGCGTCCTCGGGCCCTGCGACCCAGCCGAACACGCTGCCGTCGAGCCCGACGGGATGCACGGCGTACCCGGTGCCGGGCAGGGGGCGGGCGGGTGTCGGGTCCATCGGGGCCAGTGAAGCACGCGGCCGGCTCGCCGGCCGGTCAGGGCGCGGGCGCCAGCGGGATCGGGGCGCCGAAGACGCCGCTCGGCAGGCCGGCGACGTCGAGATCGACGGCGAAGACCGCGCCGGTCGACGGATGCTCGGCGCGGCTCGTGTTCTCGGCGGCGGTCGTCACGAACAGGGTCGCGAGCTCCGGCCCGCCGAACGACACCGAGGTCGGCTGCGGCGCGGGGATCGCGATGCGCTCGACGACCCGGCCCGCGGGGTCGATGCGCTGCACCTCGCCGCCGCCCCAGATGGCGCTCCACAGGTAGCCGTCGGCGTCGACGCACATGCCGTCGTGGTTCTCGCCGTCCTTGAGCACCCGCACGTCGCCGAGCACGCCGTCCTCGCCCCAGCCGGCGGCGAAGATCGTCTGCACCGACGTGTCGCCGAAGTAGATCGTCGCGCCGTCGGGCGACCAGGCCGGTCCGTTGCCGACCCCGATGCCGTCGCGGATCTCGGCGACGGTGCCGTCGGCGTCGACGCGGTAGAAGCATCCGAGGGGTCCGGGCCCCGCGGTGTCCTGACTGCCCGTCACGAGCCGCCCGTGAGGGTCGACGGCGCCGTCGTTCATGCGGATGGCCGGGGTGCGGTGGTCGATGAGCGCGAGCGGGCGGAGCCCGGCGCCGTCACGGTCGCAGACGTGGATCCCGTCGCGGAGGCCGAGCACGAGCCCGCCGTCGGCGGTCGGCCGGGCGAAGCTCACCGAGGTGGGCGTCGCGAACACCCCGTCGTCGGAGCCGTCCGCCGCTCCCTCGAGCGGCGCGCGGTGCACGCGCTGCCCGGCGATGTCGACGTAGACGAGCTCGCCCTCCGGATCCCACCATCCGCCCTCGCCGAGGGCGTGGTGGGAGGACCGGAACACCCGCGGTGCGGAGGCGACGACGCTCATCCCCCGATCCTGCCCCGCGCGCCTCCCGCCCGGCTGAGCACCGGGAGCCCGGGGACGCGGAACGGCCCGCCCCGAGCGGGGCGGGCCGTTCCGGCGGATGCGTCGCCGATCAGACCGTGGCGGCCTCCGGCTCGCTCGCGGTCGCGTCGGCGGCGTCGGCCACGACGGGCGCGAGCGACAGCTTGCCGCGGTCGTCGACCTTCGTGATCTCGACCTCGATCTTCTGACCGACGCCGAGCACGTCCTCGACGTTCTCGACGCGGGCGCCGCCCGCGAGCTTCCGGACCTCGCTGATGTGCAGCAGTCCGTCGCGGCCGGGCATGAGCGACACGAACGCGCCGAACGCGGCGATCTTCACGACCGTCCCGAGGAACCGCTCGCCCACCTCGGGGTTGTGCGGGTTCGCAATCGCGTTGACCTGGGCGCGAGCGGCCTCGGCCGACGGGCCGTCGACGGCGCCGATGTAGACGGTGCCGTCCTCCTCGATCGAGATGTCGGCGCCGGTGGCGTCCTGGATCCCGTTGATCGTCTTGCCCTTCGGGCCGATCAGCTCGCCGATCTTGTCGACGGGGATCTGCACGCTGATGACGCGCGGCGCGGTCGGCGCCATCTCGTCCGGTCCCTCGATCGCCTGGTTGAGCACGCCGAGGATCGCCAGGCGCGCGTCGCGGGCCTGTGTGAGCGCCCCGTCGAGCACGCTCGAGGGGATGCCGTCGAGCTTCGTGTCGAGCTGGATCGCGGTGACGAACTCGGCGGTGCCGGCGACCTTGAAGTCCATGTCGCCGAGCGCGTCCTCGGCCCCGAGGATGTCGGTGAGCGCCGCGTAGCGCATCTCGCCGTCGACGGTGTCGGAGACGAGGCCCATCGCGATGCCCGCGACGGGGGCCTTCAGCGGCACGCCGGCGTTGAGCAGCGACAGGGTCGACGCGCACACCGAACCCATCGAGGTCGACCCGTTGGAGCCGAGCGCCTCGGACACCTGGCGGATCGCGTACGGGAACTCGTCGCGCTTCGGGAGCACCGGCACGAGAGCGCGCTCGGCGAGGAAGCCGTGGCCGATCTCGCGCCGCTTCGGGCTGCCGACCCGGCCGGTCTCACCGGTCGAGTAGGGCGGGAAGTTGTAGTGGTGCAGGTAGCGCTTGCGCGTGATCGGGCTCAGCGAGTCGATCTGCTGCTCCATCTTCAGCATGTTGAGCGTCGTGACCCCGAGGATCTGGGTCTCGCCGCGCTGGAAGATCGCCGACCCGTGCACGCGCGGGATGACCTGCACCTCGGCGTCGAGCGCGCGGATGTCGGTGAGGCCGCGGCCGTCGATGCGGATGCCGTCGGTGAGGATGCGGCCCCGCACGATCTTCTTCGTCACGGCCTTGTAGGCCGAGGTCACCTGGGGCGGGATCGAGCCCTCGAGCTCGCCGGCCTGCACCTTCTGGGCGATCTCGGACTTGACGCGCTCCTTGAGCTTGTCGTCGGCCGCCTGGCGCTCGAGCTTGTCGGCGATCGCGTAGACGCGCGTGAGCTCCTCGTGGGCGATCGCGTCGACGGCGTCGAACGCGGCCTGCGAGTAGTCGCTGAAGACCGGGTAGTGCGCGATCTCCTTCGCCGACTGCGAGGCGAGCTGCTCCTGCGCGGCGACGAGCTGCTTCAGGAACGGCTTCGCGGCCTCGAGGCCCTGCGCGACGACGGCCTCGCTCGGCTTCGTGGCACCGCCCTGGATGAGGTCCCAGCTGTTCTCGGTCGCCTCGGCCTCGACCATCATGATCGCGACGTCGTCCGAGCCGTCCTTCGTCTTCACGACGCGGCCGGCGACGATGAGGTCGAAGACGGCCTCCTCGAGCTGGCTGTGCGTGGGGAAGGCGACCCACTGGTCGCCGTTGCCGGCGCTGCCGGGGACGAGCGCGAGGCGCACGCCCGCGATGGGGCCGCTGAAGGGCAGGCCCGAGATCTGGGTCGACGCCGACGCCGCGTTGATGGCGAGGGCGTCGTAGAACTCGTCGGGGGCGATCGACAGCACGGTGATGACGATCTGCACCTCGTTGCGGAGGCCGTCGACGAACGACGGACGCAGCGGCCGGTCGATGAGACGGCAGACGAGGATCGCCTCGGTCGAGGGGCGGCCCTCGCGGCGGAAGAACGAGCCGGGGATCTTGCCGGCGGCGTAGCTGCGCTCCTCGACGTCGACCGTCAGCGGGAAGAAGTCGAAGCCGTCGCGGGGGTGCTTGCCGGCGCTCGTCGCCGAGAGGAGCATCGTGTCCTCGTCGAGGTAGGCGGCGACGGCGCCCTGCGCCTGCTGGGCGAGCCGGCCGGTCTCGAAGCGGATGGTTCGGGTGCCGAAGCGGCCGTTGTCCAGCACGGCCTCGGCGAAGCGGATCTCAGGACCTTCCACGGAAGGGGTACTCCATTCGTCGTGATGGAGCAGGAGCGGGCAGGAAGACGTCACGGACCACCGTGACGGGCTCTGGCCAACAGTAGAAGTCCACCGACGCCTGCGCGCTTCGGAGAGCCACCACCGGTGACCAGCTTCGCGCCGGCCTGCTCCGGGTCGACCGCCGGACGGCGGTCCCGCCCAGGATATCAGGGAGCGGCGAGCACACGATCGCCGGCGTCCGGAGCGTCGGCCCCCGTCGCATCCCGTCTCGTGCCGTCGTCGACGTCGGGCGGACGCGGCGGGCACGCCGCGAGCGCCGCCTCGGGCACGGCGGGGTCGAGCCCGGCGGACTGACGGTAGACCTCGTTCGGCACGCTCGGGGCGACGAGCTGGGTCGTGCCCTGCAGCGACTCGAGGAACGACGGCGCCGGCAGCATCCGGTACCCGAAGCGGGTGAGGCACGGCCGGGCGACGTTCACCTCCCACGACCACTGCCGCTGGAAGCGGAGTCCCCCGTCGATGCGGGCGAGCACCGACGGCGGCACGATGAGCTGCAGGCACGCGTACTCGGCGATCTCGGCCGCCGCTCCCGTCTCGGGGCCGATGAGGCGCCCGGTGCCGGGGTCGTAGACGATGCCGTACTCGGCGTAGCAGACCTGCCGGCGCTCGGGCAGGTCGTCGACGGGAACGAGGACGGCGACCGCGGCCGGCACCTC
>Ga0325401_1004923_pt1 | contig 12667 bp, 4 predicted proteins | sample PopdelMetagenome_FD_205666 | JGI IMG/M metagenome (GOLD analysis project Ga0325401, IMG submission 205666) | Populus deltoides microbial communities from Bellville, Georgia, United States - Xylem-PdKOR-R2 | ecosystem: Host-associated > Plants > Phyllosphere > Stem > Wood/Secondary xylem | place...
AACATAAAAAAAATATTCAGATGTTGCTATTGTTTTAAAGCAAGGGTTGACCCGATGTAATCCGGTTGACTTAGTGGGTTCAAAAACAACTTATACAACCCGTAAAAACATAGTTTGACTAAAAAAATTTAAGATGATATATTTTTTTAATATTAAAATAACAACTTATTGAATTGACTTGAGTTAACATGGGTTAACAGGTCAAATCCACGACCCATATTATGAGATTATAATAACCCCTTAAAAAAACAAATCAAAATAAATTATAAAGTATAATTCTCAATCAACCCATGTTGAAAGATAAAATTAAAAAATAAATCAATTAAAAAAGCAACCTGAGTTAACATGTCAAGCCTACGACTTGGATCATAAGACCGAGATAACCTCATGAAAAGCAAGCTGAAACAAATTATGAATTTCGATGTCCAATCAGCCCAATGTTGAAGCATCAGATTAAAAAAGAAATCAATTAAAAAAAAACATAAAAAATTACTTAGATAACCTATGAGCCAAGTCATCAGACTTAGATAACCTCATAAAAAGAAAATAAAAAAATGACTTGATTTAACCTGAGTTAACCTACCGAATTTATAACATTGATCATGAGATTGAGATAACCCTATAAAAAGAAAATTAAAACAAATTGTCATAACCCAATTTTTGAATAAATAATAAAAAATAAATGGATAAAAATATATTTGAGAATGGAGTTAAAACAATACAAATTTAAAGTTCAGTGATGAAATTATCATATTTAAGAGTAAATTGGTTAGAAATTAAAGAATTAATAAGTTTGGAAATTTAATTAAAATTTAGATTAGTTTAATTAATGAAATCAGGAGAATTAATAAGTTTGCGTGCTTCATGTTGCCCAGCTGGGTCACTGGCTTGGGCCAGTGACCAGGCCGGGCTGGCTGGGTCTAGCCCAACCCATATGGGCTACGCTGGGCCCAGCCCAAAAAAAAATTGTGTATGCATAAATAAAAAATATAAATATAAATTTAATTTTTTATTCATTGACACTAGAGTCAGGAATAAAAATACTGATTCAAATTTATTTTATTGTATTTTATTTAGCTACATAAAAATAAAAAAATTGTGTGTACATAAAAATAAATTTATTTTATTTGTTTATTCAATGACGCCAGAGTCAGGAATAAAAAATATTGATTTAAATTTACTTTATTTTTATAGCTACGTAATATTTACCAACGCCAGAGTTGGAAGTATCTGTAGTTGAATATTCACTGGTGTCAGAGTAAGGAATATTACACGCAAACCAACATAGCATAAGTCAACAAAATGTTAGTAATTTATAGCAAAACCAGCAATGCAGCCTGTCTCAGGCAGGACATTTGAGGGGTGATAATATCTTCCCTTTTACATAATCAGTAACGTACCATAGAATCTCTACTGCCCAATCAGGGTTTCTAGTGACCATAATACTAGGTGATGACTCTTTAAACAAGACCATTCCCCATGAAAGAACAAGATGCTAGAAATCTGTTCTTTTCATCAAAAAAATTTTAAGGCTACCGCGATGTCAGGTGTGACATAAATTATATAGCTCAATTCTCAATCATTCCTACAGGACTCAATGTTAAACGATGAAATTTATAAAAATTTTAATTAAAAAAATGAGACAAAAAATGAGCCAAGTTAGCCCAGATTAACTCATTACGCATTATTCCAGGGTCATGAAGCCGAAATAACCTATTAAAAAACAAACCAAAACAAATCATGAATTTTAATTCCCAATCAAACATAGTATTAAATGATGAAATTAGGAGAAAAAGTCAGTTAGAAAAAGAAAAAAACTAAGTCAATTGGGTTAACCAACCAAACCTGCGACCTGGGTCATGAGACGAGGATAACAAAAAAAAAAAAAACAAATACAATGCTGAAGTACTTGTGTCCCGGGTCATGAGATCGATATAATTTCTTAGAAAGAGAATAAAAAATAACTTGATTTAAGCAGGGTTAAATGTACCAAAATTCATGATCTTGATCACAAAACCAAGATATCCTCATATACAGCAAATCAAATAAAATTATGAAACTTAATTTTCAACTAACTAAGTGTTGAATGATGAAATTGAAAAAAAAATCAACTGAAAAAGGACACAAAAAGTCATCCGAGTCAACTGGGATTAACCCGTTAAACATTATTCTCGGGTCATGAGGCCAAAATAACATAATATAAAGTAAATAAAAAAAATCATTAAATTTAATTCTCAATCAACTTAAATATTAAATGATGAAATTGAAAAAAAATTAATTAAAAAAAACTTAAAATCAACCCAATTAACCTGTTAAGCCCATAATATTTGTCATGAAAGTATGATAATTTAATAAAAATCAAATTAAAAAATTAAAAAAATATTGATTGAAAAAAAAGCAAAGAACTATTTCAAAATAAGATTAATTAATTAATAAATAATAATAATAATAATAATAATAATAATAATAATAATAATAATAATAATAATTCATTCAAACAAGGATTACTACGAATCCGTTTGGCAACGCGTTAGCGTTCACGTTTCTTTAAAAACGCATGAATGGTCGTTTGGTTACAAATGTTATCTTAATTAAAACACATGGGTCCCGCCATTTATATGCGGCAGGACCATGATTTTTTAGAAGCAGTAAAATACTGCTTTTGTACGAGAGTTTCAACCTGTGATAGGCACACTGGTCACTTGAACAGTGCGAGTCACTTGCACAGTTTAGTTGTTTTTTTTTTTTAAAGTCTGTTAAATTTTTTAAGAGTTTTTTTTTTGCAAAAAACTAATTTAGAGTAAATTAAATACACTCGCATTGTGATGTGAATAATGTTTTTTTCGAAAAACTTGTATAGAGTAAATTAAATTCACTCACACTGTAATATCAATTTTATACCTGATAATATTTTATCTGATTTTATTACATGCTCACAAAATTATGAAAACTGTAGTTCTTATCGGCTGAATTTTGTATGTAATGGAATTATAAATAGTTTAATGGAATAATGAAAAATATTTTATATCAAGTATTATTTATTTAATAATGTAATAGGAGTAGTTAATTCTATAATATTTAAATTTAAAACCATCAATATTAATATATATATTTTAAAATTATTTTATAACCTCAATTTCAAAAGCATTTTTAACCAAACACATTAAACTACTTTTTCTTCAACCTCAATTTCAACCATAGTTTTAACCAAATATCTATTTTTTCAAATCAACCTCAACTAAAAATATTTTTTATAAAATAATTTTTTTCAAATCATAACCACAACAGCTACCACAATACCAAACACACTCTACATCGTGCTTAAATCAAGGCCCTCGATAACCCATGGTAAAACATTATTTTGGGGGAGGTCCAGACTCTTCTTCGGGCCTACAATGTTTCTAATCATATCCAGAACCGTAGATTTTAAGTGTAGTTGCTATTGAAACTTTGCTCACCATTATATATTTGGATATTACGGGCTGATAAAAAAAATCTATCACTTGCGATAAATGACCATTAAAAGAAATTAATTGTCATTAGTAAAACATTAGTAAAACACTGTAATTCTAGATTCATTTGTATGGTTTGTTAAAATAGTATAATGATAATTTTATTTTTTCATTTAAAATTTTTAACAAAAGTATTGAAGTCTTTTTACCAGATTTATTATTTATTGTTAAATTGACCAATAACAAATAAATTTTGTCCTATCTTAATTGTATAGTGAAACAACCAAAATATCATTGAAAGCAAAAAAAAAAAAAAAAAATTAAAACTAGCATCAAGGAGCATTTTTGTATTTTCACAAAGATATTTTTATTATTATAATATCAACTGAGGTGCAATTTAGTATTTGATCAAATATAAAAAATAATAAATAATTAAAAAGCACAGTAAAACCAGCAAATAATCTTAAAAGAAAAAAAAATAAAACTAGAGTCAAATGATATTTTTTTACTTTTCACAATAATTTTTTTTTTGTTATTACCATATCAGCCTATGAGCAATTTGATATTTAGTTAGATATAAAAATAAAAAAGGACAAGCGCTTCTATGACACCATGTTGTGTCCTCTTCCTTAAGATTTGACTTTTGTCAATGTTCATGGTCTGGTTTGTTATCGATGGGCTTATTTTTTTACTTCTTCCCCGCCCCTTGAAAATTATAACCTGATCCTCTTTGTTGTTGGTATTTCAACTTCAGTCTTTATTCTTTTGGTTTATAATTTTTTTCTTGTTTCTTTTGTGTAAGTTTTATATGTTTTCAATTTTATCATTCAATCTCAATTTACCAAATATTATATATTTTTCAATTTGGTTCTTATTCTTTTGATTTCTAATTTTGTTCCTTGGCTCTTCTGTTAAAGTTTTGTTGGTTTTTAATTTCATATTTCAATCCAAATTGAAGGTATTATGTTTTTTAATTTGGTTCATTTTTTTTCTAGTTTTTTTCTTGGTTTTTTGTAAAAGTTATTATTCTTTTTAATTTCATCATTCAATCAAAATTTTATTTTTATATTTTATGACAATTTTGATCCTTAATGTTTTTGGAATCTTTTTGCTAAATTGATTTTTCTTTTCAATTTTCTTTTAATTTCACCCGTCAATTAAATATAAAATATAAAATATATTTCAATTTTGATCCTTATTCTTTTAATCACTATTTTTTGAATCATTTTGTATAATTTAAATATATATATTTTTTCAATTTCATCCGTCAATATTTTATTGATTGAGAATTGAACTTCATAGTTTTTCTAGATAGAGTGCTTCATGTCTTAATGATCTGGGTCATGAATTTAAAAGTTATCACGCTTTCTTTTTATTTAAAAAAGACTTTATAATTCTCTTTATTTCTTTTATCAGGCTATTTCAGTTTCATGATCTAGGCCGTGAATTTGGTGGGATATCCCGAGTTGGCTCGACCTTGATTGTCGAGATTACAAGTTTATCATGCTAATTCGGGTTGACCAGAACTTGTTTTTTATGTTTTTTTTTACTCCATTTTATTCTTTTGTATTTAAAGAGTTATGAATTGAGATACATCGTTTATTTTTCTTTTGAAAAAAAATATTTTTCTCCAACTTATTCTAATCACTTTTCTTTTCAAATTTGATCAATCTATTATCATTTTTTTATTTTTTACACAAAAAATAGTCCGAAGCACGAACACGCTAGTATAGCCTAAAACGTCACCAATCAACTACAAAATTTATGGGGGTGAGAGTAGGACATCCTTCTCTGGTTAAATAACTAAACACCCTTGATAGCATCAAGACAATCAATGCATGCAATTTGCTTCTCCGAATATGTGGCTGCCTTCAACCTACCATTCTATTCACAAAAACTTCTACATATGGTGCAACATCTCATCAAGACCTCCATCTGAGGCTTTCTTCATAATCAGATTCTGGGTAGTTTGGAAGTCAACTTCTAGCTTTAAATATTTGAACTCCAAGCTGGTTCAAGCCAAAACTATACTCCTAGAAGAGCAGCATCTTATCCCCTTGGAAAAAACTACCAGAGCTACTAAAAACAGAGGCAAACTTTAATGTCATTTGGGTAGCGAAATATGAAATTGAAGAGGTCATCTGGGCTCATTTGACGGCAAGGTAAGAGATTATAAAATAAAATAATAATAAAAAAAAACCCGATGGAGGAGTTCCTCCATTTCCATAGATCCCAAACAGAAATCTGAAATAACATGTCCCAGTCCTAAAGATGCGCTTGCCTCCACTGTCCGGGAATGTTAGTAGTTAGCGAAGATCTTTTATCCATTCCAAAGAAGCACGCTTAATTCTCTTGTTTGACCGATCTCTCCCAGGGGATTTTTAGCAATCTTAGAGTCCACAGGGACGGCTGCTATAATAGTTTCCTCGACATCATGGCAGAGATAATGGCTTGTCTCCATGGCGGCCGCTCAGCAATTGTGCTCCAAAATGGGTGTTTTTTTTATTTTTTTTCTTTGTCAAAATATATGATGGTGTTTTTTTTCTTATTATTTTTTTAATTTTTTTAGTTTAATTTGATTTTTATATAAAATTTAATTTTTATTCTTTTAATTTTTTTCCTTTTACTAAGTAATTTTTTTTTTTCAATTTCATCTCCATTTCAATTTATTTTTATATAGAATTTGGTTCCTATTTTTGTTATTGCTACTTGTTTTATTTTGTATATATTAGCATTTTTTTTATCAATTTAATCCCTTATTTTTTTAGTTAGCAATTTCCTTTGTTTTTTTTATACATTCTATACGGTCAGTCCAAGCCTTATGACCACGATTACAGATTTTGAAGGTTTACATGGGTTGTTTTTTGTCCTTTTAATATTTGTTTTTTAAATTTTTTTTTCAATTTCATCATTCAACATTATTTTTTTGAATTGATTTTCGTGCTTTTAAGTTATCTCTTGATTAAATATCAATTCATGTAATTAGATGCATATATAAGCATTTCAATTTATGTTGGGAGTTTTTTATATCCAAAAACACGTTGAAAAAGCCTGCATATTTATTTTTTTACTAAAAAAATCCGATCTTCATTGAAGTGCGGGTCACATGGTTAGCTGACATTGTCGTCTCACTACTTGTTGAAAACTAAAAAAATACAAATTTGGTTAAAAATATAAAAACCTAAAAGTAAAAAAAAAGTTCAGAAAAATGATAATTATATATATATATATATATAATGTATTTTTATGTGAATTTGAATGATATGAATAAGGAAAGTAAAAAAAAAAAAAAAGAGATAACATCTATTATCAATTAACAAATTCTAAGCAATTCTACCCACCATGTTGTACTTAAAAATACATTTACCAACTGCTAATTGATTAATGGATTCTTTGATCAATATGTTAACTGTTATTTATTCTTTCCTTCAACAATCTATATCATTTATATAAAAAATAAACATTCATGTATTGATTATGTGTAAACATTAGTTGTTCACTACTTAACAAGAGAATGGAGATTGGAATCGATCATGAACAGTGATTTTCGACCAAGTTTAAAGAGTTATAATTTAACTAGGATTCTTGATGAACCAAATATAGATGTGATCGATCGCAGGAGTTTGAGTTCGCATAATCAATAAGAAGGTTCAATCCTACTTAGAACAATTTCAATGTATTAAAATGATCAAGCAATGTGGATTAGTTAGGATTCACGTAATTGTTAACAAGGAGAAGTTTTTATTTTATCAGGATTAAATATGTAAAGCTCTTTATCTTATATGAATAAACTGTATAAAATTATAGTTAGATATTTATATGAAACTCGAACACTATACATATATAAGGATATACTGTTGTTTTATTGTACTGGATGTAGAAGATTCAACTGAGAATCTAGAACTGATTGAATGTCTATGGAAGGACACTCTAACTTTACCATTACTATAGTGGGTTATTTGTTTGAGTTAGATATTTGGTTGTGGTGGTTGTAAAGGTTTAGGTTGTGTGACACCTTTAAGAATCCAGTCTTCTAGTAGGGTAATATCTTTTCATTGGATAGATTTGGATGACTGTATTTGATTTAGAAAGGTCTGTTTAGAGAAGTAAGGTGTCATCATTCTGGGATTGGAATTTATGTTTACTAGCAAAAGCATAAAGCATGGCTTTTATAATGGATCTTAAAGATTAAGGCTACATGAATTGATCCTTCAAGCATGTTGTAACTATATAGGTTTTTTATTTATAAGATTATACTTTGTAGGACCTTTTTGTCTTTGAGAGAAATGGTTAGGTTTGGATAACAATTAAAATAAATAGGATCACTACATAAACTGGACTAAATGGAATTGAGTAATGAATCATGGAAATTTTGGAATCTAGCATCTCTAAGGACTAGGATAAAAGTATTTAAACCTTCTTTGGTAAGATGTTTGATTTCTACTAGTACAAGGCCAATATGTACATATTTGTAGTTTTTGTTTTTGTGTTTTTATAAGGATTTTTGAAAAAGAAGTTGGATAGTTTCAAAAGACTTTGTAAGCAGATTATCTCTTTCTTTAGTTTTTGTTGTAAAATGGGTTTTGAAAAGATTGAAAGAAGAATTTTGATGAATTTGGTACTTTTGAACCTTTGGAATTTTGCAATCATTAATATTTTTTTGTAAAATCTTCAATTGTAATCATTTCACTATTTATAATTCTTTTATTTTTAGAAGAATCAGAGGTAAAAGAAGTTGAAATAGAAGTTGTTATACAAAAAATAGAATCCATATTTTAAAAAGATAATTTAAAAAATAGATTGCAAGTTATATGGATTTACTGTCCTGTCATCACTTTGAAACGAGACTTATACCATTCAATACCATTCATCTATACTTCTAAGGTTCTCTCCTCACTAGGTTTTGAGATTTTGTATGACCAATATTGTTCAGATCCCAATAGGGTCTAATACCAATATTGTGTGTGTGTGTGTGTGTGTGTGTAAGATATATATATATATATATATAAAAGAGTATTGGCCTAAAAATATATTATATATTTCTTTGAAGTAAATATATTCTATTGGCTAGAAATACAAGAATATTTCTAGCTAGGTATTTGGTCAGCTTTTAAGATTTTTTAAAAGCTGACCTCGACTTGCAAAAGATGATAAACAACAAGAAAATAACTTTTCCAACCTTTCAAAAAGCCAGTCCCAAGACTTTCTATATAAAAAGGCTCCTCCCAAGCTTTAAAGGCAGAACCATTTACAAGAGATCATCTGCAGAAGGCATCAAAACCTCTCTCTTATAACTCTTTGTAACCTTTTATATTGCTCTCATATGTCTTGTAAACATATTCATATTTTTTTTTTATCCAAACCATAAACCATATATCTCTTGTACTAGTTTCTATATAAATTTAAGTAAGATTCCTTTAAATTTCATTTTATTCCAAATCCTTACTATTATTCTGTATTTATATTTTTGCAAAATTAAGTATGTTCTATTTTTGTTAGAGGATTCTATCATTCCTTGACTTGTCTCTTTATTCACACCATAAATTTGTGTTGTTTTTATAGTTTTACTTTGTTTTCAAATCAAGTATATCGATTGGAAACTTGTGACTAGATATTTGAATCATTCTCAGGTGTAATAACACCACGTACCAGTTTTTATTTTTATTTTCGATTGTCTATTTCTATTTTTATTGGTTCTATTAGGATCCGAGTAGTATTGGTACATAAGATTTTAGAGCCTAGGTTAGAAGAGAGAACCTTAGAAGAATAGATGAATGTTATGAATGGTGTAAATCTCGTTTATTAGTGATAATAGGGCAATAAATTCATATAACCTGCAATCTATTTTTTAAATCATCTTTTAAACCAGGATTATTTTCTTTTAGAACAATTTCTATTTCAGCTTCCTCTACTTTTGATTATGATGAAAGTAAAAGAGTTATAAATAATGAAGAAATTACAATTGAAGATTTATAGTAAAATAATAAAAATACCTTTAAAGTTAAAATAATTCAAGCCTAAGGTTAATGAGTGTTTTTGTTTTTTACAATGGTATTTTTATAATTATAAAGTTAGCTTAGAGAAAATTTCATATTTGACTAAATAAAAAAAAATGGGTGCACGTGTGGCGTTTCTAAGGACTGGTGGGAGGCATCCGCACCCTTCGGGCGATGCCTCCTAGTGTTAGAAAAATGCCCTTCCGCTATCATGTCATCTTCCTATTAGCATGTCACTAGTGGTGGTCTAGTTTGGCATCATGAGCCTTTTTTTTCCTTTGTCTATCTCTCCTCTCCAAAAAGTACAGCTTAGCCCTTTGGTTGTTAATATTTCAACTTCAATCTTTTTTTTTTATTTTCTACATTTTGATCTTGGCTTTTTTGTAGAAGTTTTATTTATTTTCATTTCATCCTTTAATATCAATTTATCAAATATTATATTCTTCAATGTTGTCCTCATTATTTGAATTTCTTTTTTTTTTCTTGCTTTTTGTTTTTGTAAAAGTTTTAGTGGTTTTTAATTTCATCATTCAATTCAAAATGATAATATTTTATGTTGTTCAATTTTGCCCTTATTATTTTGATTTCTATTTTTTTTCCTGGTCCTTTTGTAAAAGTTATTATTCTTTTCAATTTCACCTTTAAATTACAACATTACTTTTTATTTTTATGTCTATTATGATCCTCATTCTTTTTAATTTATCTTTTCTTTTTACTAAATTGATTTTTTTTTCAATTTCACCATTCAATTAAATATAAAATTTATTATTTATTTTAATTTTGATCCTTATTCTTTTAATTGTTATTTTTTAAAATCCTTTTATATAATTGGGATTCTTTTTTGAATTTCATCCTTCAATATTTAATTGATTAGGAATTGGACTTTATAGTTTTTCTAGATTGGGTACTTTAGGTCTAATGATTCAAGTCACAAGTTTGAAAAGTTAACATAATTTTTTTAAAAGCTTTATAATTCTCTTTATTTTTTTTATTGAGTTATTCCAAGCACATAATTTGAACCATGAGTTTGGCAAGATAATTAGCGTGGTTACAGGTTTGTCATGAGTGATTTTTTATGTCTTTTTTTTTACCTCATTTCAACACCTAAACATCATTTTATGCATAAAAAAATAGCCTAGTCTCAAGCGAAGTGCAAGCACCGAGGCTAGTAGTAATATAATAGGGACACCCTAGTAGGACAATTTGCAAAAATTGAAAAAAAATGAATTATATAAGCAATTAAAAAAAACTAAAAAAGAAGGAGAAAACTCTATTTGCCTAGATATTGTTCATTGTTGACATGAATAAAATTTTCTCTTTCCTGACCTTTTAAAAAAACTATTAGTGAAATGTTTAAGGGTAAAATAGTCTCTGCATTATGACAATTTTGGTGTTCTAAGATAGATTGGGGATACGATGTGTATTTTGCATTTTAAATATATAATATATTTACATCACTACCCTTAAAAGAAATAAATTTTTAAGCTTCTACTAATGGTTACTTTTGTATTTTCATTTAAAAAATACATAGTAAAATAACCTATCTACTCTTAGAATAATAATAATAAAATAACTGATGATGGGGGGCTTTCTGTAATTTTCATTTTTTGTGGCACAATAAAAAGACGTTGATGCCCTTAATGTCAAATAATGTAACCCTTTGGTAAAGGATATTTGTGTCATTTTATTAATTTTTAAAAATATAATTAATGGGTTGGGATGTGGTCATTTAAGTATTTTAATAAATAAAAAAAGAATTAAAAAAATACGTTGTCGACTCGTCAGCATGTTAATCACTCTGTCGTCTTAGGATGGTGCATATGGTTGATTTAGGAGGCCAAAATTGTCGTTTTGGGATTGCTTCTAATGCATCTCAGCATGTTCTCTATGAATAGCGGCGCGTGCATAGATAAGTTCATTGGTTTGTCGCCAATGACCATTTCTTTTTTCTTCTCATTTCTTTCCTCTCTCTTCTTTGGTCTTTGCACTTGCTCTTTAATTTTTCAAATCAGCCATTGAAATTCTCTTTCATTTTGATTTAGTCTATGTTCTTTTGGTTATTATTTGCTTTATTTTAAATAATTTATGAAATTCAAATTTTATTTCAATTTCATCCCCATTCAAGTTGTTGCTTTGTTAGATTTGGTTCCCATTTTTTAATAGCTATTTATAGAATCCGAGATAATTTTTATTTTTAATTTCACTCTTTATTTTTTTTCCCATTAGATTTCATCCTCATTTTTTTTATTGTCGTTTTTTTTCCTTGCAAATTTTTTTAAATTGTTTTTTTGACTTGATTTCATCCTTCAACTTTTAATTTGTTTGGATTTTAGTTTCTTGGTTAAGCCCGTGTTTAGGATTTATTGGGTTGTAATTTTTAAAAATTAACCCAGCTTTAGAGGGTTCGCTCGAGATGTATTTGTTTTATTTAATATTTTTAAAGCTAATGTTTTTTTTTTCGGTTTTATCCTTTAGTATTTATTTCATTGGAGATTGAACTATATTTTCATCCAACTTTTAATGTCCTTTGTTTTTTTTATTTGATTGGGTTCTCTTGTGTCTTTTTACTTATTGTTTTTTATTAATTTTATTTTTATAGATAGATTCTATTCTTGAGTTAAATATAATTAATTTGTTGAATATAGGTGGATGACCACTTCTTATTTTTGTTTTCTTTTCTGCGGCGTTGTTCTAGCAACCCATGCGACTTCTTTTAATGCCGTCATGCACTCTTTTGCAATGAGATTTGGATCGTCTCAGCAAGGTTTTTTTAGTATTGTTCACAGTGGAATGATAATAAATCTCTAACAATTTTTTTTTTCCGTTCTGGGTATGATATTGATAACTTAATTATTTTAGTTAATTATTACCAAATATTTTTTGTACAGCTCGTCTTATATTGTTGTCTATGATTAAAATCATACTGTTACATTAGTTGATCTTATTAAATCTAATCAAGTTAATGAATTTCTTTTCAAATACTATTATTGTCTAAATATTTATGCTGTATGTTTTTCTTTTAAAAAATTAATAGATCCGCAGCTTAACGCAAGTCACCTGTATAGTCAAAATCTAATAGGGACATCCTAGTGGGAGAGAGGTTGCACCAGGAGAAGATAAGGTCATACCAAGGGCTTTCTATAATTTAAATCAATGATTTTGCTTTGAAAGGAATGTATCCAGCCTAAACGCAAAGACGGGCCTATCCTATCCTATAGG
>Ga0325401_1004924_pt1 | contig 12667 bp, 6 predicted proteins | sample PopdelMetagenome_FD_205666 | JGI IMG/M metagenome (GOLD analysis project Ga0325401, IMG submission 205666) | Populus deltoides microbial communities from Bellville, Georgia, United States - Xylem-PdKOR-R2 | ecosystem: Host-associated > Plants > Phyllosphere > Stem > Wood/Secondary xylem | place...
AAAAAATTAAACCATTTCAATTGTATCAGATAGTGGTTTGGGGAATGCTATCATTTTTAAAAGTTCAGTTTTCAAATAGCCTAAGCTACTCTCAATGAAATCAATCAAATAAATACGATTTTGAAAAAACAATTGTTCGAGGGACCTACATAAATAAAATAAAAACTAAAGTAAGAGAGTTTCAGCAGACCAAAAATTAGGGGACTGTATAGAGAGATGGCTTCCGCTACGTTGCAAGACAGTTTAAATTTTTCTACCATACAAAAATTTAAGGGATGAAAACACGAGTAACTCGAGTTAATTTAACTCATAAATAAATTGAGATTTGAAATTGAGATAACTTAAAAAATTAAAAAAAAATTATAAAATTTAAGATTTAATAATCTAATGTCAAATGATGAAACATGTCAAAAGAAGAACTATTACATAAATTATCAGAGTCAACTCGGGTTAGCTTGATTAACTCACCACCGACGATATATGATCGGGATAAAAAATTACTTTTTGAAAAAAAAACCTAGAAAAAAAAAAACCAAAGTTAAATAAAAAAACACTAAAAAAACTGGGTCAACTCAAGTTAACTTGACTTACCCCCTTTGGGATAATATCACATAAACAAATTTTAAAAAATCACAAAGTTCAAGGGCCCATAATTTAATGTAAAAGGATAAAATTAAAAAAAATATCAAGGAAAAAAATTCAAGTCAACTTGCGTTAACATGACTTATATTTTATCTGGGATATGAGATCATGATAGCCTCATAAAAAAATGAAACCAATAACGAAGCTAAAGGTCTAATAACTCGATGTTGAATAATAAAATTAGAAAAATAATCAATTTTTTTTTAAAAAAAGATTGAACTTAAATTGTTCTAATATCTCAAATCAGTGATCAAGGTTATAAGATCAGGATTACCTCGCAGAAGGCAGTTAATAAAATCACGAAGCAAAATTCTCAATCATAAAAAAGCAAAACAAATAACAATCAAAACAATGAAAACCAAATATGATATAAAAAACTAATTGAAATAAAATAATTAGAGACTAAATTAAAAAACAAAATAAATTAAGAAAATGATAAAACAAATAGCAATATAAAAAATAAGGATCAAAATTAGATACAAATATTAAATGAAATACAATGTTGAGAGAAAATTGAAAAAATAAATAAATCAAGAAAATGATAAAAAAAATGAGAATCAAATTGGATACAAAAATCAAATGAAGTAAAATGTTCAGGGATTAAATTAAAAAGAAAAAAAACTTGAAATAGAATTAAAATAAAAACAAATAGCAATAAAAAAATAAAAACCAAAATTAAAATAAATATAATTCAAGGACACAACTGAATTTTAGAAGGTCTGACGTGAAACTCGAGATCAGGAAAGAGGGGGAAGAGAAATAAAAGCCACCTAATTAGTTGATTTGTCACTGAATGCTTTTGTTGACATGGTAGTTGGTCATTTTTTGTTGCTGAAATATGCCGCACGTGTCGCTTTAAGCAGCGTGGGTGGCATCCACTTGCTGGCACGTGTGTGGATAAAACCAACAACTTTTTCTTTTTCTTAATGTTTATATTTATTAAAAGAAAAGGTGCCTTATACTTGGATATAACAAAAAAAAAAACAAGAGAAAATACCGAAAAAACCCTTGCAAGGAAGGATTTATTTTTTTGAACCCGGTAATATTTAAGTATTTTTGCTATGTATAAAAAATAGGGATTTCCATAAAGTTGCTCCATCAACTTGATTATAACTATTGTGAGAATACTAAAACATCCTTGATCAACAATGAATGAGATTTTATTTTTTAAGAGTAATTTAATTATTCCAATATGCATAAAAAACTAAAAGATAAGGATGACCCTAGACTTTAGTTTTTTTAAAAAAATTAATTCTAAAAGCTAAGAAGTCATTTTACTTTGCATAAAAAATATAAAAAAGACTAAACTAACTCTATAAATATAGAAATGACCAATAAACCCATGTGAAAAGACCAAGCCAGCTTAATAGCCAACTATTTAATTTGTTTTGAAAGGGTTAAAATTGTCATTTTACACATGAACAATGGTTTTCCCATACAATTTAGATTTACTTATTAGTTGTGTGACCTGTGCTTCACCACAAGTCGGATAGATTTTTTTCGCAAAAAACAAAAATATAAATATGTAAGATTTTTTTTAAATTCTAATTATAAATCAAAAATCCTATGAGAACTATTTATGTTAATAAATGTAAAAAATAAAGTGTTAACGTGTCTTTTCAACTCGTCTAGTTGCAGGTTAAATAATGTATTTTTCTAACGCAAAAGAATTAATATGTAGGTGTTATTAATGTATTTTTTTACATCAAATAAAAATTATAAACGTGAGTCACAAAATCAATGCTTATATATAATAAAATATAATAAAGATCATATGCATTAATAAAAATATATAAGATCTCATACTAATTTTTAAACGTAGTCGAAAAATAAAACAATGTCGCAATTGCTACAATGAAATACTAATTTTTTAGTGTATGTAGAATAAATTTCCAAAAACAAAAAGTGTAAAGAAAAAAAATTAAAAAATTACAAAAGAATAAAAAAAAATGAACAAAAAGAATGGTATAAATAGACCAAGTGTAAATAATAAAAAATAATATATTTTTTCCAAAAAAAGGTATATAAAAAAACAAAAAAACTAAAAAACATTAAAATTATGAATTTGGCATCCATATTATAATTTTTTAAAAACAAAATACCAGGTATGCAGCTACTCCAATGTGTTTTTTTTATATGAAAAATTAAAAGTGCTATTTGAAAAGCCTATGCAATTATCTAACTAAATAAATCGATAACCATTTATGTAAATAAAAAAAATGTTAACAATAACTAAGAAAAAAACTGTAAAGTTGAGATATTTACCCAATTATGTTTACTATTTTTTTATTTAAATAAATAAACGATAAATTCACAGTAAAAAACTCATGATTTAAACGATAAATACAAACAAAAATAACTGAATAAACTCATACCATACAAAATATTATGAAAGGCCCAACACGTCATAAAAATGTAAAGAATGGACACTTGTTTATACGATAGAAACATATAATAAAAGATAAAAAAAAACCTCGAGTGAACTCAGAAGCCAACCCGGGTGAATAAATCAAAGACAGGACCTGGGGCATGAAATTGAGATGACCTTATGAATAGCAAAGTGAAAAACAAATACCAGCAAAATTGTTTTTTAAAAATAAAATACTTTAAAAAATATAAATATCAACCTGAACTAATCTTTCAGATCTATGACCTAAGTCATGATATTAAGGTAACCTCATTAAAGGCAAACCTAAAAAAAACAAAGAAGCAAGATTCTTAAACAAACATATATTGAGAGTTAAAATTGAAAAAAAAAGTCAATAAAAAAATAATGCAAAACAAAAAAAATAGCAATTAAAATAATTAGCACTAAATTCAACATAAAACCAACTAAAATTAAATGTTAAGGGAAAAATTAAATGAAATTCAATTTTTAGGGATGAAATTGAAAAAAAAAACAAATCAATTAAGAAAATGATTTAAAAAAATAACAATTAAAAGAATTGGCACTAAACTTTACATAAAAATTCAATGAAAAGAAATGCTCAAGGATGAAATTGAAGGAAAAATAAATAAATCAAGAAAATGATTGAAAACAAAGAAAATATCAATTAAAAGAATGAGGATCAAATTTGATGAAAAACTAACAAAATCAAACAACCAGGGATGAAATCAAAAATAAAATCCAATTAGAAACAATTAATGTAAATAAAATAATTGTAATTAAGAGAAGAAGGGTTGAATCAAAAGAAAAAAGAAATTGAAGGGTTGATATAATTTTTATCATGGGCAGCACGCAATCCGAGAAGGAAAAAGAAAAAAAAGAAAGAAAAAGTAAAGAAAAGCCAATTGGTTCCCCACCAAACATTTACCATACACACACCGCCTAAAAAAGAAGAGGATATTAAGACACGTCAAATAATATGGTAGAAGCTTGATTTCAAATATCATTGTTAGTCGCATGCGCTGCTTGAAGACAACGAAGTGGTTGACATGCGAATGTGTGCCAGATATGTGTCAACAATCTTTTTTTTATGTGCACAAAACCAAAAATTCTCCTATGAATAAACAACAACAACAAAAAAATCCCTTATAAAATTACAACCAAGCCTTTGAATTCAAGGCTATAAAATTTGAATGGAAAGGGTAATTAACTGTTCATAAAATTATAAAAAAACAAAAATATCCCTAGGTCTAAATAACAATAACAAAAACCCATTAGAAAATGACAACTAAGCTCCTGAAACCAAGGCTAATACATTTGTATAATAAGAGCAACTAAGTAATTCAACTATTCATGATAAAATTAGAATTATTATACGCCCATTAACCAAAAGTTCTTATTATTTACTTTCTAAGAACAATACAATAATTTAAAAAAAAAGATGAAGCTACCCTAAAGAAATCAAGAAAGATAAATTAACAGTGTATAAAGATCATCTTGTCTGCCCTTCAAGTGAATTTCAAAAATTAAAAGAAGAAGAGTAAAAAATTAATTTTATTGTAACCCTAAATACATTTTATGGTTGACGGTGAAATACCTATGGGATCCAGTATTTTACTTAATAATAATTATTATAATAATTCTACGGGTACCCCACGTACTCACACTAGGTTTTGACCCTAAAATATCAACTCACCATATAAAATAAGAACAGGTAGGGGAAAGGAATCCCATATCAAAGAGAATCTTGCATTTTTGTTTCGGTCGCTCTATTGTTTTCTTTTGTCAGGAAAGCCTGATGTTTCCTCTCTAATCCAGGAATTTCTTTGAGTAGTTAGCATTTAGAATCCCACTGATTCCTTCTTCTTTTTGAAGTCAAATAGTTTTTAAAATACATGTATACTTTGGATGCATGTTCTGTGCTGTTCTGTTCTTTAATTTGTTTTTAGAGGAATACCAAATAGGGAATACTTCAAACATTTCTTCCCCCCGGAATTTACCCTTTTATTTACAAGAATATTAAAAAAAAAACTACAAATATATTAATGAATTCGAATTTCTTACCCCTAGCGGACAGTTTTATACTCTTACATGTTTTCACAGCTCTTGAAAGTTTTTTATGCTTTTTTTTGCTGACGGAGAGACCCATGAAATAACTTCACATAGAAATTGGGCTACTGAACATAAGTTTAGAACATAGACTTCTTAGCCGAACCTAATTGTTGAGCTTGGCCGGTGGTTACAAGTTTATCCGGAAAAACAAGCCTCTCACAGAATAAAATACTCTTCTATGCTCAAGTCATTCAATTTACGAGAGAAAATATATGTAAGAATGAATTGTATAATGGTGAAAATTATTGAGTTTGAGATGTTTTCTTGTTTACTTGATCATATAAAATATTTATAGACATCAATTTATTTCAGAACATGAAAGAGCTGTACAATAATTGATCGGTGAAGAGGTTGGTTTACTCCGGCGATCATAGTATCTGCTCTGTTACTGATGAGGATTTTGGTGGTTATTAATGTCATGCTGGCAAGACATGACCTTTGCGAGGAAGGAGACCTGTTTCCCATGAAATATGGTGCTGAAAATACGATGGTATTTACGTTGTGCTACTGGATACAAGTGTGATACTAACCCTGTCCTGTATAAAAGCGTGGACCTGCAAAGAGTTTGCATAGAAAACTTTGTGTATGGAAGCGGTGCACGGCGCTGCATCCTGACATTTCGAAACTCTAAAATATATTGTTGTGTGTTCAAATATGGTCTACAGAGCCCGTGAGGCGAGAAGAAATGGAAAAAAGATATGGAAGGAGGAGGGGGAATCTGGGTAGGCAAGTCTAGCTATTAATGACCAGAATTTCTCTGGGTCTCTGGGCTAGACCTACGCCGCTAGAATTATGTAGCCATGAATGCCTAGGCTTTTTTTTTCTATTAACATCCCCAAACTACCTATACCATTTTTTAGGTTAAGTTTCTTGTTTTCAACGTGTATGAGATTGAAAAGTTGAATAATTAAATGGTATTAAAGTTTGTTTGTATTTCTGTATTAAAAATGTTTTTAGAAAGATTTAATTTTTTGTGTTTTAAATTAATATTTTTTTAGTGTTTCTGATTATTTTAATTTGTTGATGTGAAAAATAATTTTTGAAAAATAAAAAAATATTATTTCAATACTTTTATAAATAAAAAATATTTTAAAAAACAACTATAATAACAATTTCAAACACCTAAAGAGTTACCGGATGGAATTTGAAAGATCATTAGTGAAAACACACTGCTGCCAATGCTTGTTTTTACTAATAAATTCTTCCTGTTTTTTTTTTCTTACAAATCATATCCTTAGAAAATAGGTTGGATAAACCTTAAAATAGCAACCGAGCTGAGTCAATATGATTCTCAATTTATTCGTTCATCTATTCACATAGATTATAATGAATTTATAATGAATAATATAATAAGTCTGACTCACATGATAATTCTCATTGCTAGTCCATAAAAAATAAAAAAGAAAAAAGAAAAGAAAAGAGGAGAGAGGATTATTTATATTGTAAAAAAAGTTTAAACTATCGTCATGACCTCAATTCTTTCCAACAACTTTTAACTAGTGGTGCCGCCCTTGCCGCTTTCTATCCTTCTATAAATCCATGCCCAGCTCCTTTCATTTCCCTTTCATCTTCACTCCTAATTTCTTTCTCTCTTGTAATCTCTCCACGAGCCGCATAGATCATCTCCAATCTCACCAAAACCGAAACGCGGGTTCTGTTTGAAAACACGTCTTCGATCTCAAATTCACTCCTTTTATCCCATAAACCTCCCAAATCGTACAATTTCAATAAGAAAACAAAAGCCTCCCCTGTTTCAGATCATTCATTTCCTCTGTATTTTACCTTCCACATTTCTATTGTGAAAAATGTCCTCCTCAAGCTCCTGTCCAGGCCTCCAATCATGCCTAGAGCCGGTCTCCCTCGTAGAACCACGTGTTTTGAGGATCAAATTGGCTCCATCCAAATCCAATGATTCTCGCTCCTCAACAAGTGGCAAGCCTTTTGTCACTGACTCAGACAAAAATGCTGACGTGGGCGGCTGGAGTTTCCTCCAGTCTATTGCTAACAATACCTCTCAGACCACCGAAGAGAACGATAAAGTCTACGTCCCTCCGAATTTTAAGCGCTCTTCTTCTATGCTCAACGAAAAGAGCCTGGAAATGTGTACCGAAAGCTTGGGGAGTGAAACTGGCAGCGAGATGAGTGAAAGCAGCGACGACATGGCTGTCCTTCCATTAGAAAATGTGAATTATGAGACTAGAGAAACACCAAAATCGCGTGAAGCAAGAAGAACGAGTCGAAGTGTTAGCTTCCCACCTCCTTTGAGCTCGATTAGTGGCTCCAACAATGTCCGAGTGAGGCCTCACCGAGAAGGTGGAAGGCTAGTCCTGGAAGCAGTGACCATCTCTTCTTGCCATGTTTATTTACATGCAGAGAGAACCGATGGCCGGCTCCGGCTACATTTGATGAATCACTGCTCTTCTAATAACTTTGACAATGAAGAGGAAGAAGCAGAAGCAGAGTCTGGTGAGGAAATTGTAGTTGAAGAAGACGGTGATGATGATCAAAGTGGAGATAATGAAGCTGAGGGTGGTGATGGTATTTGGGGAGAGGAGTTGGAGGGAAGTAGTGTAAATACTGGGGGTGAAATGGGGACGGGGAAATTGGCTAGAACAGGAAGGTGCAAGGAAGGTGGGAGCAGCAGCAAAAGCTTGCTTAATTGGGAGCCATTTTGGGTGGCTACTTGAAGCCTTGTGCCTGTCTCTCTATTGGTTTCTTTCATAATAAGTTTGCTATATATCCTACCTCGAATTTAATTAACTTTCATCAGTGATTAATTACAAGGTTCGTCATGGAACTCCTTGGATTTTGTAAAATATGCTAATGGTAGTTATTGGAATTAATTAGTGGATGGTTCTCTTGTATTTCTTATATATATATATATATATATGCCCACTCTGTCTAAAACTACCCTTAAGAAGAGAAGTTCAGCATTTAAGATTTGTCAACTGCCATAACCTTAAAAGCATAATCATCACCTTCCATGGCTCCAAAGCATAACCAGCTGGTTCCAACATAAATCTTGATCAGGACGTATGGCAGGGAAGCAATATTTTTGGACCATCTTGGGCGGGGAAGGAGAAATTTATGCTTCGAAAGACTGGAGCATCAAGGCAATAAATTAAATTAAATGAACTTACCAAGTCATGCACGTAGGGATGATGGTCACTTTGCAATACAAGCGGAGGAGAATCAAAAGATAAAAAGTTGTGTTAAAAAAAGAAGAGGAGGAATTAAGAGTGGCTCTTGATGATTTAAATCAATCTTTGCTCGCATATCATTAGTTTTTTCAAATTAAGTTTTTTCTCTCTTCCTTTTATGAAATGTTTTAATGTTGATAGTGGCATTCTGGTAGTTTGGATGCTCCAACGGTAAACAGATTGCAAGTTGAGGTGTACGGATAGAGTACGAACGCCCGGTAACTTTCAGCAAGACTAGGTCCCAGTGAAGATAGCAACATGGACCTCACCTCAGCACGGACATGATCATCCATGTGCTCTTTTTTCGCTTTGCTCAGATCCTAACATGCATGGATTGCTGTTTGTATCATCAATTTACACACTGGTTTCATGACTTTCCCCATATTTACAGCAACTTCTCTCCAAAATCAGACTTGCAGATAAGGCTAGAACGGTCAATTCATACGCGTTTGGGGGTAACCTAACAAGAGCCGAAACTTTTTGAAGTTTCAAATGGATGGTTACATGGGCCAGGCGATTGAGAGAGAGGGTAGAATTCCTTAAAGGAGGAGGGCTAGAGGGCAGGATCACTGTCCAGTCGTGGAGTATGGGCATCCATACGTTAAGGTTCTTTCATTGGGTGTTGGGGTTAGTTCGGGGAATGGATAGCACATGCATCATCGCGTCTCAAACATCATGTGCTTTGAGAATCTTATAGATTTTTTGTGTTTAAGCACATATTCTCCCACCATATTATGTCATAGAAACAGAAAAAAAGAAACAAATATCCCAAGCATCTTTTGTTCGAACTGCATGTCGCCCCTTTTTTATGATCACATGAAGTGTATATTTTATCTAAAGAGATGCTCGCGCGTATATCATGAGATAAATTAGAGTTTAAATTACCCTCACGTAGTTATACTTTGCATCTTATATTCTTACGAGTGGTTTCTGCTTTAAGATTGTCGGCTCCAGTACTTATTGGAATGTTTCCAGATTAATCTATGAACACATGTATAAAAAGATTTCTAATTTTATAATCTTGAATATTTAGAGAACATTATAACAAATATTTCAAAGGAAAACTACATTTTTGTTGTTCTTTTCTTACACCAAACTTCACCATTCTCGTTTTAAGAGATGAAAAGAATATCAATGTACGTATGAAAACGATGTTTGCGTTAGAAACAAATGTATAATAAAAATCCAGCTTGAACAAAACAACACTGAAACGAGTGGTGGTGCGTCTTGGCTGATATTTTCGATATCGACCGCGATGCAAAGCGACATGGAATGATTTTATTTTTTTTGTATTTTAATTTGTAGTGGTAAGTTAGTAAGTTTGCCATTTCTTACAGCTCCATATATAGAGCACGCATATACATATATAGAATGCGTGTAAAATGACTACTCACGGTGCCTGGCATGCATCTACTTTGGAGGTGGATTGCAAGTTGCGTTGATGGGTTCAGGAGAGTCCTTTAGCATGCATGCCATGTGACAGAAAAGAGAAAGAGAGAGATGGACAATCATATCAAGGAAGATTGAAAGAGGTTCAGCTTCCATATAATTTGTTCAAAGAAAAAGAAGCATATATATGCATAATTAATAGTGTATTTATGCCCTAGAATTATTAAAATAACATCAATTCTTGGTATTGAAGATCAGTTGAGTTAGATTCTCTTGAAAAGATTATGGAATTTTAATTGTGGTAGGTGATGTAACTTCATCATTCTTATTGGATTGTTACATCTTAATGTGTGGCTCAATTAATATATTATATATATCCAGATTCTATTCGAAATAATTAATTAAATTATAGATGATCAATTCTTTATTTTTATTTGTTTGTTTATTCCACAAATGATATATTCATTATTATTATTATTATAATAAAATATACTAAAAGAGCTACATAATTTACTTTTCTCTTACACCCAGAGACCCTATATTATGATAAAGTTACAGTATTTAATTAAACTGACTTTTTTGTTAGATAGCCCTTCATTTTCTTTTTTTTTTCATTTATTTTTTAAAATATTATGATAAAGTTATCTCTAAAGACTAATCTTGTTTGCACTTTTTTTTCTTCCTTGCATGCCAAGATTTCACCAACAGTACCAGTAAGGAAGTGTATGGATTGTAATTAATATTAGCCTCTTCACCACCCATAATTTATTTTCCGTGGTCGACTTCATATATATATATATATATATATATATATATATAATGATAATACACATGCAACAAGGTACACGAGAAACCCAATTATAATTGTTTTCTCTATTGATTACAACGGTATAATATACTCTGTAGTTTTTTTTTTAAAATTATTAGCCATGATCACATATATATATTCATAGCGAAATGGCTGTCGTGGTAGGCTTCGTTTTTCACTGTCAAACTCAGGGAGGGAGGGTGAAATTTTTTGAAAGAGATGAAGCTCAATATTGCTTGGGGAGAGGAATTAATGAATGCACGTATGCTTTGTGATGAGCTTACATAAAAATGAAATGGAAAGCTAGTTTTTGTTGTGTATAGTATTAATGCATGCCATCCACCAATTAACAAACAAAAGAAATTAGTAGTCTTTTTAATAGTATTCAAACCCCACCACTCTGCCCACCCAACCATGGACACAATAAGCACCACAAACCCTACCAAGCGAAGATACAAAACTTGCCGTCCCTGTTCTCCATTTTCTGTGAGTTAAGCTCCAAGCTCTTCGCTCTTCAACGTGCTGACTCATTCTTCGTTTATCCAATCTGCGAAGCTACGGTCTGGCTGTCCTTGTCCATATAATATATGGGCATGGCATGCATGCCATTAGCTAGCTACACCTGAAATCGGCACCACATAAATATATCATATATACACAGGAATAATATTGTGGAGGGCCGCACATATTTGAACCTTATACAAGAAAACATGGCTGGTGGTCGACGACGTCCTTGTGATATGCCAACCAGGAAGGCTGTATTTTGTTTTTTGTTTTTGTGGCATTCAAATCGTGCTACCCATTTCGAACAAGTCCTACGTGTTCAAGTAGATTGTTCTCCACACATGCATATATGTATCTGATTCTGATTGGGACTTTCCTTTTCATCCTATTTATCAAATATGCAATGCTTTATAAATAGTTGCTGGACGTCCACGCCATCAATCTATCCTGTCTCTGGTGATCATCTTTCATAATTAACCCTATCAATCTTGATTTTCATAGGGCAACGTACGGGATTAACAAATCATTATTTCGATTGAGAACTTGACTGCCTCACTCATTGAATAGTTTCTCATTGGTTAAAGTCTAAGAATTCCTGCTCAATTTGATGAAATTTGCACCCATAATAACAAATATTTTTTAAATCACTACTCAGAACAGCAAGTTCGAATATGTTTAAGATATGTATGGCCCAGAAATAATTAAAATGAGAAATACAATACTGTTCCTCGTTAAAAAAAAGGAGACCAATTAATAAATAAGTGAAAATAAGATGAGGTTAATTACATACATTATTTAAATATTATTTTAATATATATATTTTTTCAAAATAATTATTACTGTAATACCAACGCTACTACTGTCCTATAACTATGTACTTGGACTTTATCTTAGATAGTAATTAATTTTTAATTAAATAAATGGAATATTTAAAAAAAGAAGGGAATATTTGCAATCGACGATCTTCCAGAAAAAAGAAGTAATAAAGGAAGGGAAAAAAAATGAAGAAAACAGGGACCATAAAACAGACAAAACACATTAACATGGCCCATGGACACGGTTGGTTTTCGACCAAAATCTTTGCAGAGTTCATTGGTGCTTATCTTTCCAACGTCACGTTTGGGTGTTGGCGGTTTTGAAGACGTTGCCAAACAGGACCCTCGAATCTTAACTTCTTGACCTTTCCACGGTGAAGCCCAAATATATCAAATTTAGAACACCAATATTTTTTGTTCATAATTGTCAGACTTATCCAGGATTGATTAAAATAATAATAAAAAAAAACTTGAATAGCTGAGTTGTCGGGTAAACGTGCGGATCACTAAGTTAATTAATATCAATTATTTTTATTAAAATAATAATAATAATAATATATTTTTTTATAAAATGTTGACCCAAATGTATTTCAACTAGAATTAATTAGATTATTAAAAATCTAGTTGGGTTGAATTAATTTGAGAGATTAGATATTTAGTCTGATTTAGTTAAGAATTTGGTCTAGACAAGCTCTAAATTTCTCAACTTGACCCGCCTGGTGGGTCGCACAAATTTATTTAATATGAATCCATTACTAATCATTATCAACTATGAGTTGTCTCCAAGAAAATGTTTTGGAATTTTTATTCC
>Ga0325401_1004925_pt1 | contig 12664 bp, 8 predicted proteins | sample PopdelMetagenome_FD_205666 | JGI IMG/M metagenome (GOLD analysis project Ga0325401, IMG submission 205666) | Populus deltoides microbial communities from Bellville, Georgia, United States - Xylem-PdKOR-R2 | ecosystem: Host-associated > Plants > Phyllosphere > Stem > Wood/Secondary xylem | place...
TTTATAACTTTGCAAACAGTAATTCCAATGTTAGTTCCACCATTTGAGACTTCCTTAATCTAACCATATGGACTTTTCATTTTCTTCAAGTATTACAAATAATGTGAAAAGTAAATTAGTTGCAACATAAGTCAAGACACACATGTTCGTTAAAAAAAAATAAAAAAATTGAAGGTAGACATGCTTCCACAACAATTATTTTAAATGCATTATCCATAATTAATTTAGATATGTAAATATATTTTTGGATACAACATAATATTACAAAGAAAAATTTTTCTTCTCCCAATTATATCATTTGATTAAATAAAAATATATAAATTCATGAATCTACTACTTAGCATGGTGTTGCGCGAGATACTTTAAAATTTATTTAATGTCTAATACAATTAGTTTTATATTCAATAATTTAATATTATCTCCTGGATATACATTGACAAGAACATTTATCAAACAATTAATTTCTTAATATATCCTTATCTTTGCAATTCAATGCTAATAGCACAATTTTAAAGACTTGCCAATATCATTTCTAACTTAAACCAAGACATTGATTTCATTAACCATGTAATAAAAACTCTTCAATTGCTTATTAATTAAAATACTAATCTCATTAACCATAAAGTTATTTTTATCCAATTGCTCATTATTCAAGATGCTAATCCTATTAGCAAAAGGATCCTATTAACTAGGAAATGAGTAGTTTCAACTGCCTATTAATCAAGGCACTGATCCTATTCATTAACTGAGGAATGAATATTTTCAATTGCCCATTATCCAGGACAATAATTTTATTAATTAGGAAATTAATTTTTTTAATTTTTTATTAATCAAAACACTAATCATATTAACCAAAAAATTAATTTCTCCTATCGTCTATTAATCATGACACTAATCCCATTAACCAGAGAATTAGTTTTTGTTATTGTTTAATATTTTCCAAATAAAAATCGGGATACGATTAAAGAAAATTGCAATTACAATTTAACTAATATTGTAGTTGTAAGGTGCCGAGCATCCATCTAGTGTCTAAGTGCATATAATGGTTCCTTGTTATTGAATAGGTCTCGTGACCTCTCTTGTACTATTAGAATCAATGTCATTTGTCATTGATCACCATAAAAATCAATTTCATTTTCCATGTAGATTTTAAATTCTCAATTTAATCGAATTGAAAATTCTAAATTTTCACCATGCATAAGTGTCCATTTCTTTTTCTTTTTTTTTGGCAATTTGATCCTCAACCCCACATTAAGTGTTTTAGTCATCATCATTAAACATATATATTATATTAAATTACATCAAACAATTCCTATCTCCCTTAAACAAACTTAAAAAAAAAAAACAAAGAAAAAAACTCAAACACAAAATCAAACCAAAACTAGACGGTAGCCAAAATGATTTGACCATTTTGAGAAACGGTCCGACTGTTTCTTAAATCGGTCTAACTGTTTTTCAAAATGACAAGATTGTTTTTACTTATGAGAAGTTTCTGTTTTGTGTTTCTTTCTAGCCGAATGCACCATCATGGAAATAATTTGCTACTTAACCGATCTTTATTCATATTTATAAATAAGATTCTAACATAATATTCCAAATTAAATCAACAAATTCCTCAAATTCAAATTTCATAATAATACATAACATCATTCAAGCTCTCATTCACGGAATTATTCAAATCAAACACAATAAAAAGCCATGCTTACCTTGAAATAACAAAGATTCAAAAGAGATTTAAGATGGAAATCAACCATTTATCCTTTTCTTTCTTCATTCTCTCACCAACCCTTGTTCTCACTTTTAAGTTTCTAGAACTCCCTAAATCACTCAAATACCTCTTTATAATCACTTACCAACTCTTTTAATCACCCCGAATTAGTCTTTTGTTGAGGATTTTATCAAGAAAAAAGGAAGAAATCAAAGAACCCTAACCCCTCTTTTGTTTTTGAAAAATCATAGCATGAAAAAGAATGGAAGTTAGGGGTGTTCAAAAAAACCGACAAACGGATTAAATCGAAAAAACCGAGAAAAAATTAACTGAAAAAACCAAACCAATAAAAAAACCCGAATAAATCGATTAAAAAATAAAAAAACCACCCGGTTCAGTCCGGTTTAAAAAAGTTTAAACCGATTGAATTGGACCAAACTGAACCGGTTAATTAAATCTAAATAACTTTAAAAAAGCCATAAAAAGAAAAATCCCTAACCCTAAATCATTTTATCCCTTTTCCCCTTTCCAGCTGCCCCTTGCCCCCCTTCCCTTTCCCCTTTCCAGCCGCCCCACCCCTCCCTCTCACTCCCTCTTCTTTGTGCTCTTCTCTCTCAGTTTCTCTCATATGGTATAAAAATGATGCGAAGACTTCGCCCAATTCCAATAATAATGGTGACAATGTCGACCTTCTTGATTTTGAAATAAATAAACTTTAAATTGGAGGAAGCAACCAACCAATACTTCCAAGAGGTGTCTTGTCTTAACCCTCTACTCAAATTCCTACAGCCCTGTCTCACAACCAAGTCCTCATGTTGTGGCAGATGTCTTAAAGTTTTTCAAGATGCTAAGGCAAAGCTACAACAAGAAGTCTTCTAGGTCCTTTAGGATAATAACATCGCCTTTTCCCAAGCTCTCAATAGCATCTAGAGTTAATGTTTCGCAAATGGTTGTATTGTTGACCATCGATGTAGAGCATTGATTACCTAACACTAGACGGGAAACTGAATGACAAGAAGGAAATCCCTCCACTGACCCATGAACACCAAACAACACATCGTGCAAGTGTTTTCAACCATTCATTGGTTTCCGGTTTTTCTGGTTTTTAAAGCTAAAAACCGACTCGAACTGAACAAAACCGGTTCGGTTTGAACTGGTTCTCAGTTCGGTCCGGGTTATATTAACAAGGAATATTATTTTCTGGTTTGGTTGAACTTTTGGGTTAAAACCGGACCGAACCGGACCATGAACACCCCTAATGGAAGTGTATTTATAGTATTATCCTCTTGTTAATTGAACCTTGACCCTCTCTTTTTTGTATTTATATTTTGTCCCCATAATGTTTTTTTTCTAACAATTTAGTACTATGTTCACTCTTTATTTCATTAATTTCATATTTTTTTTATCTTAATTAAGTGTTTTTTTTTATTTAACCCATTTTATTATACTCAAAAATATTCTAGCTGGGGATTTACAAAGTAACTAGTCAACTCCAATCCCTATACTAATAATATTTTTCTATAAAATATTTTATTTGAAACAAAAACTTTCTTAAGAGCCTAAGGTTTAAAGTTGTTTGAATTCTATTACTAGAATGGTTTCTAATAAATATATTTAGAGCATCAAAGTTACTTAGAGAGACACACAAATACGGAGGTTTGGTTTCAAGGGTTTCTTTTGCTTTGAAATCGAATTGACTTGAAGAAGGCAGGCCACTTAAAAATGCATATAATTCATTTATTATTTTTATTTCTACTTTCTATATTCTTAAGAACACTTTGTAGTAATCAAGACTGTAGTCCAATCAATTTGCTACGATTTAGCCAAATACCCCCACAAGATGCCAATAGATAACATATAGATAGCCTTCCTCTAAAATTTTTCTTTACCCAGAAAATGCCACTATTGTAAGGTTTGTTCAACAATCATTAGCATGCACCATGTTAGTCCTAGTCAGTTAATGAATTGGTTCTATAATTTCCAAGGTTCATAGCAGTGTACAAGAATATGATTCATGAATTCTGGCTCTTTATTACACTAGGGATATGAAAACCTGGTCTAGGTTTATAATATTGTTTTCTGGCTAGAAAATCTAAAGTAGTGCAGATTATAGCATTCCTTGCCAACCAAATATGTCAACGGTGTTTTATATTAACTTTTTACATTGAATTGCAAATAACAATAATTTTTATTAATATAAATCTTAAATACTTATTTTATATTTTTTACCACTTGTTATAAATAACTACCATTTATCTTTCTTATGTTCTTTATGTGAGCAATTATTTGAGATAATTATTGGTACAAAGGGATTTTTCTTCTTGAAGTTTGCCTTAATTTTGTGTCAAAGTCGGCTTATATTTAGTAAGATAGCAAGAAGTAATTTAGATTATTACTAGCCCTTGTGCTCGCACTCCCATAGGCCAAATTATTTTTTTGTACAAAAATTAGTGTTCAGGTGCCGCAAATATGTTTTAAAAGAAAAAATACAACTTAGGTCATAGATCTAATTGGGTCGAATAAGTGGACTTTTTTTAAATTAGATTTAAAAAAAATAGAAAACAACAGTATATAGATCAAATTCAAAAAGAAAAGTGATTGGGATACCATGAGAAAAATATATTTTTAGAAAAAGAGGTAAAAGATATATCTCAATTTACAACTTATTAAATATAGAAGAACAAAATGGTGTAAATAAAGGATATAAAAAAATTGGTTCCTGTTAACCCGAGTTAACATGACAAACCTATAAGTACTCTAGTAATTAAGGTCGAGCCAACATGAGATATTCTGCCAAATTCACGATCCAGATCATGAGATTAGAATAACTTGATAAAAAAATAAAAAGAATTATAACGTTTCAAATACTTGACCCCTGATATTAGATTGGAAATACCCTATCTGAAAAAAAAAAAAAACATGAAACTCAATTCCCAACTAATTAAATGTTGAAAGATTAACTTGGAAAAAGAATATCAATCACACAAATAGATTAAAAAAAAATGATAGTTAAAAGAACAAGGATCAAAATTGACATAGAAAATAAATTTTATTTTTTATTGAAGGGTGAAATTGAAAAAAAAATTAATTGAATAAAAGGACTAAAAAAAGAATCAAAAGAATGAGGATCAAAATTGAAATAAAAAATTGTGGATTGAAGGGTGAAATTAAATATAAACATTAATTCAATAAAAGGCATAAAAAATATAATCAAAAGAATGAGGATCAAATTAGAAATATATATATATATATATATATATATATATATATATATATATATATATATATATATATATATAGCAAATTGAGATGGAATGATGAAATTGAAAATAAATAAAACTTCTATAAAATAGCCAAGAACAAAAATAAGAATAAAAAGAATAAGGACTGAAGTTGAAAAACCTACAACAAAGTAGACGAAATTATAATTTTTTTGGGAGTGATCTTCGTGCGCCCTACCTTTTTGTTGTTTTATGTATAGTCAAATACCAAATTACTCCTAAGATGACTTAATAATAACAAAAAAAAAAAAACCATTGTAAAAAGAACAAAAAGCCCTTTGACTTCAATTTTAAATTTTTTGATTTTAAGAGAAATTTCCTCATTTCATTGTGCTTTTTAATTTTTAATAATTTTTTATATTTGATCAAATGCAAATTGCTCCTCACTTGACACTACAATAACAAAAAAACCATTGTGGAAACACAAAATTACCCATTGATGCTAATTTAAAATTTTTTGCTTCCAATGATATTTTGGTTGTTCTACAGTGCAATTAAGATAGAGAAAAATTTATTTGTTCCCAGTCAATTTAATAATAACAAATAGAGCAGTTAAAACCAAGTGACTTAATGTATATCTAGTATTAAGTGTTATAGGTGAAAAAATAAAATTATCATTATATTACGTATTTTTCCAAGGCTATTTAGCTTTTTTTTAATTAATATAAAAGTATCATTTTCTCGCTTTCTTCCAACCTGTCCATTTAGCTTCTTTCAATTAATGTTAAAGTATCATTTTCTCGCATTCTTCCAACTTGTCCCAAGTTCTTTACATTTATAAAAGGTTTGATAACTACTTAAGCCAAAGATAATTGTGCATTGTTGCTTTCAGTAACTGTAAAATTCAAAAAAAAAATTATAACTTTTGTATGTATACTCGAATGGGCGAGAAGCATTTTACCTGAAGGGAACAGGCTGAAAGAGAACTTCTATGCTGCCAAGTCCATGATAAAACCCCTCGGTTTAGAATATCAGAAAATTGACATGTGCCATAACTTCTGCATGTTATATTACCTTGAAAATGCTGAGCTGACCGAGTGCATAACATGTAGGCATTCCCGTTACAAACCCAGAACCGATAGGAGAAATACTCTCGTGGCATATAAAAAACTTAGATAATTTCCAATCACACCTAGACTGCAGAGGTTATTCATGTCACCAAGGACTGCTGACCACATGACATGGCACTAATCATATGATACGGTTGATGGAATGATGATGCATCCTTATAACAAGCATGGAAACACTTTAATAATGTGCATCCTCACTTTTCAGCTGAATCAAGGAACGTGTGTCTTGAGTTGTGTACAGATAGATTTAACCCATTCGGGTCATTTGTTACTCCTTATTCTTGTTGGCCGGTCATACTGACGGTTTATAACTTGCCACCGTGGATGTGTACGAGGCCGGAGTTCATGTTTTTATCTATGGTCATACCAGGTCCGAGCAGTCCGGGACGGAATATAGATATTTTTCTTCGACCATTGATTGATGAGTTGACTTAGTTGTGTTCCTCCAGAGCTTTAACGTATGATATCTCGATGAAACAAAATTTTGTTATGAGAGTGGCTTTGATTTGGACTATCAATGATTTCCTAGCTTATAGAATGGTTTCTGGTTGGAGCATGCATGGAAAACTAGCATGTTCATACTGCATGGAGAACAACAAGGCATTCACGCTAACAAACGGGGGTAATGCTTCTTTTTATGACTGTCACCGTTGTTTCTTGCCACCGAATCACAGGTACAAAAAAAAACAGAAAGGATTTCTTTGTTGGCAGAATTGAAAAGGATGTTGCACCCCACTGTCTTTCTGGTGAAAAATTACATGATGTTGTGTCAGAGTATGGTGACATTGTGTTTGGTCTCCAGTCAGGTAAGCAGAAGTTTTCTAGTTTTGGTTTGACTCATAATTGGGTAAAGCAAAGTATCTTTTGGGAGCTTTCTTATTGGAAGACCAATCTTCTCCGCCATAACCTTGACGTCATGCACATTGAAAAGAACATGTTTGAGAATATTTTCAACACCGTCATGGATGTGAAGGGGAAGACAAAGGACAACATCAAGGCTAGATTGGATTTAGCGTTGTTCTATAACTGTAAAAATATGGAGTTGGTTTGTGATGGGTCACAGGTCACAAAACCAAGAACAAGCTTCGTGTTAGAGAAAAACGCACAACTACTAGTCTACAAATAGCTTAAGAGTCTGTGTTTCCCCGATGGACATGCCTTGAACATATCAAGGCTGGTTAATACGGAGGAATGCAGATTATATGGACTGAAGAGTCATGACTGCCATGTGTTTATGCAAACACTCGTCCCATTAACTTTTCATGATTTGTTGCCAAAGGGGATATGGGATGCACTCACAGAGATCAGTCATTTTTTCAGAGATATATGCTCCAGCAAGTTGAATGTTGATCACATTAAAAGGCTTGAAACGAATATCGTCGAGACAATATGCAAACTTGAGATGATATTCCCTCCATCATTTTTTGACTCAATGGAGCATCTACCCGTATATTTACCATTTGAGGTAAAAGTTCAAGGACTGATCCAGTACAGATGGATGTATTCGTTCAAGGGATTAGATATTACAGTTGCTATGTAATTCATAATTAAAAGTTTTTATTATTTTTTTAATTGATAATTTTTTATTAATTCTATATATGCAGGTACTTGTTCAATCTTAAAAAAAAAGGTTAAGAACAAGGCGCATGTTGAGGCGTAAATATGTAAGGCCTATATTATTGAGGAGATCTCAACATTTATCTAATACTATTTCGAACCTCATTTGAGAATGAGGATCAACTGTGTTCCAGGGCATGATGATAATGGTGAAGTGCTTTCAAGTGGGAACTTGTCAATATTCTCCAATCCTGGATGATCCACACCTAAAAATGTCATATGGGGAAGATATTTGTCTGAAATAGAGTTCAAACAAGCACACAATTATGTCATATTTAACTGTGATGAGCTGAGACCATTTATTAAGGAAGTAGATGTTCGACTTAAACTTTGTAAAGAGTGTACTCTTTATTTATTGTGATATCATAAACTCATATAATTTGGAACAACCTTGCAGGCAACATCAACGATACTTACTGTCCAATAACTCACAGCTGACCGAATCTCAGATCTTTCAATTACAAGATGAATAATTTTCCACGTGGTTTAGAACACATGTAAGTCCTATCACAAACTCATTATCTCTTGCAAGGTAATTAACTGTATGTCAATACTACAGAATATCCATTTATTGATTATTGTTGTATTTGATATACAAGGTTTATCAAATGGAAGGCAGTGTTGCTATTTCACTGTCTTTACTAAGCTTGGGACGTGAAAGAAAAGTCAAGTGCTATAACGGGTATTTTGTCAATGGATATGTCTTTCATACTGAAGAATACAGGCATGGAAGAAAGACATACAACAACTGTGTTTGTATTAAGGGATCGACTTCTAGTGAGTTTGAAGTTGACTACTACAGTAGATTGGAAGAGGTCATCGAACTGCAATATCATAGCAAGTAGAATAGAGTGTTTTTATTCAAATGTTATTGGTATGACATAATTGACAGAGGAATCATAGTAGATCCTCACTATGGTCTCGTTGAAATCAACTTAAAAGCCAGACACCGCAACGTAACGATGTCTTTGTTTTCGCAAAGCAATGCCAACAAGTTTATTACACATACACCCCTTCCTTTATAAAGAACCAATCAAGGGTGGATTAGTTATCCGTTTTAAAAACCAAATCCAGGGGTCATGTTGAGGTTGTTCAGGATGAGAACGAAGACAGAAGTGTGATAGATGAAGTCTTTCAAGCTAGTGAGTTGGTTGAACCATACCGAGTTCCTCCTTCGTTTGACTTAAAAGAAAATTTAAATTTTTGATGACAGTCTTGTTGATGTTGACGCAGAGTTGAATGTTGTTTTGAGCTCTAGTGGACTAGAGAATGTTGATGAAGAAGATGATAACCACATTAAAGAGTGCGATGAAGCTGATAACAATTCAATTGAGGATGAAGATGAAAATTCTGACTAAATATGTTGTAAAGCCTTATTTTTATGATGTAATATTATGGATGATATTTTGGAACATGAAATATTTATTTTATAATTGTTTGCTCTTGTTATTGTGTTGTGCGTGCTGCAAGTTTGCAATTCAAGCTTTTGTGCAGAGGATAAACAGGCAATACAAACAAAACTTGCAAAAAATTGACAGTTTCACCGACGGCTTCTTACCCGTCGATATTGTACTGAGAGTTGCAAAACAATTACGGCATTTTGCCACACTCAGTGACAGCTATACCAACGAAATGGTACCCGTCGGTATTTTACTGAGAGTTGTAAAAAAATTACGGCCCCTGCCACATTCACCGACATATATACCAACACATTCACCGATAGATGGCGCACATTCCAACGCGCATGACTGTCAGACTGCTTGGTCGGTCGACACATTTATCGAAAGATTTGCCGACGGACACGGCAAATCCAACGCGTGTGCTCTGACACACAGTTACCGACGGATTTGCCAATGGACGTAGAAAAATCTGGAGAGATTTTCAAAATTTTAGTGCGAATTTCAAAAGAATACCGATGAAATTTAATGCCACTGCCCAAAAAAATATTATTCTATGTTCCGTCGGTAAACCTATAATATAAAACCGACACCCCCTCTTTGCGGTTCATTTTTTCCTGGCTCCTCTAATTTCTTCTCTTCTCCTCCTTCTCTTCTCCTCTCAGTATCAATCTTTTGCATTTTTCATTGTATTTTTATTGTTTTGATTGTACTTTTCAACATATTAAAAGGTATGATTCTCCTTTCTTTATCTTTTTATTTTTGTACTTTTTTTTGTTCTAATTATGATTATTTTGTGGTGTTCTTTGTTTTGTGTGTTGTTCGTAGATAAAATCTTGAAATCAACACACTATAAGGTAAACTTTTTTCATTCCTAAAGTCTTTAGTTTTTGCTTTTGATTTGTTCAATTTATTTTATTGTTTGTATTGCTATAATAACGGACAATTTTGTTAAATATGAATTGTTATTGTTGAATTTACTATGGAAGTAGGTTGTGTGATTTTTGGTACGATATATAAAAAAAAGCAAAAAGATATGCTAGGGATAACGGTCTTGAAGGATGGAATGAGGTGGCGGTTTGGCGGGAATTAAAACCGCCATTCATCTCGGGGGATATATGGACAACATATATTGAGCACGTGATGTCTGAGCGGTTCTCACGATGCTCATAGTTCGGTGCCGACAATTGGAACCGGCAAATTCATGGTTCGGTGACCACACACACCGGCGGTTTCATCTCATTCAGTGCACATACGAAGCAGATGGTAAGATTAATTTAAATGAAAATATTGTCATTAATTAATTTGTTGTTGCTTATAAATATATTTAACTTGCAACCTTTTTTTTCCTTACAGGCTGCGTCTCTTGGACATGAGCCGAGTCTAATGAAGCTGTTTGTAGAGACGCATGTGCGAAGTCAAGACCGCCAAAACGAGGTGCAGCAGTTCATGGACAACCGTGCTTAGCACTTTGTGGTTTGTTCATTCAATCATTTTATTTTGTAAGTTATTATTTTCTTGAATTGAATATGATGATTTTTAAAAAAAAATTCAAGATACCTATAATAGCCGGTTGAGGGAGAGATATGGGTACGATCCTTCGACCCATCCAGATTTCGATCCGGATTTGTGGATGAAGGTAGGATCGTCTGGTGGACCCGATAAAAATCAGGTCTATAGGCTTTCCAACACTACGGCCGAAAACTTGCGGTCGACCCATAGTGTCTCAACCGTGGGAGCTCTCCATTAGTATCGAGCACCTAGTCTGAGGAGTTCATGGCCTTGAAACAACAATATGAACGACTCTCAACGGATTATGATCAGCTCCGTTAAATAGTCAAGGAGATTAGATCAAGGATGAGTGATGATACATATGTAACCCCTTTTTGGCCGTACAGTCCCAGGAACAACCAGCCTCCTCCTCCTCCTCCTCCTCCAGCTTCGTCGTTATTCTAGTTTAATTTTATTTTTGAAACACATTAAATTTGTAATGAATATTTTGATGAATATTATTTAACATTATTTTTATATTTTTAATGTTTAATACAATTTTATTTGGTTAATTAGTTTTTTTACTATTAATAAATAATTTTTTAAAAATATTATACATAAATACCAACGGCTTTACATACGGAACCAAACCGTCGGTATTTCACCGAGATTTGCAACAAAATTACCACCAATGCCACAATCGGCCACAATCACCGACGGAATATTTCCGTCGGTGTTTACAGTTACGATTACCAACGAACTATATTCGTCAGTATTAGACAGGGAGTTCAGAAATATTTATCGTCCATGTCACAATCACCGACGGATAGACCGTCGGTGATTACCGTTGCAAATACAGACGGAATTATTCCATCGGTAAAGTTCTTGCGAGAAATATTTTTTTTTTCGACGCTCTTCATCGTCTGTAATTCCGTTGGTGTTTTGGTTTTTTTATTTTCGACAGAATTAGCGAAGAAAGAGGAAATTATCGACGATCAAAATTCTGACGGACGTGTTCTGTCGGTGTGGCCGTCGAGAAATATTTTACCGACGAAGTGCGTTCCTTACACCGATGGAATGAGTCTGTCGGTAAAACTATTTATTGGTGTAGTGTTCTTTTAATTAATATAAAAGTATCATTTTCTCGCATTCTTCCAACTTGTCCCAAGTTCTTTACATTTATAAAAGGTTTGATAACTACTTAAGCCAAAGATAATTGTGCATTGTTGCTTTCAGTAACTGCGAAATTCAAAAACAAAATTATAACTTTTGTTATTGGACCTATTATAGTGTGAATAGCATTATAGTCTACTCAATCCGAGTTCAAACTTTGAAAAATTGATTTTTTTGGTTTGACGGCCTGTTAAAGAACTATCCCAGGATATAATTTATATTATTCTCTAACATGCCCCCTTAAGTGAAAGCTCTTTGGGCTTGAAACTTGCACATGCTCACATTACCTTGGGCTTGAAACTTGCCTGTTAAAGAACTATCCCAGGATATAATTTATATTATTCTCTAACATGCCCCCTCAAGTGAAAGCTCTTTGGGTTTGAAACTTGCACATGCTCACATTACCTTGTGCTTAATTTTTATCAAATAAATAGGGATGGTGAGATTCGAACTCGTGACCGCTTGGTCATGAAGGCTCTGATATCATATAAAGAACTATCTCAACCCAATAACTTAAGTTGTTAGGTGAGATCCAAAAATATGATATATATTATTATCTAACACGGTCCAATAAATATACTTGGTTCTTTAACCTTTTAAATTGAAAATATTCTTTACCATTAAATTGATCAATTTAGAGATCAAAGGAGTGTTTTTGGTTCACTCATTTAAATTTACAGGGTGCTTGATCTTCGGACCACTAGCTAATTTTGTATTGGAGACCAAGTGTTACCCACAATCAATTGAATATTTTGGTTTGATGCAAAGTCATGCATGCCTTCTGCTTTAATTAACGTAAGCACTAAAAACTTGACCAAATTTATTAATTTCAAATGACAATTTATGTTGCAAGAGAATGGTGAAGATCAACAGGATTAACCTGTACCAATTAAGAACTTAAGCTAGTCGAAGACAAATACGAAACTG
>Ga0325401_1004926_pt1 | contig 12663 bp, 7 predicted proteins | sample PopdelMetagenome_FD_205666 | JGI IMG/M metagenome (GOLD analysis project Ga0325401, IMG submission 205666) | Populus deltoides microbial communities from Bellville, Georgia, United States - Xylem-PdKOR-R2 | ecosystem: Host-associated > Plants > Phyllosphere > Stem > Wood/Secondary xylem | place...
ATATGTTTTAAAAAAATAAAAAAATTATAACTTGGATTGACCAATCTAAATCACAATGACCTAAAAAAACAAATGTCAAGATAGAAAAAATTACAAAACTCAATTATAAAACAACCTAAAGCAAAAGAAGTTAACATTTCAAACTTGTGATCTGGATTATGAGGTCGGGATAACCTCATAGAAAGTAAATAAAAAAAATAATGATGCTCAATTCCTAACAATTCAAATGTAGAAGGACAAAATCGAAAAAAAAATCAATCAACAAAAGAACCTAAAAAAAATTAAAAAACCAGCAAAGTCGGGTAAGTCTGTCAAACCCTAGTGTTGAAAGATGAAATTAAAAAAAAAAACTACTGTAGAAAAAGGATCTAAAACCAAACCGATGTCAACCCAAGTTAACATTTGAAACTCGTGACCCGAGTCATAAGACCGAGATTATTCCATTAAGAAAAATCACCGAGCTAAATTTTCAATCAACTCAATATCGAAGAATGAAATTGAAAAAAAAATTAAAAAAGAACCCAAAGCAAAAATAGCAATCAAAAGAATAAAGACCAAATTTGACATAGAAACAAAATGACTTGACATTTTTTAATTTTGGGTAAGCTAGCGCAAATCCTAATGAGAGGATAGAGAAAAAAAAGGAGGAAAAAACAATGTTGCCGGATCCTCGCCGTCGCCCCCGCACCTACACGTGCCACCTCTTTTGAACGTGCTGCTTCCAACGCCACTAAGGAAGCCATATACGTTGCTAGAACACAATGAAGCGAGTGTGTTTGGTACTATGGTAGCTTTTGTAGTTGTGGTTTGGAAAAGGTTGTTTTATAAAAAACATTTTTGGTTGAGGTTGGTTTGATATTTATATACGTTTGGTTAAAACTGTGGTTGAAATTGAAGTTGAACAAAAAGTAGTTTAATGTGTTTGGTTAAGAATGCTTTTCAAATTGAGGTTATAAAATTGAGGTTATATAATATATATATAATATTAATATTGGAGGTTTTTAATTTAAATATTGTAGATTTAACTACTGCAATTACATCATGAAATAAATAATACTTTATATAAATTCATCTGATAAGGACTACAGTTTCCATGGTTTTTTGAGCGTGCAACAAAATCAGGTAAAATATCATCAACAACAAAATTGAGATTACGATCAAATTCTGTAAATGCTACCTCATCATACGATCTCCTTCTAATTGATGCAGTGTCATTGAATAATATTAAATGCTAGTTTTTTAAATAAAACACAATTAAAAATAAAAAAATAGTTTTTTTACTAGGTTGGACTCGGTCCAATATATTTAGGTTTAGGCTGGATCCGGTCCGATCATTACAATGGATTTAGCCGAACTGTGCAAAGTGAGTTTTTAATTCACTTTGCACTGTTCACTTTTAAGTAACAATGCAAAGTGAACTAAAAACTCACTTTATACAGTTCGGCTATAGAGTGAATTATTTACTCTGCACATAGAGACGGAACGCAGGCATTGAAGCATTAATTTTTTGTTTTTGTTAAATCTGAGGCATCGTTGCAAGTATGGTGGGTTCCATACAAAAAAAAAAAAACTTCATTTTTTAACTTAACCAAATATTAATAGTCGTGGCATACAATTAACCTCACCCGTAGCCGTAGTGCCAAACGGGTACTTCATCCACACTCTGGCTGAAATCCCTATTTTTCATAGAAGTGACAATAATATTTTGCTTATAACATTAATTGAAAGCCTTTTGTAAGCAAACTCTCGTAGCATGTAGATACTAGGATAAACTTTTGCATTACTCTGTAAATAGTTTGAACAAGGTATAATTAATCTAGTTATCATAAAAAACTATAAACTAAACCGGGATTACTAGTAACTCCTAAACAAGGTCTAATAAACTCAAAAGAGAGTAATAAGAAACCTATTTACAGAAAAACCGATAATAAAAAGAGCAAAAGACCCAAGAAATTTCTAAATCTATTTTCCCCCATCCAAGATACCTATTTACATGACTAGAGATGAAAACATTAATTACTCATAATTATTTTCTAGTTAGAATTACCGTTGCTATTCCAAAATGATCCATCTTTCAATATTAATCAGATCCGGAGAGTACGCACTGCCTATACTCTAAAATTACAAGAATATTTTAAAGTCCATCGGCCTTGGGGCAGGAGCTGCGGTGGCCATCCCAACAATTTCTAGAACTTCTTGATTAAAAAAAAAAAAATTATTGACTAAAAAAGTTGACTATCCCAACAATTTCAAACAATAGATTAGATATTGGGCTATGAATTAATTTTAAATAACTATATAAAGTCAAAAACTTGTTATACCAAATATTGTCAACAGATTTTTTTTTTTTAAAAAAAAGTTATCCCCACGCAACAAGTTATCGAAGGAGATGGGAAATGATAGAAACAAAAAAAAATAATAATAAAAAATACGTGTAATACCTGACATCTTCCTTAATTCCTCACTAAACTACTACTAAGATGATGATATACTACCATACGAGTAGATTAATTTAAAACTAACATCCGAACAAAGAAATGAGATTCTTCAAATTTTAAACAAATGATTTAAGAAATCCTTTCTTTTACCATGGAATTGAAGCTTCATATATTAAAATTAATTTTCTCTTGTAATTAATTAAGTCTTCACGCATAAAATAATGCATTTTTGAGAAACTATTTTCTCGCTACCTTTTCAAACTTAAACTTTAAATAATAACATGGAACCATGCTTAAAGAAATCTAAATGAATGGTTTTGATGATACCAGCAAAGAAAATAAGTTGAGAGATTTTTTGTGGCTTGGTGATAGTGAGGAAGAGAGAAAGCTCGGTTGAGCTTAATGAAGAGGGCTCAGTTGGGTCTGCTTGGAGGAGGGCTTGGTTAGGGTTTCTTGTAGGAGGGTTCGGTTGGCCCCGACATTTCTCTCCCCTCTCTAAGCCTCGGTCGGGCCTTTTCCCCTTTCCTTCTTCTATCTTCCTCCTCTTTCCCCTCCCCTCTTGACCTCGGTTGGTCCGGTGAAGGTGCGGTTGGGCAGTTTGGCCTCGGTTGGACCTGCCTCCCTTTATTTCTTGCACCATCCCTTTCCTTGTTGCTTATGCGAATATTCACGTACTTGGTTTTCATTTAATGTTTTTTTTTTAAATTTCTTGACCCATTCCATTTACTATAGTTAATTTTCAATCCATTAATGACTTTTTAGTCTTGTAAAGTTTCTAACCCAAAATCATAGTTGATAAACTTAACCAAAAATCTAGAACTTTGAAAAACTGAATTTGGAACCTAACTTAGACTAAGTTTTTAGTTAAATTAAATAAGACATTAATCTAATAAAACCTAGTTAACCCAATAAAACATGATCGAACTTTGGTTGGGTCAGCACAAAAAAAAAAGTTTTTAAAAATAATTATCCTAAGAGGGTAATTTTTGTATCTTTATTTTTCTAAATACTAAATTGACAAATATATCATCGGAATAAAAAAAAATTAATACATGCATTTAGAGGTTTTTCGATCTTTTCACTTTCAGTTCTTTTGTAATTAATAATAGGTTCATCAAGGCCATTTTTATTAAATGTTAATAATGAAAGGTTAGTACCCGTATCTTTTTTGTAGCGCATGCGACGCCTCGTGCCTTTCTTGCTCCCTTTCTTTTGAATGGAATGAATTTCCTCTTGGTGGTATGAAATGCCCTTCCTCTATGTCGTTGGAAGCATCATCATTTTTTTTTTTTTGGTGAGGTGTGTGTCTGTTGAGGTAGAGTGATTTGTTGCCAGTTGACCTTTTTTTTTTCTTCTCTATCCTTCCCTGAAAATTATAGGTTGGTCCTTTTTGTTGTTAATATTTCAACTTCAATCCTTATTCTTTCGATTTCTATTTTGTTCTTGGCTCTTTTATAAAAGTTTAACTATTTTCAATTTAGTCCCTTGGTTCTAATTTATCATGTATTATTTTTTTCAATTTGGTCATTATTTTTTTGATTTCTTTTTTTTTTCTTTGGCTTATTTGTAAAATTTTTATTGGTTTCTAATTTCATTCTTTAATCTAAGTTTATGATGAATTATTGTTTCTGATCTGGTCTTTATTCTTTTTATTTTTTTCCTTTTGTTAATGTTATTTTTCTTTTTAATTTAACCCTCAAATAGAAATTTTTTTTAACTCCCTTCTAATTTATATTTTGATTTTGATTTTCACCTTGATTATTTTAATTGTTATTTTTTTTTATTTTAAATCCTTTTGTGTGATTGATTTTTTCCTGATTTATCCTTCAAAGTTTGATTTGTTGAGGATTGAGCTTCGTGATTTTTCAATGTATACTCCTTTCAGTCTAATGACCCAGGTCACAAACCTGAAAAGCTAATGCGATTCAATATTTTTGTTTTTACTTATTTTCTTTTTCGATTTTATCGTTCAAGATTTCTTTCTTTAAAAAAAAAAAATGAAATTGGCTTTATGGTTTTCTTGAATTTATGTTCTATTTGGTTATCATGAACTTATAACCTAGGCTATGAGTTTTTCAAGTTAATCTGAGTTGACTTGCCTCATATTACCCATGTTATATGTGTATTATGTTACCCTAGATTGACTCAGGCTCCCCCCCTCCTTATCCAAATTCTTTGTACTTTCAAGGTTTTTTTTTGCAAACAATCATGATTTTTATTAAAAAAAACTCACAGGTTTTGCAAGTTAACCCTACTTATTATGCAGGTTACATAAATATCACGATACCTCAGGTTTACTTGGACCAGTTCTATTTTTTTTTTAATTTTGTACTTTCAATTATTTTTTTCTAGACAATCATGATTTTTTTAAGAGAATATTTTTTGACAATTTATTATTGTTATTAATTTTTTTATTGTTTAATTAAAATAAAATTAATTTATTAAACCCGATCATGAATATAGCACAAGTAATTATTATTATCATTTTTTAAAACACGCTCACGACACTTAGACATTATTTTTCACAGGAAAAAACATACAAACTCATGGCATAGCATAGGCCACGTCCAGTAATTATCTTAAATAGTAGGGTTCGAGCATTTTCAATTTGTCGATTTAAGTCCTTAATTATGGCTTAGGAAAACCATGCATATATTTTTAGCTTGCTAGGTAAAAAGATATGCTTCCTTTTTTGACTTCGTGGATTCTAGCTAATATTTAAAAAAAATTATTAAATTTTTCTTAATACATTTAAACCAAGATGGAGGATGCATAATTAAAACATTTGAAAAGGGGATTTAATCTCAGTTAAGATACAAGATAGCTCGAGGATACAACTTAACGTAAAACAAAAAATACATAAGCTTTATGCCATTTGAAGAAGTTAATGAATCTAACCGAACAAGATTAAAGATGAAAATTCAACTATGAAAATTATATGTTTAGAACACTAAAAATCGCGGTTAACTCTTCAAGTTTGAGTACTTTACTTAATAATTCAGTTGAACTAGCTTCAGCAAGTCCCACTAGTAAACACAACTAAAATAGAATCTTGAAGGCATGTATACAAGCTAAGACAAAGGAGATGCAAGACCCTCTTGAGCAGATAATGGATGGAGAGGTTGGTTTCTCCTTGAGGAGCCATATTTCTCCTTCCTGAACGAAGGTCTCAAGGCAAGGGCTTTCAAAGTTCTTTTCGCACAAAACCTTCGCAGCAGCAACGCTAATCTCTGTTTGTATTTTAGTATTGATAAAAATAATAGTTTGTGACAAAGTAACAACAGCAAGAGAGCAGCCAAATCCCACCACTTCGAATAGTTCACACGAACACCAAAAAAATCATGAAGGATTTGCTTGCCTTGGATTTTAGGCTCTCCTTGAACGAAAGGTTCGAACTCAAGCCCAAGCATGTCATTTTTGAATTGACCCTGTTTCCAATTGGCATGATAAATTTATTACATGTCAATAGTTTGGCAATACAAATCAATGCACACAGCAGAACGTGCGAGATTATCTGAAACTTCTATGCAAGTCTATGGGTTAGAAGGTTGCAAAGGGAAGAATTGACATGCAAAATTGCTTTTTAAGTGAGGCAATACCGATGTGAGCAGTGTTGAAGTTCATAGCTAGATAGACTTGGAAACTGAACTGGAAAGACTTTACCTGAACAGCCCATGAAGTGAAACTGATATAGGCCATTGGGTAGCGCCAAAAGAACTTGGGAAGATCAGGCAGTGGCCTATAGAGTCCAGATGCCATCGACAAAAACATCTACGTTGGCAGATAAATCATATAATCTATCAGCTTCTTTTAGAGCTAGCATAAAAATAATGAGAATTGAGAAACGGTGGCTAAGTATTTTGCTTACAACTGCAAAAGCTGAAACTCCTATACCCATCAGAAAGTTCGGGACAAGCAGCGCAACAATCATTGCCACACTTTCCATAATGGCAAAGCAGAAGAAGAAATTCATACAGAGATAGCAATAGTGGGAAAATCCCAGATGAAATTTCACCATGTAAAATACTATTGTACCAGAAGAAAGAGACATGATCACTAAGAAAATGAATGATGCGAAGAAGTTAGAAAGCATAAACACAGCCTCTCCATAGTGCCCGTTGAGTAATTCATGGTAGGATACCTTCCATTCTTCTAAAAAAGAGGGTAATCCTCCAACAGACAAGCAAATCAAGAAGTCATAAACGTATGTGTAGCATTTTGCTCTTGTGACGAATGCTGAGTTTGACAAGCCAACATCAAAGTACATAATTCCAGCACCTAGTGATATTAGAATATAGAATAAGGTCCGTACCCAAAAATACCCCAAGTCTCTAATCATGTTCACGAAAGAACGAATAGTCAGTGTGTAGAGCTGCTTCCACCAATTGTTTCTGCTCTCAATCAATGCACTCATAAGCTCTTCCTACAATCAGCTAATTTTTTATTAGTCAAAGGGGTTGCACTTCTTGATTCTATGGAAGAGTACTGGTGTTCTTTTGAAGGTTTATTTAGCGACAAGTCGCAAGACTCGTAACAGCTCGTGCTGAAGAAGTTAATTGCAGGCAAAGATTGTAAGATAAGATAATCAAGAATGAAGTAAGGTTATCTTGAGTGTAAACTACTTACATTAATGAGTGCAATTTGTCGGATTTTTTTTCTTGTGTTTATGGAATACTCAGAACTCCTGTATTTTTCAATAAGCTTTGCTTTGATGTCTTCTGTAGTAAAACTTGTTTCAAAATTTGATGGCACTGAGACTGCCTGCATTATTACACAAGGATCAATTAACAACAAGATAGGCTGGAAAGGAAACAGAACAAGTTGTTTACAGAAGAAGTAAGCATGCATGACTACGTACAGAATCTCTCAGCGATCGCAGCAGAGTTGAGGCCATCTTGTCAAAGTCTGAATTTATACATCGAAGGAAGTGATCTGAAGGATTTCTTCTTGTCGGACAAGGAAATCCTGCTTCAGCAAAGAACTGCATGATGACCAGATTATAAAATTAGCACTCAATCACTCATTTTAACAGTTTCTGCCATTTCTATCTATCATCAAATCCTACTTACCTTAACAGCTAGCTTTGCTTCCCCAAAATAGATAGTCTCTCCACTTGAGAGGAGGCACAAGTCATCAAACAAATCAAAGATATAACCACTTGGTTGGTGAATAGAGCAAACAACTATTCTTCCATCAAGAGCAATATTCTTTAGAGCATGAATGACAAATAATGCTGAAGCACTATCTAGTCCACTGGTGGGTTCATCAAGAAACAAGACATAAGGCTGTGTTAATATTTCAAGACTAATGCTTAGTCGCCTCTTTTCGCCACCGCTTAAGCCTCTCAAATGCCAGTTCCCAACCTTATTGTCAGCACAATCCTGAAGTCCCATCTTCATGATTGTGTTTTCTATTACAGAATTGATTTCATCTTTGGTCATTGTACTAGGTAGCCTCAAATGAGCAGAGTAAGTGAGAGTTTCCTTGACAGTAAGGGTTCCGAAGAGGAAATCTTCTTGAGTAGTATAAGACTGCAAGTTTAGTTCGATCGTAAACGAAGAAAAAATATAAAGCATAATTTTTTGGTGACACTAAAGAAATATGGGGGGAAATGTATTGAAAAAGATGACAAATTTGAAGTACTAAAACAAACAAGGGCTTTTATGAATTTTCTATGTAAAAAGCAAGGCTGCCAATTGGCCCCTTCTCTAATGAAAACTTGCCCCTAATTCTCTAATGAAAACAGTGCTTTTAACCCTGTAAAGATTGTTTATTTTGCCAACAAAGAACATAAATATAGAAAATTCAGATTTTCAATCTAGCGACATGTTTCAAAAGGGTCGAAGATTGGATTCCTCTCTTTTCTTGTACTGCCTACTTCGTATATTTTCCTCTTTGTACTCTATATATTTTCCAGCCACTTATATACAGCATGTCATTCTATTTAAATAAATTTTTTTCCATAATTGATGATTGACATAATAATGCTTACAATGCTTCCGTTGCCGATCTTTCTCTGCTTCCCATTCAACAAAACATTGCCTGACATTATTAAATTTGAAGACAGCCTCCCTGTGTTGAGGATCAAGGAAATCAAAGGTCATTTCCTCTCAGGCATTCAACTATTAAAATAACAACAACAAAAAAGAAAAAAGAAAAATATGCATATAATTAAATTTAAAACTTCTCAATAAAAAAAATATAGTTAATATAATCTTAGGATAATTTGCAATTAGTTTATAGTTATATTATTTTTCATGCAGTTTTTTTTCTTTGAAATTTGAAATATTAGTCCTTAATTTAGAACTCGTTTTATACACTTGGCTTGAGAGGGCAATAAAGAAAGAAAAGAAAAGAAACACTTGCTAAAGCTGCTATAACCATAGTTATTAAACCCGGTTTGGAGGTTGACCTGGCCAAGAGGCCGGGTCCCGGGTTTCAAGGGTCAACCCGGGTCAACTCGGGTCAACCCGGGTCAACCCGGAAAAATTAAAAAAAAATAAAGTTTTAATATTTCATATGAAAAATCCATGTAAATATAGATTATACATATTATGAAGTTTAAAAGAATATTTTAAAAAGTTTTTTTATCCTATATTAAAAAGATATTATGTTAAACTTTTAAGTTAAAGTATTTAAACTAAAAAAGTTTTTTATCCCATAGTGAAAAAACATAACTTTTTCCTTGGAAACATAGAGTATATATATTAATGGGTTTCAAATCCCACATTGAAAAAACATAACTTTTTTCATGGGAACATGGAATATATATATGAAAGGGCTTCAAACCCCACATTGAAAAGATACTATGTTACCCTTTTAAGTTGAAGTATTTAAACCAAAAGGTTTTTTATCCACATTGAAAAAACATGACTTTTTTCTTGGGAACATAGAGCATATATACTAATATGTTTCAAATCCCACATTTAAAAAAAAAAAAACCCAGGTCTCGTTTGGGTTTACCCGGGTCCCGGGTCGACCCATCAGGTCGTCCAGGTTTGGCCGGGCTGTTGCCACAGCCAGTCTTTTGTTAAACCCGGACCGGTCCAGTCACCGGATCAACCGGATCCTGGATCGACTCGCCGGGTCGGGTTTAATAACTGTGGCTATAACCTACTCCCTGCCAACATAGCTAGGCAAAAAATTTATAATAGAGGGGTCAAACAAAAAAAAAACTTTTATCTCCTAGACCTATTTTTCTCTTCTGCTGTGCAAGCCATCGAAAACCAGGGTAAGAAGATAAAATAGAAGTAAACAGAAGCAGTAAAAGGTATCGGCAAGGGGATGTAGCTCAGATGGTAGAGCGCTCGCTTAGCATGCGAGAGGTACGGGGATCGATACCCCGCATCTCCATTCTCTTTACCTTTTTACTTTTTTGCTTGATTATGAAAGGCTAATTTGTTATTTAGTGAGAAGCATAATATTAAAAGTTAATGAGAAGCAATAATTTGAGCATGCATGCATAATTTGCGAAAAGATACATAATTTGAAAATTATTTGAAAACATGCTATAGATCATTAATTAATCTTTCTATTATATATAAACTTAAGGAGGATTTTACAAAGCAAATATTGAAAGTTAATGAGAAGCATGCAAGGAGGGAGGAGGGGGAGACTGGAGAGGTACCAGCTAATGCATCAAGCAAGGTGGATTTTCCTGAGCCAGAAGGACCCATAATAGCCATGATCCGATCAGGTAAAGCATAACCACTTTGCCGATTTAGCAACTTCCTAGTTGCACCCTTTCCTAAGTTCTTAGCCACCACTGCCGTCACATCTTCCCATACCAGATATATTTCTTTCTTTTCTCTCATCACTGTACTGGACTCCGACTGCTTTAATTCATTCTCAGTACTCTCTTCTACCTTCATCTCCGACTGCTCTAATTCATTCTCAGTACTCTCTTCTACCTTCATCTCCGACTGCTCTAATTCATTCTCAGTACTCTCTTCTACCTTCATCTCTATCAATAGACATTAAAGTTGTTCATAGCCAGTTTGAGGCTGTGCATTTTTATTTGTGCAAAGCACTGGCCCTAATGTGTGTGTGTATCGTCAAAAGTCCCTAAAAAGCGACTATATACATTAATCAATATCCAACCGTCTGTTACAGTAATACATCTAGTTTTCTGAAAGGAAAAAAACTGCTAGCAGATGAAGACCAACGTGGAGTAAGAGACATGGGAGTAAAGAGAGGGCCAGTACTATAATTGTCAGGGTCCCTTTGAATTAATTTGTAGCATTGTTTTATTGAAACGAAGGAAAAGAAACTGGTAACACTTGCAACTACTAGGAGTTGAGTTTTGGGTGCTGCACCAGCCCAACGCATTCCCTTGTCTTGGAAAGGAATTGGCAAAAATCGATACATGGCTTCCACAGAGTACAGACAGCTGAGCATGGAGACCATGTGTTGTGCTATTCTGCCGGTGAAAAAGAATTGATGATTGAAAAGAAAAACATATACATATACTGATATACATACATATACGTATACGTATATGTACATGTAGATGTATATATAACATCTGGAGACACTTGTTTCAAATCCAACAAAGAAAAATACCACACATGGTAGATTTTGTTAATAGAAGGATCACTATCTCAACCAGGACTCGATAAACGTGGAAGACGATATACCACTAACAAGTAATAAATACGACGAGAATTCAGGTAGATCATATGAATGTATATCTATCTAATTTGCACCGTTGCCAATTTACACACGCATATCAAACACTTAAAGAGTGGGGCCAAACTCAAGCATTCACCTGTCAAAAATTTCACAAGACGGGCCGAACCGACAACCTCAACTCTCATATATCTTAAACAAAAGAAAGATTTCAAAACAATCGGTTCTCGATCCAGTTTATTTTTGCATATTTTTAAAAGTTTTTTATTGTTTAAATTATTTCTTTTATATTTTTATTTTTAGATTGTTTTGATATGCTAATATAAAAATAAATTTTAAAAAAATTATTTAAATATATTTTCAATTAAAAACACTTTAGAAAGCTATCATTAATTACTATAATATCAAATATTTTTAGTGTTTATTTTATTTTTGTCAATAAAAATAGATATTGTATAAAAACAAAGGAAACTAGTTCTTGTATCAATGATTTTTGGAGGCTCATCAAGGTGCTAAATGGATTTGCTTCTTACACTATCATATTAATATTTTGCACTAATTTGGATGAATGATTAATTTCCTAATTTATTTTTAAAGAAATTAGTTTCCATGAAGTAAAGCTGACATAAAAATGAGAGAGTTTCAGGGAAACAAATTGAATATATTATTATATTGTATTATATTATTATTATTATACATATACTAAAAGGAAACGTTGTTTTCCTGTAGAAATGATATAATTATATATTGTAATGGTAGCACATCTATAATTTTTTGGATTTTTTTTAAGAAATGATTTTTTTCTTAGATTGTTTTCTATATTTTATATATTTATCATTTTACACTTGACCTATTTATTATAATTTTTTTATCTTTATTCTTTTGTAATTTATTTTTTTCTTCACATTTGGAATATTTATAACTATATTCTTAGTCTATTTATACCATTCTTTTAGTTTTTGTCTTAATTCTTTTGTATTATTTTCTTTTTTTTCCCCTTAAAATGTCTTTTTTGAAAAATTATTATACAAATATTAAAAAACAATTATCATTATTTTATTTTTCTATTACGTTAAAAATTAACGTCAAATCTTATATGTCTTTATTAACATATATAATCTTTATTTTGTTTTATTATATATAAACATCGAATATCTGATTCACAGTTTTATATTTCACTCGATATCAATATAAATGTGTTAATAACCTACTCATTCTATTAGAAAACAAAAAGTATTCGACTTGGCGAGATGATTTGAATAATTGATTTAAATTTTTTTTGTTACATTTATTGGTATAGATAATTTTCAATTTATTTAATTAAATGTATGCATAATATTTTTTACTAAAACAAAGTGAATTAAATTAAAATAATAGAGTGATATTTTCGAGCTTTAATCCAATAAAAAGTATGTTGAGACATGTAATTGTATGAGCTTAATTTAATGAATCAGAATCATTGAAAAAATTGTGCAAAAAGTCTTATAAATTTAAAGCACTACAACAACCTAATAATAATAATCATTATAGTCGTGGAAGCTAAAGGTCTTCTGGACTGTGACACATCAAATAATACACCTTTGACTTTTCTTTGTTT
>Ga0325401_1004929_pt1 | contig 12663 bp, 11 predicted proteins | sample PopdelMetagenome_FD_205666 | JGI IMG/M metagenome (GOLD analysis project Ga0325401, IMG submission 205666) | Populus deltoides microbial communities from Bellville, Georgia, United States - Xylem-PdKOR-R2 | ecosystem: Host-associated > Plants > Phyllosphere > Stem > Wood/Secondary xylem | place...
CGGGGCGTCGCCTTCCTCAACCACCGGGGCGTCGCCTTCCTCAACCACCGGGGCGTCGCCTTCCTCAACCACCGGGGCGTCGCCTTCCTCAACCACCGGGGCGTCGCCTTCCTCAACCACCGGGGCGTCGCCTTCCTCAACCACCGGGGCGGACCTGCCGCACGTCGGCGTCCTCTACTACCGGGCCCACGAGGCGTCGGGCAACACCGCCTTCGCCCACGCATTGTCCGACGCGATCGACGCCACCGGCCAGGCCGTCGGCGTCCCGGTCTTCGCGGGCTCGCTGCGCTCCGCGCCCGACGAGCTATACACCGCGCTCGGCACCCTCGACGCGCTCGTCGTCACCGTGCTCGCCGCGGGCGGGTCGACCCCGGCCAGCGCGAGCGCGGGCGGCGAGGACGAGGCGTGGGACGTCGAGCGGATGGCCGCTCTCGACATCCCGGTGCTGCAGGGGCTCTGCCTCACCAGCAGCCGCTCCGAGTGGGAGGCCTCCGACGACGGCGTGACCCCGCTCGACTCGGCGACGCAGATCGCGATCCCGGAGTTCGACGGGCGCATCATCACGGCGCCGTTCTCCTTCAAGGAGATCGACGAGGACGGCCTGCCGCGCTACGTCGCCGACCCCGAGCGGTGCGGCCGGGTGGCCCGGATCGCCGTCAACCACGCCCGGCTCCGGCGTACGCCGGCGAGCGAGCGCAAGGTCGCGCTGATGCTGTCGGCGTACCCCACCAAGCACAGCCGCGTCGGCAACGCCGTCGGCCTCGACACCCCCGTCTCCACCGTGCGGCTGCTGCGCCGGATGCGCGACGCGGGCTACGACCTCGGTCCCGTCGGGGCGATCCCCGGCCTGGAGCTCGAGGACGACACCGAGGCCGGCGACGCCCTCATCCACGCCCTCATCGACGCCGGTGGGCAGGACGAGGAGTGGCTCACCCAGGGCCAGCTGACCGACGCCCACGTGCGCATCACGCCCGAGCAGTACGCCGCGTGGACGGCCGACCTGCCCGACGACCTGCGCGCCGACATGGTCGAGGCGTGGGGCGAGGCGCCGGGCCGGCTCTTCGTCAACGACGCCGGCGAGCTCGTGCTCGCCACCATCACCGCCGGCAACGTCGTCCTGCTCATCCAGCCGCCGCGCGGCTTCGGCGAGAACCCCGTCGCGATCTACCACGACCCCGACCTCGCGCCCTCGCACCACTTCATCGGTGCCTACCGGTGGGTCGGCGCGCCGCCAGAGCAGGGCGGCTTCGGTGCGCACGCCGTGGTCCACCTCGGCAAGCACGGCTCGATGGAGTGGCTGCCCGGCAAGAACGCCGCGCTGTCCGCCTCCTGCGCGACCGACCAGGCCATCGCCGACCTGCCGCTGATCTACCCGTTCCTCGTCAACGACCCCGGCGAGGGTGCGCAGGCCAAGCGCCGCGCCCACGCCACCATCGTCGATCACCTGATCCCGCCGATGGCGCGCGCCGAGACCTACGGCGACATCGCCCGCCTCGAGCAGCTGCTCGACGAGCACGCCAACATCGCCGCGATGGACCCGGCCAAGCTGCCGGCCGTCCGCGGCGAGATCTGGCAGCTGATGAAGGCCGCCGAGATGCACCGCGACCTCGGCCTCGACGAGAAGCCGGACGACGAGGAGTTCGACGACTTCATCCTCCACGTCGACGGCTGGCTCTGCGAGATCAAGGACGCCCAGATCCGAGACGGCCTGCACGTCCTCGGTGCTGCGCCCCAGGGCGAGTCCCGGGTCAACCTCGTGCTCGCGATCCTGCGCGCCCAGCAGGTGTGGGGCGGCACCGCCCACGCCGTCCCCGGGCTGCGCTCGGCCCTCGGGCTCAAAGAGGGTGCCGAGGCGCTCGGCGCCGTCGACGAGATCGAGGCCCAGGCCAAGGCGCTCGTGCAGCGGATGGAGGACGCCGGGTGGGACGCCGCCGCGGCGACCGGGCTGCACGACGACCCCGAGGTCGTGCGCGTGCTGCAGTTCGCCGCGACCGAGGTCGTGCCGCGCCTGGACCGCACCACCGACGAGCTCGACGCGGTGCTGCACGCCCTCGAGGGCGGCTTCGTGCCGGCCGGGCCGTCCGGCTCGCCGCTGCGCGGACTGGTCAACGTGCTCCCGACCGGGCGCAACTTCTACACCGTCGACCCGCGCGCGGTGCCCTCGCGGCTGGCCTGGCAGACCGGGCAGGCGATGGCCGAGTCCCTGGTCGCGAAGTACGTCGAGGAGACCGGCGACTACCCGACCTCCGTGGGTCTCTCGGTCTGGGGCACGTCGGCCATGCGGACCTCCGGCGACGACGTGGCGGAGGTGCTCGCGCTGCTCGGCGTCCGCCCCGAGTGGGACGAGGCGTCGCGCCGGGTCTCGCGGCTCACCGCCGTACCCCTCGAGGAGCTGGGGCGCCCCCGCATCGACGTGACCGTGCGCATCAGCGGCTTCTTCCGCGACGCCTTCCCGCACGTCGTGACCATGCTCGACGACGCGGTGCAGCTCGTGGCCGACCTCGAGGAGCCGCTGGAGTCCAACTTCGTGCGCGCTCACACCCTGCGCGACCTCGAGGAGCACGGCGACCGCCGCCGGGCGACCACGCGGATCTTCGGCTCGGCGCCGGGCTCCTACGGCGCAGGCATCCTGCAGGTCGTCGAGTCCGGCGACTGGCGCAGCGACGCCGACCTCGCCGAGGTCTACACCGCCTGGGGCGGCTTCGCCTACGGCCGCGACCTCTCCGGGGCGCCCGCCGCCGACGACATGCGCACCAACTACAAGCGCATCCAGGTCGCGGCCAAGAACGTCGACACCCGCGAGCACGACATCGCCGACAGCGACGACTACTTCCAGTACCACGGCGGGATGGTCGCCACCGTCCGCGCGCTCACCGGCGCCTCGCCGCGGGCCTACGTCGGCGACTCGACCTCGCCCGACGCCGTGCGCACCCGCACGCTGCAGGAGGAGACCAACCGCGTCTTCCGCGCCCGGGTCGTCAACCCGCGCTGGATCGGCGCGATGCAGCGCCACGGCTACAAGGGCGCCTTCGAGCTCGCGGCGACGGTCGACTACCTCTTCGGCTTCGACGCCACCGCTGGCGTCGTCCACGACTGGATGTACGCCGCGCTCGCGCAGGAGTACGTGCTCGACGAGACCAACCAGGAGTTCATGCGCACCTCCAACCCCTGGGCGCTGCGCGGCATCGTCGAGAAGCTCCACGAGGCCGCCGAGCGCGGGCTCTGGGAGTCGCCCGACCCGGCGCTGCTCGCCCAGATGCAGGAGGTCTACCTCGACCTCGAGGGCGACCTCGAGGACCGGTGACGATGTCGGGCGGGAGTGGTCCCGAGACGGAAGCTGTGCAACCTCCTCAACCACCGTCGAGCCCGGTGGTCGAGGAAGGACGAAGTCCTGTCTCGAAACCACCCACCGTCCGCGTCGTCGGCATCGGGATGGGACCGCAGCACGTCACGCCGGAGGCGGCGGCCGCGCTGCGGGCCTCGGCGTACGTCGTCGCGGCGGTCAAGCGCGACGACGACCCGCTGCTCGCCGTGCGACGGGAGGTGGCGGCGGCGTTCGACCTGCCGGTCGTCGAGGTGCGTGACCCCGAGCGCGACCGCGACGACCCGGCCGACTACGGCGCGGCGGTGCGCGACTGGCACGCTGCCCGCACGGCGGCCTGGGGCGCCGAGATCGCAGCGCGCGAGGGTGACCCGGCGTTCCTGGTGTGGGGCGACCCGGCGCTCTACGACTCGACCATCCGCGTGGTCTCGGCGCTGGGGCTGCCGGTCGAGGTCGTCGCCGGCATCTCCGCCCCGCAGCTGCTCGCGGCCCGCCACGGCATCGTCCTCCACGAGGTCGGCGCGCCCGTCCACGTCACCACCGAGCGGCGCCTCGCCGCCGACGTGGCGGCCGGGCAGCGCAACCTCGTGGTCATGCTGACCTCGGGCGCACCGCTCACCGGGCTCGAGGACTGGTCGATCTGGTGGGGCGCCAACCTCGGCGCGCCGTCCGAGCGCCTGGCCGCCGGTCGGGTCGGCGACCTCGACCTCGCCGCCCTGCGCGAGCAGGCGCGCGCCGAGGCCGGCTGGGTGATGGACCTGTTCCTTCTCCGGGCGCCGGGCCGGGACGCGTGAGCCACACCGTGATCGCCGTGGCCGTGCCGGAGCTCGACGACCTGGTCCGCGAGCGCACCCTGCGCTACGACGCGTCGTTCGTCAGCGCCGAGGCGGGGTTCGGCCACGCCCACGTGACCCTGCTGGGGCCCTGGCTGCCCGACCCCGGCCCCGCCGACCTCGACCGGGTGGGGGAGGTGGTCGCCGCGGAGCCGGCGTTCGACTTCGCGCTGACCCACCTCGAGCAGACCTCACGCGGGCTCCTGATGCTGGTGCCCGAGCCGGCCGCGCCGTTCGAGCGGCTGACCGCGGCGCTGGTGACGGCGTTCCCGCAGACCCCGCCCTACGCCGGCGAGTTCGCGCCGCGCCCGCACCTCACCGTCGACCACGTCGACACCGGCGCCTCGCTGGCCTCGGTGGGCGCCGAGGTCGCGCTGCCCGTCGCCAGCCGGGCCGCCGAGGTGCAGCTGCAGCGGTGGGCCAACCACGACTGCCGGGTGCTGCACACCTGGAGGCTGGGGTGAGCGGGCTGCTGGTCGCTGGGACCACCTCCGACGCCGGCAAGTCGGTCGTGACGACCGGGCTGTGCCGGGCGCTGGCGCGCCGCGGGGTGCGGGTCGCGCCGTTCAAGGCGCAGAACATGTCCAACAACTCGATGGTGGTGTCACCGGGTGGGGGCGACGGCCTCGAGATGGGCCGCGCCCAGTGGGTGCAGGCGCTCGCCGCGCAGGTCGAGCCCGAGGTCGCGATGAACCCGGTGCTGCTGAAGCCCGGCAGCGACCGGCGCAGCCACGTGGTGGTCATGGGCCGTCCGGGCGGCAGCGTCTCGTCGACCGAGTGGGAGACCGGGCGGCGCCACCTCGCCGAGGCGGCGTTCGCGGCGTGGGACGACCTCGCGGCGCGCTTCGACCTCGTCGTCGCGGAGGGCGCGGGCAGCCCGACCGAGATCAACCTGCGGGCCAGCGACTACGTCAACATGGGCCTGGCCCAGCACGCCCGGCTGCCCACCGTCGTCGTCGGCGACATCGACCGCGGTGGGGTGTTCGCGGCCTTCTACGGCACGCTCATGCTGCTCGACGAGGCCGACCAGCGGCTGGTCGCCGGGTGGGTCGTCAACAAGTTCCGCGGCGAGCGGGCGCTGCTGCAGCCCGGGCTCGACGACCTCGCCGGACGCACCGGGCGGCCGTTCTACGGCGTGCTGCCGTGGCGACCCGACGTGTGGCTCGACAGCGAGGACGCGCTCGACCTCGAGGGGCGCCGCTCCGACGCGGGTGGGGCGCGGGCACGGGTGGCCGTCGTGCGCTTCCCGCGCATCTCCAACTTCACCGACGTCGACGCGCTCGGCCTCGAGCCCGACCTCGACGTGGTGTTCGCCAGCTCGCCGCGCGGCCTCGCCGACGCCGACCTCGTCGTGCTGCCCGGCACCCGCGCCACCATCTCCGACCTGGCCTGGCTGCGCGAGCGCGGACTCGACCGGGCCGTGCTCGACCACGCCCGCGCCGGTCGCCCCGTGCTCGGCATCTGCGGCGGCTGCCAGGCGCTCGGGCGCGAGATCGCCGACCCCGACGGGGTCGAGGGGCCGCCGCAGACGGTCGCCGGACTCGGGCTGCTCGACCTCACCACGACGTTCACGCCCGACAAGGTGCTGCGCACCCACGAGCCGGCGGGCTACGAGATCCACCACGGCCGGGTCACCGGCGAGCGGACGTCAGGCGCGGTCACCGGGACGATGGTGCACGGCGCGCTCGAGGACGACACCCACCGCGCGGCGTACCTCCGCGCGGCGCTGGGCGTCACCTCGCGGGCGTCGTTCCCCGCCGCCCGTGAGCGGCGCCTCGAGCTGCTCGGCGACCTCGTCGAGGAGCACCTCGACGTCGACGGGCTGCTGGCGCTGGCGCAGGAGGGCCGGTGAGGACCGCGTGAGGATCCTGCTCCTGGGCGGCACCGGGGAGGCGCGCGCCCTCGCTGCCGCGCTGGTCGAGGAGGGCCACGACGTGACCTCCTCGCTCGCCGGCCGCGTCTCCGACCCCGCGCTGCCGGTGGGGGAGGTGCGCATCGGCGGGTTCGGCGGGGTCGAGGGGCTGCGCCGCGCGGCCGCGGCGTACGACGCGGTGGTGGACGCGACCCACCCGTTCGCCGCCACCATCTCGGCCCACGCCGCCGAGGCGTGCCCGGTGCTGCTGCGGCTGCAGCGGCCGGGCTGGAGCGGCGACTTCACGTGGGTCGGCTCCCACGCCGAGGCGGCGGCTGAGGTGGGGTCGGCGCAGCGGCCGTTCCTGACCGTCGGGCGCCAGTCGCTGGGCGCCTTCCTCGCCCTGCCGTACGCCGTCGCGCGGGTCGTCGAGCCCACCGAGGTGCCGACCGCGTGGACGCTGCTGCGCAGCCGGGGGCCCTACACGCTCGACGGCGAGCTCGCCCTGATGCGCGAGCACCGCGTCGACGCGCTCGTCACCAAGGACTCGGGCGGGGCGCTGACCCAGCCCAAGCTGGCCGCGGCCGCCGAGCTCGGGGTGCCGGTCGTCGTGGTGCGCCGACCGCCGGCCCCCGAGGGCGTGCCGCAGGTCAGCGACGTCGCCGGAGCGCTCGCGTGGCTGCGTTCGCTGCCGTCGACCCCAGCGCACACACGAGCACCGAGGCCCAGCCGACCCGGCTCGCCAGCCGCCGAGCCCGCGCCAGGTCCTCGTGCGTAGGCGCGCGACCGTCCCCGAGCTCGTGGCGGTCCTCGGTGCGGCCGGCGTAGACGTTGACGCCGCCGAGCCGCACCCCCAGCGCGCCCGCGAACGCCGCCTCGACCGGCCCGGCGTTGGGGCTCGGGTGGTGGCGGGCGTCGCGTCGCCAGGCGCGCACCGCGCCGCGCGGGTCGGGGCCGAGCACGACTGCGAGCGCCGCGGTGAGCCGGGCGCCGGGCAGGTTGAGCACGTCGTCGAGGCGCGCCGCGGCCCAGCCGAACCGCTCGTAGCGCGGGCTGCGGTGCCCGACCATCGCGTCGAGGGTGTTGGCCGCGCGGTAGGCGAGCAGTCCCGGTGCGCCCAGCAGCGCGCCCCACACCAGGGGTGCGACCACGGCGTCGGAGGTGTTCTCGGCGACCGACTCGAGCGCGGCGCGGGCGACGCCGTGCGCGTCGAGCACGCTGGTGTCGCGGCCCACGAGCCGCGCGACCTGGGTGCGCGCCGCCGTCAGGTCGTCCGCGGCGAGCAGCCGCTCGACCTCCGCGGCCTCGCGGTCGAGGGTGGTCCCGCCCAGCACCGCCCAGGTCGCGAGCGCCACCGGCACCCGGGTGCCGAGCGCCGCCGACGCCCCGACGAGCAGCGTCACGTGGAGCACGCCCGGCGCCCTGCGGTCGGCCCAGGTGATCCGCTCCAGGGCGCCCGCCACCCGGCCGAACCCGGCCACGGGGTGCCAGCGCTGCGGGTCGGCCAGCACCCGGTCGGCGGCGTACCCGACGACGAGCGAGAGGGCGTTCAGTGCGGATCCTGGTGACCGGAGGGGTGCGCTCGGGCAAGTCGAGCCACGCGGAGGGGCTGCTGCGCGAGGAGGCGGCGGTGCGCTACGTCGCCCCCGGGCCGGCGTACGACGACGCCGACTGGGCCGCGCGCATCGCGGCGCACCGGCTGCGGCGCCCGGCGACGTGGGAGACGGTCGAGACCCACGACCTCGCCGCCGCGCTCGCCACCGAGTCGCCCGTGCTCGTCGACTGCCTCGGCACCTGGCTCACCGCCGTCGTCGACGAGGCCGGCGCGTGGGACGCGCCGTCGGGCGAGGTGCTGGCGCTGGTCGAGGCGCAGGCGGCCCAGGCCGTCGCCGCGCTCGGGTCGCACGTCGTGCTGGTGACCAACGAGGTCGGGCTCGGGGTCGTGCCCGAGCACCGCTCGGGGCGCCTGTTCCGCGACCTGCTCGGCACCGTCAACCAGCGCTTCGCCGCCGTCTGCGACGAGGTGCACCTGGTCGTGGCCGGCCGCGTGCTGCGGCTCTGAGGCCCGGGGCCTCACACCCACGCCCAGGTGAGCAGGGTGGTGGCGAGGGCGACCTCGATGCAGGCGCCCATCACGTCGCCGGTGACGCCGCCGAAGCGGGCGACGGTGCGCCGCACGAGCGCGACGACCACGAGTCCGCCGGTGACCGACAGCAGCAGCCCGCCGACGACGGCGACCGGCACCGGCACGGTCCGGGTGTGCAGCACGCCGAGCCCGTCGCCGCGCGCCGGCGGCACGAGGGTGCAGCAGACGATCCACAGCGCGCAGCGCGAGAGGCAGACCAGCGCGCCGGCGAGCACTGCGGTCGCCCACGTGTCGACGTACGCCGACAGCGCGGCGGCCTGAACGAGGGCGACGAGGGCGACGGCGACCGAGCCCGCGGGGCCGGAGGTGCCGGTCTTCATCACCGCCAGCGAGCGGTCGGCGTCGTAGGACGCGGTCAGCCCGTCGACGGTGTCGGACAGGCCGTCCCAGTGCAGGGCCCGGCTGCCGAGGCTCAGCACGGCGACCGCGACCCCTGCCACGGCGAGCGGCGGCAGCGCCACCAGCGAGCCGAGCCAGACGACCAGCGCGACGGCGACCCCCAGCGGGAGCACGGCCACCGGGGCCAGCAGCATCGCCCAGCGGGCGCAGCCGACGTCGACGGTGGCGGGTGCACCCACCCGCACCACGGTCAGCGTGCCGGTGGCCAGCCGCCAGCCGTCACGCGTCGCCGGTCCCACCAGGGAGCACCTCCGACAGCAGCGCCACGTCACGCAGCAGCGCGACCGCGCTGCGCACGAGCGGCACGGCGGCCACGGCGCCGCTACCCTCGCCGAGGCGGAGCCCCAGGTCGAGCAGCGGCTCGAGGCCCAGCTTGTCGAGGGCGAGCGACTGGGCCGGCTCGGTCGAGCGGTGACCGGCGGCGCACCAGGCGGCGACCCCCGGCTCGATGCGGTCGGCGGTGAGGGCGCAGGCCACCGCCATCAGACCGTCGAGCAGCACGGGCACACCAGCGCGCGCGGCGGTCAGGACGTACGCCGTCGCCGCGGCCAGGTCGGCCGACCCGAGCGCGGTGAGCGTCTCGACGGGGTCCGAGACCCGGTCGCCCGCGCGGCGCAGCGCCGCGTCGAGGACCTCGAGCTTGCGGGCCAGCCCGGCGTCGTCGACGCCGGTGCCGCGCCCGACGACCTCGCTGGCCGGCAGCCCCAGCCCGGCGGCGACGAGGGCGGCCGCCGGGGTGGTGTTGCCGATGCCCATGTCGCCGCTGACCAGCAGGTCGGCGCCGGCCGCGATCTCCTCGCGCGCCACCGCCTCGCCGACGGCGAGCGCACGCTCGGTCTCGGCGGCCGTCAGGGCGTCCTCGAGGTGGATGGCCCCCGAGCTGCGCCGCACCTTCCACGGCCCGTCGGCGGGGGAGTCGACCGCCACGTCGACGACGCGCACGTGGACGCCGTGGGCGGCGGCCAGGGCGCTCACCCCGGCGCGGCCGGACTCGAAGACCGCGACCATCGCGCCGGTCACCTCGGGCGGGTAGGCACTGACCCCGTGGCGGGCGACGCCGTGGTCACCGGCGAAGATCGCCAGCCGCACGTCGTCGACCGGTCGCGGCGGCACCGCGCCCTGGCAGGCCGCCACCCACACGGCGAGGTCGCCGAGGCGACCCAGGGCGCCGGCGGGGGTGGCCAGCCCGGCGAGCCGCTCGGAGGCGGCTCGCCGGGCGTCGGCGTCGGGGGCGCGCAGGGGGGGTGCGGCCGCCGACGCCAGCTCGGGGGGTGTGGTCACGGGCTCACAGGCTCCGAGCGAGCTCGCGACGCGCGGTGACGGCACGGGTCTGCTCGTGCAGCCGACCGACCGCCAGCGCGAGCCCACCGCACAGCACCGCCCACAGGGTGGTGAGCGTGAGCAGCGACGAGACCCGGAACTGCCACAGCAGGCTCGCCGGGAAGTCGCCGACCTCGTCGACCGTCGGCATCAGCGCGGCGTTGACGCCCACGACCGCGACGTACGCCGTCACCGCGATGATCACGGCCTGCACCGGGCCGAGCGCGCGCCACGTCCGCTGGGCGAGCGCGACCGCGAGGGCGGCGCTCACGATCGAGACCAGCACGAAGACGAAGTAGTAGGCCGTGCGCTGGCCGATCGTGTCGCCGCTGCCCACGGCGGGCGGGTTGGGCGGGTACTTCAGGAACGGCACGACGGCGTAGGCCACGAAGCCGACGGCCGCGACCACCGCGGTGGACCCGGCCGGCGAGAGCCGTCCGAGGCGTCCGACCAGACCGGCGGCGAGCAGCGCGAGGATGCCGCCGCTGGCGACGCCGATCGCGAGGGTGCCGGTGAGCAGGCCCCAGGTGCGCTGGGTGCCGCGGCTGATCTCGGTGCCGGACTCCTCGCCGTCCTCGGAGCCGTGCGTGTGCGCCGGGGTGTCCTCGGCGTGGGTGTGCCCGTCCGTGGAGCCGGCACTCTCGAGCGCGATGGCGCGCTCGACGTGCGGCTCGCCGACCTGGTGGGCGACCAGGAAGGCGGCGATGCCGGCCAGCAGGCCGACCAGCAGTCCACGGACGAGGAAGGAGCGGGGACTCATCTCGTCCTTCCCCCGGCCGTCAGTGGCAGGGGTAGCCGAGGAGGTGGCGCCCGTCGTGGACCCACTCGTGCACGGCGGTCCCCGAGAAGACGGAGACGGCGCCCTGGTCGGCGCTGACGAAGAAGATGACGATGAGCCCGATGAGACCGAAGAACAGCGCCCAGGGGGCGAGCTCGCGGACCGGGATGGTGGGGACCGCGACCTCGGGGGCCGGGGCGACGACGTGCTGCGACATGGATCCTCCTCAGGGATTCAGCGTCCCTGCTCGAATGGGGTGTGCGGCCCGTCGGGTCTGACTCCACCGCTCGGCTCGCAGGTCGACGACCTGGTCTGGAGGCGGTGTCACAGTAGCGCGACTGTGCCGGACTCTCACCGGCTTCCTCGGGGCTGCGCGCTCACCCTAGGGCATCGCGCAGGGAGCGCAACAGCACCTCGGTCGTGGCGGGCTCGCGCACCGCGATCCGCACCCACTCCGGGCCGAGCCCGGGGAAGGTGTCGGCCCGTCGCACGGCGACGCCGAGCTCGCGCAGGCGGGCGTGCACCCCCGCACCGGGGCGGGCGAGCACGAAGCTGGCCTGCGAGGTCACGTGCTCCACGCCGAGCCGCGTCAGCCCCGCCTCGAGGTGCTCGCGCCAGGCGCCGATCTCGCGGGCCCGGCGCTCGGACTCGGCGCGCGCCTCGTCGGTGCAGGTGGCCAGCACGGTGGCGATCGCGGCGCTCGAGACCGACCACGGGATGCGGTGCTCGCGCAGCTCGGCGAGCACGTCGGCGGGGCCCAGGACGTGGCCGGCGCGGACGCCCGGCACGCCCCAGTGCTTGGTGAGGCTGCGGATGACGACGAGCCCGTCGCGCCGCACGCCCGCGAGGGACTCGGGCTCGCCCGGCACGCAGTCGGCGAAGGCCTCGTCGACCACCACCAGGCGCCCCGGGCGGCACAGCGCCTCCAGGCTCTCGCGGGGGTGCAGGACGCCGGTGGGGTTGGTCGGGTTGCCGACCACGACGAGGTCGGCGTCCTCGGGCACCTCGGCCGGGTCGAGCACGAACGGCGGCGCGAGGACCACCGGCGTGACCGCGTGACCCGCCTGCAGCAGCGCCTGGTGGGGCTCGGTGAACTGCGGGTGCACGACCACGGCCCGCCGCCAGTCGCGCAGCCGCGCCACCAGCGTGAACGCCTCGGCCGCGCCCGCCGTCGCCAGCGCCTCGCCCTCGCCGCGGCCGTGGTGGCGCGTCAGGGCTCTCTCGGCGGCCGCGGGGTCGGGGTAGGACCCGAGGTCGTCGAGGCTCGCCCGCAGGGCGTCGTCGAGCCACGCGGGCCGCGGGCCGGCGTACACGTTGACGGCGAGGTCGAGCAGGCCGTCGCCGGTCTCGACGTCGCCGTGGTGGCGCAGGTCGCTCACGGCCGGCCGGCTCGCGCGTGCGCCTCCGCGGCGGCGGCGAAGCGCTGGGCGAGCTGCGGGTGACCCGCCCAGTGGGTGTGGAGGTACGACGCGTGGAGGGTCGCGCTCGCGAACCCGACCTCCTCGTCCTCGCCCCCCTCGGGGTGCCGGACGGTCCAGGCGGGCCGCCACGGGTCGCCCCGGCCGCGGGTCGGCTCGGTGCGGGTGCGGTGGAACTCGTGGCCCGTGCAGGTCTCGCCGGCCCGGGTGAGCAGGGTGTCGGCGGTGGCCGTGAGGGTGGGGTAGCGCAGCGTCAGCCGCGCGTGCATCGCGGCCGTGGCCCCGACGGCGCCGACCATGGGGGAGTCGTCGAGGGTCTCGCAGAGGTAGAGCAGGCCCGCGCACTCGGCCACGGTCGGCACGCCGTCGGCGACCGCCTGCGCGAGCGTGCGCCGCAGGGCGACGTTGTCGGTGAGCTCGCGCGCGTGCACCTCGGGGAAGCCGCCACCGAGGTAGACCGCGCTGGTGCCGGGCGGCAGGTCCTCGTCGGCCATCGGGTCGAAGCCGACCACGTCGCACCCGGCGGCGCGCAGGAGCTCCTCGGTCTCGGCGTAGCGGAACGTGAAGGCGCGTCCGCCCGCCACCGCGACGACGG
>Ga0325401_1004931_pt1 | contig 12660 bp, 5 predicted proteins | sample PopdelMetagenome_FD_205666 | JGI IMG/M metagenome (GOLD analysis project Ga0325401, IMG submission 205666) | Populus deltoides microbial communities from Bellville, Georgia, United States - Xylem-PdKOR-R2 | ecosystem: Host-associated > Plants > Phyllosphere > Stem > Wood/Secondary xylem | place...
GTGACCCAACATTGAGTTTAAAAAATGATCAACTCTGCATGTATTGGGTTTGAAAGGATTCCAAACTCAAGGGTTATAGGTTTAGCACCTTGACAAACCCAGACGCACTCGAGTACAACGAGTGGCTGAACCCAATAATATTGGGTCTGACGTCTTGTCAAACTCACATGTGCTCGGGCTCAGCATATAATTGAACCATAGGATATTGAGTCTAACATCTTGCTAGCCCCACAAGCATTTGAGTTTAATGCGTAGCTGAACCGAAGGAAATTGAATGTATTGCCAAATTGATATACATATGAGCTCAGCACGTAGCTGAACTTAAGGATGTTGAGTTTGACATGTTTGACATCTTGTCAAACTCACATGCATTTTGGCTCAATAAGTAGTTGAACCCAAAAAGATTGAGTTTGACACATTGCAAGACCCGCATGTATTTAATCTTAGTGCGTAGCTGAATCTAATAATGTTGGACCTGAAAAAAATATTAGGCCTATATAACCTGGGTTTGGCATCCTGTAAAACCTAGATACGTTTAGTTATTACCTTGTCTCTGGCTTTTTTAATCATGAATTTTTAAACAAATACATCTAAAGGTATTTTAATCATTAATAAAAGATGATGTTTTGTCCCTCTTGTTTTAAAAGGGTTGAAATAGAGAGAATAAAAATAGTATTTGAAAACTATAAAGATTAGAGAGGAGAAAAATTAATTAGAATTAAATCACAAGGTTGTTTATGAAAAAATGAATAAGATGTAAATATAATGTCCAATATAAGAGTACGGTAAATATTGTTTTTCAAAGTGTTTTCTTTTCAGAAATGTATTAAAATAATATATATTTTTTATTTTTTTAAAATTTATTTTTAACATCAACACATCAATACAATTAAAAAGTATAAAAAATAATTTAAAACAAAATAAATTTAAATTTTTTTAAAAACACAATTCCACAACACTCTCAAACACATTCTTAATAAAATAAGACTTTCAATGCACTTTCCTCCTTCTTTGAATATTTTCTCTTCACGTTTCCTTTTTTAAAGTGAAAGGTGTTATTCTAAACTCCTGGCATGGTGTACATTGTCGGGGCATTTGTAAGTGTTTCAAATTGTGGATCTAAATGATTTTTTTATATTTTTTAATAATTTTAATGAATTGATATTAAAAATAATTTTTAAAAATTAAAAAATAAATATTATTTTAAAATATTTAAAAAACATTTTAAAAATAAATTATTATCTCCTTCTCAAACACCATATGCATCTACAATACCCACACCATCTAAAAGGAATCTCATCATACGAGGCTAGAGATAAAGGAACCTCCATGAATAAGATCACAGAACATGGAATTTCCTTCAACAAAGGACTCCGATGCTGCTGCTCGAACTTAAGCCCTTTAACATCATGGACGAGGTATTTTACTGCTGAGAACGCTTTAGCTTTTTCACCATATTTCCAGATACATGAAAATGGTGGGCCTAACAACAAAATTTTGGCGAGGTCTAATTTTTCCCAGTGAGGTTCAACAAATCAATGTCCCCTGGTGAAATTTTAACTGCAGATCAATGTATATTCTCCCTTTCTCTCCTTAAAATAAAAAGGAAATATCAGCTGTCGCTGGTGAAAGAATCATCGGCAACAACATCTTCACTTTTCTTCTGTTTTTTTCCCCTTCCATTTTAACAAATCCTGATATAGTTTCTATATGATTCTAGATATGGTTTTGTTTCTTAATGCATTCCCTTGTATTAATGATATGGTTTTATCTGCTACTCGATGGGTTAATAAAGAAAGGGGGGGAGGTTGGGAGGGTACAAAACTCATCTAGTCTTTATCTTTTGAACAATAAAGTATGTCAATAATATGAACAATCATTTTATCAAAGAAGGGGAAAATATGCTGTCACAGTTCACACGGGGCCGGCCAGGGCAGCAATTTTCTTCGAGAAGGAAGAAGGGAGCATGAAAGAATAGAATTATAGACCAGCGACCAAAGATAGCTACAGGTTTCTTAGAGGCTGTGTAACGTTGTGTTTCAACCTGTGTTTTTATACATTTTAAAAATATATTTGATTTAAAAAAATATTAAATATTAAATTTTTAATAATTTTTATATTAAAAATTATTTTAATTTTTTTTAAAAAAATACTCTATTCTACAAACACATACCTACACATTAAGATGAAAAGTGGCTGAAAAAAAAAGGGATTATAGAAAAACTTTGTGACGACAACAAGCGGCCGGTGTTGTTTCTTTTTGACCACTTGCATTTCTTTTTCTTCTCCTCTTTTTCTACGCTCGTTCAAACAAATTTTGCCAGGCGAAGCCTAGAAAACAACATGGTTGGCGCAATCTGCATCTTGTGTCGCGCATTGTCACGGTGCATGTCAGACTAGGGCGAGTGGCAAAGCTATATGCTGCAGCTTGATAGTTAATCTGCAGCTTGATAGGTCATAACTTGGAGAAAAAAAATCTCATAGCATTTATAAATCTCACGGTCAAAACTTGTTACTCGAATCACAAATTATCATAATTTTATAATAAATAAATTATTATAAATATATATAATATCATAAAAATAGTCAACGCGCAATTTAAATAAATGAATAACAAAGGGGGAATCTTTGCTAAACAAGTACATTTTTTCTCCTGAATTTAAATCATTTAAATTTTATTTTATTTGCTTTAAATTTCTATTCAAATAATCATGTTGTTAATTAAAAAAGTCATAGTTTCGTCAAGATAAAAATAGTACATAGAAAGAAAAATTGATCAGGGAAATATATTATTTACTTGAGAATTTAAATCATTAGAATCCCACGTCGATTTAAGTTTAGCTGCTGCGGCACGGTACTAGAAAAAACAAAACTATAATGTTTATTTTTATTACAAGCTGAGGTTCAAATTCTGTCAGAGGTGAGATGGGCACCCAGAAATTTAGAGGCCACCACAATAAACAACCGTTCAGTCTAGAATTTGTTGGGCCTACTGCTGGGAAGAAGAAGAAGACGACGAAGAAGAAGAAGGAGGAAGACTATCCTGGATGAATATGGCTAATTTGTTTATAAAATTGTGGTAGAGGTTTAAAATATTATTATTTTTTAAATATATTAAAATAATATTTTTATATTTTAAAAATTATATTTAAAATTTAAAAGAACACGGTGCAAAAACCGCGTTCCAAACAAGCTTGTATCCTACATCCTCTAGAATTGGACCTATGGGCGATGCAACTTTCTCTGGGTCGAGTTTGGGTGCTAAGAATTTTGCGAGTGTTCATGCAACGCACCATATGGAACATCAATGGTGGTGACGTGAGAATTCTTCTTTGTTGGGGCCATGATGGCCTGTTAGAAAAAGCCTAGAAGCATATGACTTTTAGAAGAATTTAGCCACCCTCGCCAAAACCAAAAACCACCCTAGAAGCTTTGCTAGTAGAGCTAGCTCTACTCATGCTCCGAGTTCCATGTCCAACTCTAATTATTTTTTTAATAGTACACATCATTTGAATTTGAATACATGAATTCAAATTTTAATCATGGAGCTGGAATTTAAAAAATCCAAATCCCTTCAAATAGCATAGTGGATTCACACGATTCTTTAGGGGTTATTAAAAAAAATAGAGTAATACTTTAATTTTATAAAAAAAATCGAGTAAAAAAAACACTAGAATTTCATGTTCAAATACAACATTTCTTTATACAGAAAATTCAAATTTGTACTGAGGTTTTCAATACAAGTTTTTCACTCTTTCTCAAAATAAAAAAAGTGAACACTGCACTGTTTTCTTTTATATACAAGTATTTTTTAATAATGTAAAAGATTAAAATTTTTATTGTTTTATTTTTTCATATTTATTTAGTGTCATAAATTTAATTTTTATTATAAATATAACATATATTTTTTTTAGTTAACAATATAATTCTTTCAAGATAAATTTTAATTAATATTCTACAATTAGATCATTACAAATACAAAATAATAAAACGATTATTATAAATTATGGTTTTGATTTTTTATAAAAAATAGCTATACTCTTGATATATTTTTTATTTTTTTATAAAATTTTTTTTATTTTTAAAACTTGGACATGTTTTTCAATCTTGATTTAAAAAACAAGTAAAAGAAAAAAAGAAAATTGTTGTCAGTTAATTTACACACCCTTAAATTTTGGACAAGGGAGTTAAACTCATGTCCAATTAATTGGGCCAGAATCTCATGACTAACCAGAATATCCAAGCAAACGGCCCAACATTCAAATAACCCCGCCCGTCCATGCCTGCATCATCAACTTGCTGCTGTCTTCCAAGCTTTTGCAATGCCATTTTTGTAATTAGTGGGAGAATGAATGGCCCTTATCTGGTTACTTGTAGCGGTTCTGGATCGAAAACTATGGCTTAGGAAAACTATGCTTTGGTAATAACTTCTGGATGATAGCACTGACTTTTGTAAATTAGCTATTGACTTCATTGACAGTAGTGGATAAAACATCATTTGATTTCCGAACATCAGCAAAGGGCAAGAAATTCAATATTCTAGAACAAATATTTCTTGAAAGTTATTTTATTTGTAGAAGATTGGTAAAAATTGTTTTTTAAAAAGATTTTTATTTAAAAATAAATTAAAATATTATTTTATTTTTTATATTAATATATCAAAACAATAGAAAATATTAAAAAAAATTAAAAATACAATTGAAACTTGTGCTAATGCTATTTATAACATATTCATACAATCAAATCTAAAGTCAAGACCCACACACATAATTTTACATTGCAGACATCGAAAAGGCATCAAAAAATCTATATGATCAACTTTCTCAATTTAGATGTGGAGTAACTTAAAAAGTGTAGCTCAACTGATTAGATTATATGTTTGCTTTTTAAAGATCACCAGTTCAAGTCCCACAAACATCAGAGCTACTAAAAGTTTACATAGTCGTTAACTTCAGAATACATAATATTAGTTGAGATACGCGCAAATTAATCCGTCCACTATACTAATAATAACAATAAAAAAAAAAAAACACTAGGAGAGATTGCAATGCATGCAAGGAATGACCTCTGTTGCTTAATACAACGAATAACCTGTACAAATACCCGAAACATCCAGGAGAGAACAATAAAGAAGCAGAATGTGGTGGTGTATACGCTTATCTCTGAATTTATTATCTACTCGAGGACCCTATGTATGGCCTATAATGGCACTACGCCACAGAGGTGGCAAAATACAGGAAGAGTATTAAGAATAAAATACAAGATGTGAAATGTGGTCCTAAGATAAACCATCAAGATCAATTCACCGATACTCCACCCCCAGCTAAATCTACGAAACTAAAAAAGAGCTTTTTTATGTGCACAATCTCCTATATGGATTTAGCTACAACTTATCCGCTATTTTCCCAAGCGCATTCGCGAGCTTATTGAGAACAGCAACCAAGCCATCTGCATGATCCTTCCTCTGCTCCCGGTCCAGCTGAAAATTTGTGTTCTGAGCTTCAAGCTGAGCAGTCAGCATTTTGCCATTCCTTTCCAAGACATCAATCAAATGACTCTGCAAACTGATGGTTTCCTCATCACCATCTATCACAAACCGTTTCCGTTTCCGTTCCTCATGCGAAGCAGACCCCATCTCAGGATTTGTGGCGGGCCTTTTATCATTTGGTGGAACTGCAATGTACACAAAAAAGAGTACAGTTTCTCTGCATGTAAAACTAGCCGATGATGAAGTTTCAAGACCAGGAGAAGTTGGAAAATGCCCGAACCACCAATTTTTTCTGACCTACACACTGGCCCGTAGCATATATCCACTAACAATGTGTTCATAGACCTCAAACAATAGAATAGGTAATGGTTATTGAACACTTGAATACCAAACTAAACCCCCATAACCGGAGACATCAGTACACATAAACTGTAAACCATGAAGTCGATTTTTTCGACGGACTACAGTTATGAAAGAACCACATTCTACATTCAAACAAGAGTTTCACAATAACTTATCGAGTAATAAAAACCTCGCAATATATCATGCGATTAGTCGTGACCGCACAGCTGAAAGCTAGCAGGCAACAAAAACTTTCGAAAACACAGATCACATGAATTAAAGGCAAATCATGACAATCTGAGCCAAGGGTCAACTCAAAGTCCCAAAAAACAATTTAAAGTTGATGGGGTCATGATCCGGCTCTTGCTCTTTATCCATATGGTCATTAGTTTTCCATTTGCGCCGTGTTCAGATTTTCATCATAAAGAGTCTGGCTGTAAATTACTTGCCCTACACAAACACGATCTCTTCAGGGTAAGGCTATAGAGCCACCGTCTCTTCAGGGTACGACTATGAATAAACTTCAGCGATTCTTTTTCCATGAAAGAATAGAAGAACCAATTGAAGAGGCACCAAATCATAGACAATATGATCAATAAACTACTAGATCTGAGCATTACCTTGAGCTTGACTTGCTCGTGGAGCTGGCTGGTACTGCTTCTCTGTGCATGACAAGAAGCAAAACATAGAGCTAAAAAATATCAGCAACTGTGATAATCTAAAACCTCTGTTATTGGTAATAAATAAGTACGAAAATAATAATAGATAAATAGAAATTAAAAAAAAAAAGAAAAAAGAAAAGGAGTAACCATGGAAATTGGAGGGCTTTCATTTTTAAAAAAAAAAGTACAAACAAAACACCCCATTTCAGTACTTAATAAAATCCGAACACCAACTTTATAGCAGCATCATCATCTACCACTAAAAATCTTAAATCTTTTACTAACAACCAAACAAAATTTATAGAATCAAAACCACAATTATTACATAAACCCAAAAAACCCACCAAACCTCAAAATTTCAGAAGAAAAAATAAAACCTCCAACCCCAATTACCTGAAATCGGTGTCGGATTAGCAACCCCTGCCGTCACCGCCATCTTTATCGGTTGCACCTCTTTAACTACAGCCTCCGGACTCCCTCCTCCCTCCTCCTGCTCAAAATCCGAAAACAACCCATCCTCCGCCGCTGCACTCCGCCCACTATCAAAAACCACCTCCTCCGCTACTGCCTCCGCCTCTGCCGCCGTCGAAGACGGTGCCAAAGCCAGCGCCAATCCCGGGACCGTACCGCCGCCACCATCGAGAATATCATATACCTCCCTATCAAAAAACCCAGGCAACTTCCTTTCTCTTCTCAAATCATTCCTCATAACCCAAAAGGACTCCGTTTCTTCTCTTATTGAAGTCTCCCATTCTTTTATCTTCTTAAAATCACCTGCTAAATTACTCCATCTTTTCCGACACTGAACCGGTCCTCGGTTCACTCCATGTCTTTTACAGTAAGAAGATACTGAGGCCCATTTCGGTTCGATTTGACCCGACCCGATGCCCATACCCGATGCGCGACCTCTTCGGACTCTGTTTTCTGCCACTCTCTTGCCCTGTATGAGTACTAGAATTTCTTGCCGCGTCCACCGAGGGAGTCTCGGTGCTTTGTTTCCGTCATCCCCGCCGTCTCGGATGTTGGTGTCAACTCCGTTAGTTCTTTCGCCGTCAACTGGATTTTGAGTTGGGGTTAAGCTTAATTGCTGCTCTAAAGCCATAATTAAAGAAAATGATGAAAGAGGATTTTTTTTTTCTTTTGGTTTTTTTAAAGGCACGTGACTTTACGAGGGTGGGGAAGTAACGGAGTTCTAAGGGAGAGTCCGTTACGGCGTTTAGAGGAGAGGGATCATCAATCACTTATCCTCCCCGTAATTACAGAATTGAGAGAAGGAGAGAAATTGAGAGAGAGGTTTTGCTTTAAGGTTTCGGTGGTTTTTATTTTTTTATTTACTTGGGTATTGACTGAGTAGATAGTGCCTCTTAATCCATGATTAAGGGTAGTCAATTGTGTGATTGATCGGGGTTGTATCTTTAATCGCTCAATTAACAGGAGGGTCTATATTTCTTTATTTTTTTTAATACAAGGTTATTAAACTCGGCTTGATTCATTTCTCAATCTATGGGCTGGGTAATAGCTTAACTAGAGTAATCAAAATGATGTTTTTAATTTTACAATATTGCATTACAGAACACACAATGATAAATCTCGAGTCGATCCATGAGATCATGCAAGTTTTATCAATATTTTTTTTACTTAAATAATTTAATTTATAAATTGAAATATTTATGTAAACATCTAATTAAATAAATCAAGATCCATTTATAAAAAAAAAATTAAAAAAATCACTAACGACAACTAAAAATAAAATTGAAAAGGTCAATAGATAGATTTTGCAACATGAAATATTTATCCGGTTGTGTTTGCTGTATTTATTTATTAAAATAAGTTTTTTATTCAATCAAATAATAACAGAAATATACACACACACACATGAAACTAGTTGAACAAAATAAGAAGAAAAAAAATATTATGCAAGATATTTTTTTATTAAAAAAGTATCAATTAAAATTAGAATAAAATACAAGAAAAAGGCAATGATAGTTCAAAAGTCACAAACGCGTTTCAAATATGTAAGAAAAACAAACGGCTCAAGTCATAGCCCCGAACATGTTTAATAAGTTGGTTTTATTTTAATTAGAAAAAAAAAAAGTAGACAATGATAGTAAATGAATAATTTTTCTTTTTAAATAAACCATGATAACTTGGAAAAAAAAACCTTCAGAAGTATAAAATTATATAAAAAATTAGCTCGAGTCAACCCAAGATAGTAGGATAGACATATAACCTGGGTTATAAAAAGCGAGCCAACCCAAGTTAACCCGCAAAATCTGTGGCCAATGTCACAAGATTGGGATGATATGATATAGAAGAAATTAAAGAAAACCATAAAGTCAGCCTTCCTTAAAAAAAAAAAATGACAAACAATGAAATTAGAAAAAAAAAATATAAGCCAACAAGGGATGTCAACTAGTATTAATTTTTTAAACCTGTGACCCGAGTCATTAAATTAAAAGCACTTTACATGGAAAAACAACAAAGGTGAAATCGAGAAAAAAACCAATTGCACAAGAGAATTTAAAATAAAAAATAACAATTAAAATAATGAGGTAGAAAATTAAAATAAAAAATAAATTAAAGGGCAACCCAAAACTTTTAATTGGAAGGTTAGATTGAAAAAAAAAATAACTTTAACAAAAGTAAAAACAAAATCAAAACAATAAAAATTAAACTGAAAAAAAATAATACACCATAAACTTAGATTAAAAGAAAAATTAAAAACCTATAAAACTTTTACAAAAAATCAAAGGACCAAATTAGAAATCAAAAGAATAAGGATCAAACTGAAGAAAAAAACACATAACAATATGGGATTAAAAGAATAAAGTGAAAACAAATAAAACTTTTATAAAATGGCTAAAACTAAAAGAATAAGAACTAAGTTTGAAATATAAAAAATAAAAAGAACCAACTTGTAATTTTTATGGGAGAAGAGAAAAAATAAAAAAAAGAAAAAAAAATTTACTAGCGACAAACCGCCCCACGACCTCTGACTTGCGCTGCATTAAGAGGAAGAAGATGAGGCGGAGATTTAAATGACAAGACAGAAGCCTATCTCTAATTACTTATAGACACCGCATGTTTTTAATATTTTTTTAAATTTTTATATTAATTAATTAATGTAAAAAGACTTAAAGATCCTTTGAGCGTTATAGAAATAACAAAAGAAAATACATGAAAAGAAAAAAAAAGCCCCTGCATGATGCTTTTATTATTTTTATTTCAAGAGCAAAATTATCTTTTTTACTGTATTTTAGAAAATAAAAAAAATAAATACTTTCAGGTAATAGTTTTAAAAAATTTGATTATCCAAGGTAATAAAATTATCTTATTATTTTAAAAATTAAAAATCACATATATTTCCATATTAATAATTAATTGGTCATGGTAAAAGACAAGACTACCCCTAACTCATATTCCTCTAAAAAAAGAATATTTATTGGAAGAGCAGAAAAATCATTGCACCTAGAATGAATAATAAATTTAGTTTGTGTGTAAAGTTTTTGCTACGAATTTCAGAGTGGTAGGCTATAGATGATTACTTTGTTGATTTGGACAAGGGCTACCCTTATCTATCTTCCTGTTAAGTACTTTTCTAGGCCCCGTAATGAGGTCATTATCTTTGAGTAAAACACGGTTAATTTTAACACGTTTTATTGGGCCACCTTTCACGAGCTAGCATCTCTTTCCATCAAAACTATGTTTGGAATTCGGCTCAAATAGAGGTCGTCCAAATTTATTTTTTATTTAAAATAATTTTAATATGTTAATTTCAAAAAATAAATAAAAATATTTTTTTATATATATAAAAAAACAACTAGTATTAAACTCCTAAATATCCTACTAATCCTCCTCTTGTAGATGGCTTCACAAATTCATTTAATTGGTATTTTTTTTTATATAATTAAGTAGTAAATATTCTTAATCCTCGAAGTGAATATTTTTTTTTTATTGAAGGAAGACCATCCTTTAAGACTTACAAAATCTTTAAAAAAAAACACAAATTTCACTTTCAAAACATGATAAAATCATGCGTGAATTTAATGTGAATCATGTACAAGAAAATCAACATGCTTTATAAATTTTTTGTTTTTATTAACGTGGATGTTCGGACAATCTCACGAACCCTGAAGTTAACGATTATGTAAATCTTTAATGGCCATCATATTAACAACCACATGACTCGAACCTGAAACTACAAGAAGAGAAAATTTCTTAATCCTAAATTTTATTATTAGATCACCTACTATTATATGGTTCATATGCACAAAAACTATATGTAAAGGTAGCGGAGTACTCAAGATTAATCTTGCACGTTAGATAATTCTTTTTATAATAATTTATCCCTGAATTTTCCTCTCCAATTCGGCATTCTTAGGTTTCCTTTTCAGTAATGGCGTGGACTAAAATGCTGATAAGGGCATCCTACCCTCCCAATAAAAACAAATTGGTCCATCTTTCTCCTTTTCTCGAGCATGTACAGCATTTGGGATAGTTTTTAAACTATTTTTTATTTAAAAATATATTAAAATAATATTTTTTTATATAAAAATTTATTTTTAATATAAATACATTAAAACAATTAAAAAAATAATTTTAAATAAAAATTTACTCTTAATCATTTCTCGTAATCTTCACCTGATGGCTAACACATGAGAATGCTCCATAATTTAAAGCCACATTTTTGGGTGGTTGGATTTGAAGTTGAGAGCCCCATGACTGGTGCCTTCTCTCTTCCCCTACACGTCCTTTTTGCCTTCCATTTCTTCTCATCACTTTATCCCTTCCCATCTAATTAAATGAATTAGCCCATTTAGTTTCTTGTCAAGCAATATAAATATATATGATTGTGGAAAAAAGCTTCCATAGAGGGGCTGGAAGGAAGCACAGACCTCATGAGGGGTTAGTAAAGGGTCACAATCTTCATGCGATACCGTGGGGACCAGGTTGATGACTGTGGCCCTCCATTTGCGTGGGCTAGCCTATATGTAGCCGCCTTTACTAGGTGGTCGCTCTAGCCATGTTACCCCCTCCCCTTCTTTCTGGACCTTCGGCTGAATGAAATGGCTAAGCACGCACCCTCCCTGCCCCCTCGGGCATGCAATTGACATCTCTTTTATGTGCTCAGTGGTTAGAAAAAGGTTTGCACTCTTTTTTAATTTTATAGCTTAAATCTCACATCAGCATTTAAAAAAATTTATTGATTTATAATTATATATATAAACATGACCTTTATTTCAAAATATTTGATTCGATAAAAATATCTTTAATCTCAATAATTATCATCTTATATGTCTTAAGAAAACTTTACGACAAAGAAACCATAAACCGCGTTCCCAAAAAATTCAGAATTTTTTTTACTAAAATTTATTATATTTTGTATGTTTTAGATCGTTTTGATGTGCTGATGTCAAAAATAATTTTTTAAAAATAAAAAAACATTATTGGCATGCATTTCGGCATGAAAAGTTATTTGAAAAGCAACCGCAACAACACTGCCAAATATTCTTAAAATAAAAAAATACACATACTCAAAACATTAATATATGGTTATCTATTCCAATGAAAGTTCATCCAAACAGCGGCCGAAACAGGGGGAGGCAAGCAGGGATCGGATCCTTACAAAATATTTTAATTTTTTGTATTTTTAGTGTTTAAATATAGGATAATATAATATATTTTTATTTTAAATAAATAAATTTTCTAATAATAAATTATATCTTAAATTTTGACCCTTCCTATTATATAATTTCAGGTCCGCCCTGCATCCAAAGGAAAAGGAAAAGGTAAGGAAGGACAATGAAAGAAACAATCGGCTAAACTGGGTTTTATTATGATCATGTCATGACTTTGTATGTTTATTTTATGGGTTTTTTATTTTTATTTTTTTAATATTTTTAAATCATTTTAATATGTTTATATAAAAAAATAGAATTTAAAAAATAAAAAATATTATTTTAATATATTTTTAAATAAAAAATTTTTTATAAACAACAATCATCACATCATCATATGCAGTGATGACTTGCTCCCTCTGTTTCATGGATGGGTGCAATTTTATTTTTTTGGTCTCCCAAAAAAAAAAAAAAAGGTTAGATATGCTTGAAAACATAGACACCCCATTAGCTTTGTTGCTGCCATCGCAATAATACGATGTTCGCATCC
>Ga0325401_1004932_pt1 | contig 12660 bp, 9 predicted proteins | sample PopdelMetagenome_FD_205666 | JGI IMG/M metagenome (GOLD analysis project Ga0325401, IMG submission 205666) | Populus deltoides microbial communities from Bellville, Georgia, United States - Xylem-PdKOR-R2 | ecosystem: Host-associated > Plants > Phyllosphere > Stem > Wood/Secondary xylem | place...
AAAAAAAAAAGAACAAAAACAACGTCGTTTTAAGGGCACTATAGATTGTCTTCAACCTCCCCGTGAGAAAGAACAAATTGGTCGCTGATGGTTCATCATTTTGCAGGATTTAAAACTCCCTCCTCTCTCCTAGCACTGAACGCACTGGTACATAAAGCCACAAACCCACACCCAAACAGTTTTTATGCCAGCTGTTCCTGTACTGTGATATTAACACTGAGGGAGGAGATGCAATGAGGACAGATCAATGGTTGAAAAGGGAAGTGAGAATCTTCCAAGACTGCTATAAAAAGAGGAGATAGAAAGGAAAGGGGGAGGCCATTCCCGGTGTAAGAAAAACACTTGAAAATCCATACCCTTAAAACTTTTGCTCTAGACTCATTCAACCTAGCCATGAACCAGTCAATGATATCAACATTACCTACCCAGTAACCCAAGGCCACCAACTCTTCTCCTCGAGTTTCGAACCCGACAGTTCTTACCTTCACAGTAAAGCAGGCTAGACCATTACATCCTTCTTGCAACTTCCTAGGCAACATAGCATTCGTTTTTCGGCTTGTCATCATTCCTTTCCCTACTGTAGCATTAGCAACTTCTTCATCTCGGTTCAACACCGTGAGCAGCAAGTCTTCTCAGCACCAGTGCCACCAGCAGCTCCACCATGGACTACCAACGACCCCAATAGAACCTCCGTTAACCTCAGTCTCCTCTTCCAGTAATGCCAGCCTCCTCTGCACCACTGTGAACTCTTTATTTACACAGACCGACAACTCCTCCTCCAGCACTGTGGCCTTCCCTCTTAGCCCTGCCACCATGCACTAGCATCACAACAAGCTGCACTCCTAGTAGCAACCTTCTCTCCTCACAGCAGCATCACGCGAACGACATCACCGCCTGACAACTACACTAGTTTCAGTCTCCTCTAGTGTGGGCTGGAGCTAGCCCAGCCCGTATGGCTGGGCTAGCCCATTTTGTTTTCTTAAACAGAGTTGTTGGGCCATCTTCCAGCCCAACCCAACCAGGATAGACTTGGGCCTCGGGCCTAACCATCCCAGCTTTTAGGCTATGGGTGTATTTGCCAAACACACCATAATATCTTTCCTTTAGTTTTTAGCCTATTTTTAGTTTTTAGCCTGTTTTTATTTTAATACTTAACCAAACAAAGCCTTAAAAAATTCAAAAATTTTTGAAAACTTTCAAGGACCATCTTGAAATTATTTTTGGATCTCACGTGTGTTTTCCTGATATTTTTACTTAATATCGGATTGTAGACTTACATTATAAGATATAGATTCAATATTAAAAATACTTGATTTTTCTCTAGAATTTTGAAACAAATTCAAAAATTCAAAAAACTTTCCTTATTTCAAAAATAGAAAAAATATGTTTTGTTTTCATGCGTATGACTAAATCCTAAAAAAAATTTATGAATATTTTCTAAAAAAGACAATCTTTTTTTTATCATGTTTGAAAAACTCAAAAATAAATATCATAATCAATTTACGATTATCCATTAGAATTAGACTAAAATTTAAAAAATATCATAAAATTTAATTTGTTTAATTCAGGATATGAATTTTACAATATAATGCATACTTTCGGTATTAAATTAATTAAATAAATTAAAAGCAATAAATATTAGGAATAAGCTGTGGACTTTATTATTTGAGAATATAAAATTACATTGTAAAGTATATGTTTAGATATTAAAGATACAAAGTAGAAAATAAATGTGATGCTAAAACTTGGGTCGTAGAGCGAATAAGATTTAACCCGATAAAGTAGAGACTTTCTAAAAAAAAAGAGATTTGCTTTAAACCTTAGATGAGACCAGCAAATAAAAACATGCCTTCGATTAACAATCAATAGGCAATACAACTTACCACAGGTAGGGTGCACTGGGGTGATACGTCTTCTCCTTGCACAACTACTCCCCTTAACCAGAATCTCATAGACCATTAAATTTTTTAGTGACTATAATACTATGTGGCGACTCTTGAACCCTCTAATCATAACTTTATGATTAAACCCTTTCAATTCCAAGAGGTAGCTCTGTCATTCAATGTCATACACATCATGATAAGATAATGACTCTATTAGGGACTTGTTTGGTCGGACTAAACTTTGCTTGTTTATTTTTGTTGGTCTATATAATTTAATTTTAGGAAGCTCTTTTTATATATTACTCGTGTATTTTTTTCATGCTTCTCATGCATAAGTACATTGGGTATGGATTACTGCCTTCATGTATTTTAATTTTTTAAAAACCAAATTCTAAATTAGATGGGGAGTAGCGGTCTGCCTTATAACTTTTAGTTGGGGTTCAAATTTATGAAACATCTAATTATGAGCTAAGCATTTACTCGGTAATAGCAGTCACATTGTGTCTTAATCATTTCTTATAAACTCTCATACTACCTTATAAAAGATGGTCAGTAGGTAGATCAAAGATCCTTTTGAGACCAAGTAGCAAGTCTACCCCTCATATAATGGTTTAAAACCTGTCCTTATGATATAGACTCTTTAATAATTTATTTTGTATCAAGGCAAACCTGATTAAAATCTTGAACTTTGAAAGATTTTCTAAGATCATAACTTTGAAAGATTTTCTAAGATCATAACTTCAATGACTTTTTTTCCAATATGGGCAAAAATCTAAGATGATGCAATTAATTAAAGCAATTAATGTTGAGGGATTATCGTGCATGACCAAAGTACATTGCTATGTGGATAATATAGAGAAGTTTGTGTCAGTCTTGAGTTATGCGTATAAAATCCTATTCGAGAGAAGGCATGAGAGAATTTCTCATCAGGTAAGGCTTATAGTACAAATTTCTATAGTCAAGGTCTTTTTTAGCTATTTTGCCTGAAACTTTCTTCTCACTCTATATTATCCACGTTGTGTCTCAATCATTCCTTGTTTGGGTATTGATGCTTCTATGGTTGTTGTTGGATTTAGAGACACTGCTACTATTGGCAATGCATACGGTTTGTGTTACCTCATTCTCTCGAGCACCCGTGTTGCCTTGCTGTTTGTGTTCATATCCATGTTGTAAATAAGCTATTTAATGCTATAATTGTATGTGCAGGTCTGGCTGTAATCACAGTGATGTTTGTCACAACCTTGTTGATGTATTTGATCATTAGTACTGTGTGGAAGCGAGATGTTTTTCTGGCATTCCTTTTTGTAGCAATTTTCGGATTTGTGGAATTGTCCTATTTCGGTGCATGCCTTGCCAAAGTACACAAAGGAGGCTGGTTTCCCCTTGTTGTTTCTGCAGTAGTTGTGTCTCTGATGTCAGTATGGCATTATGGGGAATCGAAAAAGCAGGCATTTGAGCTGGAGAATAAGGTTAGCTTGGACAGCCTTTTGAGCCTGGGAATAGCAAGGGTTCCTGGAATTTGCCTAGTGTGCTCCCATGTGACCTCTGGTGTCCCACCAATGTTCGCACATTTTGTCACCAACTTTCCTGCATTCCATCAGATTCTTATCTTTGTAACCGTTCAATCTTTGATGATCCCAAAAGTTCCAGTCATTGATCGTTTCCATGTTTCAAGGATTGGTCCGCCAGATGTCCATCTATTCCGGTGCATTGTGCGGTAAGTTTTGTCCACATTCTCTGAATTTTTCTCTTCTGATGAAAATACCAAATCATTAATATTATTGCTGTTATCAACTTATAACCGAAGTTCTTGAGCTTTAATAAGTCGTATGATTGCAAGTTCTTGACTCTTTTCTCTTTAACTATTATATTGTTAGGTATGGATACAAGGACATCAGGGACAGCTTTGAATTTGAAACCCAACTGATTGAAAAGATAACAGTGTTCTTGAAATGCGAATTGAATTGCAAGGAAATGCTAATACTAGAGCAGTCAGTGCTTGGTGCAAAAGCACAGAGAAGAAAAGAGCTGCGGTTACAATATCTGCAGGAAGCAAGTGAAGATGTAAATGAACTCATGGAGGCAAAGGAAGCTGGTGTGACTTACATGATGGGACATACTTGTGTTATAGCTAGAGAGGCATCATGTATTCTGAAGAAGCTTGTGATTAACTATGTCTATGGATTCCTTAGACGCAATAGCCGGTGCCCTGCAACCTCACTTGGGATCCTACACTCCGCATTGATTGAAGTTGGTATGGTTTATCGTGTATAAATGATAATAAATGAACTGATTGAAAGTGTTTAAGCAGAAGCAGGTCTGGATTTCCAATTCATGCTTTATTTTCACTAGCTGTAGCCAATTCTAGAGGGTGGAGGGAGGTACTTGTAACAAATGGTATAGCAGGTTGAACATTAAAGAAGATGTGGCAGCAACTTTCTTTATGTTTGCGGAATGGGGGGAAAAAGAGCAAAGAAAAAGAAAAGAATGAATTGTATACAGCATGCAGATTGAGTTTGTTTTCAGAGAAAAATATGCATATATATTCAAGAGCTGGTCAATATGAGACGCCTCACATTACCATTGAAAACTTGAACTCCTGATGATATTTCAGAGTACAAATTGCAGGCTGCCTACGAGATAGTGGAATTCTCATTAATCCTCGTTTCCCTGTGTGAATAGCTCGTTTTTAACAGGACTGGAGATATAGACTTGATCTCGGTGAAAGACCTGGCCTGAGGATGCCATCTAGCCGTACAAAGGGGAAAAGAAAAAAAAAGGTACTTCAGGTTGAAACCTATCAGCTAAAAATAGTTATTGGAAACGAATTTTTGTTGTTGATCCAACAGCAGCTTTACTAGAAATATAAGCATCAGGAGGTTTAGGGGCCATGTTCATCAAGGTGAACATTAAAGCACCCATTGAACTCAATTGAACATATTGGAAAACAAGGACTATTTTGAAAAAAAATATCAGCCTTGAGGAATCTCAATTGATTTTTGCCAGGGGCCTAATTGTATAAAATTAATTAGTTTTGTCTTGATTAATGATGTTTTAACTTAAATTGAAACAACACAGACAAAATTGGAATTTATTAAAACCTCATTTAGAAAACCTTAATTTTTAGAATTACCAACGGTATGTAAAATACCAATAGCGTTGCCGATAGATTAAGTCCCCCGAAAAGTTCCAATGAGTTAAAAAAAATTACAGGACTATACCACACGAGACTTATAGATGGAATCACCAACGAATTAAATCCCTCATAAAGTTATAAAGAGTAAGAAAAAAATATAGGACCATGCCATTGAAACTTACAAACTGAATCACCGATGGATTGAAAATTACAAGAGTTTTCCACTAAATATTACAGAGAAAATCACCGATAAAATAAAATTTTATCGGATAATTTTTTAAGGTTTAAGCAGACGATATGTCACTTGTTTTTAATTAAAAAACTAAGTGGCACGTTGTCTATCCCTATTTTATTATCTTCTTCAGTCGAGAATGCTGATCGAGTTGTCACATTCAGATGAATGAACATGGCATCTCCAAACACTTTAGAGACTCCAACCACCACCATTTGACATAGGAGATTTCCCTCTACAAGGTTGTTCCACCATTGTTTGATATTTATGCCCCGCCTGCTATTTGGAAGTCCTCAACTTCTTATCCCAAGACAACCTTGTCTGATTTAGTAAATTTAGCAGTGTTGCACCCAACTTTGGATCGATGGTGGGAAAGCTACAGGCTACCAAGTCAAGCATGGTTTGATCCCAGTTGAAGAGCAACACCCCTTCTACAAGGTTTATAGTTTATTTAGCTTCAATGATATCTCATTTGCCATAATTAATTCATGGAAAGTGCACATCAAATCAATCTTTAGCTTCAATGATATCTCATTTGCCATAATTAATTCATGGAAAGTGCACATCAAATCAATCATTTTCGACCAAGTCTCAATTATGAGATTGCCAACTCTTTTTAGAAGTTCCATGAATTGGTAGACATCTAAAGATAATGAGAACATAAGAAGAGGAGAGAAGAATGGTTTCCTAACATATCAGAGGAAAAAACTGAAAACAAATTTTCCATGACCTAACTTTTAAAAAACCACCTTCAAACCCACAAATGGTTTCATAACCACCTATTATTTTTAAAAGGTGAAGAAATCATAAAGGAAAAGGGGGGGTCCTGGAAATAAAAAAACCATGGAGAAAAACAAAACGAAATACATAAAAACCAATAGAATACTTAGAATAGAATTGAAGCAAATGTGATAAAGATTGTGTGTTAATAAAGAAGAAGAGGCTGTAAATAAAAAGAAAAAGTTGATTGGAAAAGGTTATTGGAACCTGTGCAAATAAAAAAAAAAAGCAAAAACCACTTGAGATCATCTCTTGAAGGTAAGTTATTCAACTTATTAGAGGGGTAGAACTCATTAAAAATCCCCCTCCCTTCTGCATTTTAAGCTTTAAACCTTTCATTCAAGCGTTGTTCATTATACTTTTTATTTGATTCGATAATGTTTTTGTCAAGGCCCAAATAAATACTTATTTAAAAGAGTTGATTGATCTATTTTCAAATAAATATTTTCTAAAAATTTCAGCAGAGTCTCCTTTATATTTTCAATACCAAGTTATCGACTTAAAAATCAAAACCTGTAAATAATAACCACAAACTCATACCAATATAATTAAGCATCACAACTTTACTAAACACATCAATTTCCATATCCCCTGTAGTTTTTTTTAATAGATAACATTGTATGATTTCACATATGATATTTAAAACTAATTTATTAACAATAACATTAATTTCTTAGGACACAAACACTTTCAAATATAAATACAACAAAATTATATTACTAGTTAAAGTAAGGGTGCTGTCCTTCATTACATACTCAACAAAAAGATAATTTAAACATTTTAAAGTTTCTTAACATGTAAGTGATATAACAACATAATATCAATACTTCCAATATAAAAATTAACTTAAACAAGGATTTTCATCTATACATCTACTTTTCAGCTCGAGGGTGTGAGGTATCTAACAACATATTTATATAACATGTGAATATTTAGTAAAAACTAGAAAATTTACACTTATTAATAATATACAATTTAAATAAGGACTATTTGAAGCATACACAATAATATAGGAACTAGCTCATTAAATGAAGCACCTATCGTTAATAAATTTAATTTAAATTTCATTTTTTCCAATCTTTAACTAGATATCTTCTTCATTAACCAGGATATAACTTTCTCAAGTCGTCCATTAATAAGTACATTATATTTGAAGTTCAGGTAAGAAAGAAAAGAAAATAGTTCAACCAATGTGCTTATTTTAACATGACATTATTTTCATTAACCAAGAAATAATCTTTTGGCACACCCATTTATTTAACATGACATCCAGGAAATAATCTTTCGGCACGTCCATTTATTTAACATGACATTATTTTCATTAACCAAAAAATAATTTTTCACCGCGCCCATTTAACAGGGCATTATTTTCATTAACCAGGAAATAATCTTTCAGCATGCCCATTTATTTAACAGGGCATTATTTCCATTCTTTTTATTTCGCAATTTATACACTAAAATTAAAATCAAAGAAAATTTCTTATAAAGTACTAAATTAAACAATTAATTTATTATAGGGTATTTAACACCTACCTGGTGTTTGTGGGCATGAAGTGGTCCCCTGTTGCTGATTAAGTCCTGCGATCTCTTCTGCACCAACACAAAAATCAACATGTCATTTATTATTCATAATCAAATGATAAAAATCTCATTTCATTTTAAGTTAAGAAGAATAAAATTCTCCCTTTTAACCCTTCATCGAAATTAACTTCCTAATTCTCCAACAATCCATCCGATTCGTCTAAACTCACTCTTTTACATTAACAAAATCCAAGTCGAAATCCTTTTTCTCCTTTTTATATGTCATGGCCGAAATCCCTTCAAGGAAAAAGGGTGAAATTTTTTTCTCTTTTTCATTTTTTTTTGTAAATCGTTCACCATTCCATTTATTAACATTTATAAGCCTATAAATTCCCATAATTCCTAAACAATCACTTTAAATTCTTCAATCTCCCAAATCTCCTCCTTTTGCCAAGACCAATAACTAAGAGAGGGGGGGGGGTTGTTCTTCCATTTCTAAATTAAACACTTACCCATTAATAATTTATGCTTCCTAATATTGTTCAATCATAAAATGCATCATTTTAATAATTAACACAATAATTCCTCAAATTCACATAATCATAGCAATTTAATTTCTTCATCAAAACATAAAATTATAACAACAAATAATTTTAAACATGTTCTTTCAACTTACTTGGATAAAGATTCAAGGAATGGATGCAAGAAAAATTCAAGTTTCCTTCTTCTTCTTTTTTAAACCCTAGCTTCATATTTCTTTCTTCAAAATAACTTCCAAGCACTAAATCACCCTCTCAATTATTTATCTAAGTTTCAATCACTTTAATTACACTTCTTCTCTTTTTTTTTTTTATATATATAATTAGCAAGAAAATAACTAGAAAATCACACAAATCCTCTCCCTCTCTTATGGCTTCTAGCCATCAGCCAAAAGAAGAAAAGATGGGCATTTATATAGTCCTATCTTTTAAATTTGCACATTAACCCCTTTTTGTATAGCCTTTTTCAAATTTGTCGCTATCCTTTCTTTCTCAATAAATTAATGCCTTATAACTTTTCTTTTGTTTAATTTTGCCCCTCTCAATGCTTGCTTACTTATTTATTTATTGATCTATTATTATTATTATTATTTTGGTCGGGTTAGAATATAACTGGCTTTTTACAGTTTTAATTTGTTTTTGCATGTATGTTCAAGTTGCTTTAAATACAAGTTTATTATATGATTGATTGCTTTGTTGTTAATCGGTTAGCCATTATGGTGTTTTTTTCCCCTCTAGTTTAAGAAGTTCATATAGGTCATTTTGATATTCCTTGTGATGTTAGATGAGCTATTAGATTGATAAGAACAATATAGGTGCATGTTTGTATGTTGACAATAGATTATAGACTTTGATTCCGATGCATTTTAGTATTTGCATGTTTATTATTGTTGTTGTTGAAGGTTTAAACATGTAGACATGAGTGTATGTGACTTGCATAAATATGTTTTAGTTTTTTTTCTTGGTTTTATTGCATTTTTCTAGGTTCAAGCCTTATTGTTGAGTTTCTGGGTTTGCTAACATTTATGTATTGATATTCTTCAAATGAACTTTACCTTATGTCATTGAGTTTTATTTCATTTTAGTTGATTGATTGTTCTTACATGTGCGTGCATGCTTTTTGATCTTTAATCTAAGATCTTTATAGCTTAAAAACATTGATTTAATGGTTTTTGATCATCGGTTTCTTCGTTTTATGTTTTGCATAAAACCAAATAATAGTGACTTTTGTTGGAGTTTTGTGATGATCTAGCTCCAAAATCTTACGCGAACATTGTTTTCAAACATGTCTATGCTTTTAATTTGATCAAATCTGATCTATTTTTGAAATCATATTTGTAGGTTCATCCGAATGTTCTTCATATTCTTGAGTAAATTTAGACATTTTCTTCTCTTTTGATCTTTGTTATTTCTTTTTTGGTTTTGGGTGATGTTTATGGGTTTGGGTCTTTGTTCTAGGAAGCCCAACTCAAATGCTTTGGCTAAGTCCATTTTGCTAAGTCCATTTTGAATAAGAGAGTGTTTTGTTGCTTTAACATTTTCAAAAGAAAACATGTAAATGTTTTGTTCTTAAGGTGTGTTTGTCAAATACAACTTTAAAGCATCTGATTTTTAGCTAAGAGTATATTTGACAAACACGATCTACTAATTTTCTAGCAATATTTATGTTCTTATTTTTTTGTGCTTTTGCTAAACGAACTCTCAAATAATTTCCAAAAATTATGAGAAAATCAAGGGATCTTTTTTAAAATTTATTTGTAGGTTCCTCACACGTTTTCTAACAATTTTATTTAATATTTGGACAACAAACTTACATTGTAAAATACTGACCTGATATTAAATATTTTTTTTCTTCAAAATTTAAAAAAAAATATAAAAATAAAATTTTTTTATTAAAAAAATATAAAAATATATTTTTATGTGTGTATATAATCAAATTCTAAAATTTCCATGCATATTTTATATGTAAAAATAAAAATTACATTTTATTATACTTGAAAAAATATGAAAAAAATTAATTAATGAGTATCACAGTAAATTTGTAAGTATCTATTAGTATTTGATAAAAATTTTAAAAAATATTATAAAAATAAATTTGTAAGTACCTCTTGGATAGGTGATAGTCACGGTAGAAGGTTGTCGGTCAGAGGATGGTGCTGTTTGAAGAAGATGAAGGCTGGTGTTTTGGGCAGAGAGTGGTTTGGTGGTTTGTGAGGGAAGGCTGGTGTTTTCTGGTCGTGGGTTTGGAGGAGAGGGAACTGATTTGGATGGATACTGGTTTTTTCTGCTTCTTTTTTGGCAGAGAAGGTTGTTCGGGTGGAGGAGGTTTTACAGTGGTTCACCGTGGGAATGGAATTTCTGGGCCGTGGTTTTTCGATAAAGATAAAGACTGGCGTTGTTTTTTTTGTGGGTACCAGAGGAAATTTTTTAAAATAAAAAAAATATTATTTTAATTTAACTCTAAATAAAAATTATTTTAAAAAACAAGCAATACTATATTCGCAAATACCCGTTAAAAAGCAGATGACCGCTACTATAATAAACCTATTTTCCATGTGCAGTGGCCCTCCATGAAATTAAATTATATGATGTCGACAATACATAGAGATTCCATGGATTGCTATTCAAGTTGGAGACTGCTAAAATTTAATACCATGGTGGGTATGGCTTCCTAACTGTGCATGCAATTTCTTTAATTTGAACCCTCAACTGTGCCCTTATGAACTACTTTCTGTAATCTCTTTCCTCAAACATTAATTGCCTCTTGCACCAGTTCACTTCAAGATTTATTGAATTATTGAACAGGCTAGCTTTTCAGCCATTATTTAAAATTCTAAGAGCACGGATGCCAACTTTCTGTTGGCTATCAATTGTTCTCCCAATTACTTGCAGGTTCGCTGGACCACACTTAACATCATATATTAGGACGTGCATGATTTTAACTTTCAAAAACAAGATATATATATAAAACCTCTATTATTATTATTACATATAAAAAACTAATTTCTTAATTGATATATTTACAGTACTTTTGCCTTTCAAAAATTCACATTTTATCCAACACTTGATTTTCTTTACTTTTTAGTCTCATGACAAGAGAAGAGAGGGAATTACTGGATTTTAGTTGAAGAGAGATAAAATCACAGTTGATATCAATTCCAACTATGAAAAATAGTTGATTTTTATGTCAAAGAATTTCATTTTATGAGGGAAGTTCCATCAGGGTGTTATCTAGCCTTTTCTTTGCCTGAAATGGTGTAAAAAACATTGCCAATGCTTGTATTTTTGTTTAAAGTTGTCAAAAATTTATACGAGCCACGACACAACGCAAGTATAGGGCTTGTAGAAAAAACTAAAAGAGATAGCGGTTTCTGTGGACAAAATTTATTGTGCATATACTCACAAATCAATGTAGATTTCAATAATGATATATATATATATATACTGATTTTAAGAGAACAATGAAATAATTTTAAACAGATTTCTGATGCGAATGAACAAGGCAAGACCAACATTGTCAGGATCCTTGATCAAACACAGAGCATACTTAAATGTACATAAAATATGTAAATAACAGGAAATAACAAAGTAGATTCTTACTTAAATTTGTAACGTAAATTAATACAGGAGATATTGGTTACAGAGGAGAATGGAGATGGGTTACAGGGAGAGTCAAATTTTCTTTTCGGGAAAATATGGTCTGCCGTTTAAGGATTTTGTAGTGGCCTTTTATAGGCGAGTTGGCATGGAAGAGGCCAAAGCGTCCTGTTGGAGAAGCTCTGCAGCACCCATGTGGCATTTGGAGAACCTATGTAAGCCCATGTGATATTGTCTGCCTTGATTGGATGACGACAAAATGGAAATCGTCCATGTTTTTAGTGAAGCTTTCTTTGTTGTCATCTTGCCACCGACACTTGATTTGTGGGTTTGTAGTAGCTGGTAACCTTTTGTAGAAAAAAAACCTTAAAACAGATAGGCCTAAAATAAAAAGGACTCAAAACATAGGAGTCTAAAAATATGGGCTCTAAATAGATGAGCCTAAATACCAACAAAACAATTTTACAAATACCAACCTCCATACCATCGGTAAACAGCTTACCAGATTGGAAAAACAAATACACAAAACCCTAGCCCAGCTCATAACTGATAAGAACCCAATCAACCTTAAGCTCAAAAACCCAGTATTTAAACCATATCGAGTTACTCAAACAAAGCAAGCACAAATTCAAGAAAACCAAACCGATCTTCTTAGAGCCATTAAAATACACCTACAAAACCTCGACCGGACATCCTTAACTGTCCCAGATACACCTCAACAATCCAACCCTTCATCCTCTACAAATCAGGTCAATACTCTCCAAAATAATCCTGTATCAACCTCTGATACAGAAACCTTTCAAGCACAACCTCTTCAAGTAAACAGACTCACCTGGCCAGCCCCTAAAACAACCATTGCTCCAGACATTTCCATATCTACTGAGCCAACTGTCATCAGCCAGCATAAATATAATGCATCCTCCCTCTATGAATGGAACATTGATGGTATGTCTGAATACAATATCCTAAACA
>Ga0325401_1004934_pt1 | contig 12657 bp, 7 predicted proteins | sample PopdelMetagenome_FD_205666 | JGI IMG/M metagenome (GOLD analysis project Ga0325401, IMG submission 205666) | Populus deltoides microbial communities from Bellville, Georgia, United States - Xylem-PdKOR-R2 | ecosystem: Host-associated > Plants > Phyllosphere > Stem > Wood/Secondary xylem | place...
CTCAAAATTATAATAGCTCTTTTTTATTCCATTGTCGAGCTTGAAGGAGTTAATTCAATGTAATATTTTTTTAGAAACATTCAAATTAATGAAAAAAAATTTTCATTTTTTTCAATTTCAACATTCCATTAAAGAGATTTCTGAAACTATTTTATTGTATTAATCCTTAGGGTTTCGTTAGGTAGAAAATTTATATTAAGTTTTAGCAACCCTATTAAGTATTGATTTATAGACATATAATATTAAAAAAAAGTTTCGAGTTTTGTTCCGAACTTTAAAATTCTCTAAAATTGAAAATTAAAAACTCTTATCTAATTTAATGTATATATCTTGATATATTATCCAGCCCAAACATATGATCTAAACTAGATCAGTCAAAATTTACATATTTTTATATACCTAGTACTTCTTTTAATTAGATTGAAGGCATCAAATCTTTTATTTTTTATAGTGATTAAAAATAAAAATTATCAAGACATTGATAAATAAGTTAAACTTAATTCATTTTTTTTTTGTATTGATGATTCTTTAAAATTAAAAAGAGAGAAGAGTCTATGAATAATGAATCATAAACAGGAAAGAATTCATTTTTTAATTAAAAATAATAAGATTTTTTGTATGGATATTTATGGATTATATCTTTCGTTACACTTCCGGTCGTTATGTTAATAAGAATGGGATTGCTACTTTTTTCTCAGTGTCAATAAAAAAGCTTAACTGTATATGGGTTTTTCCTAGTGTTTTATTGTTAAGTATAGTTATGGTTTTCTTCATCGATCTGCTTATTCAGCAAATAAATAGTAGTTCCATATATCAATATGTATGATCTTGGACCATCAACAATGATTTTTCCTTAGAATTCGGGCACATGATTGGCCCACTTATTTTTATTTTGTTAATATTAATTACTATGGTTGGAATTTTGGTTATTGTTTATAGTGACAGTTATATGTCTCATGATCAAGGCCATTTGAGATTTTTTTTGTTTATATGAGTTTTTTCAATACTTCAATGTTGGGATTAGTTACTTTTAGGAATTGGTTGGAATGTGCTTTTACTTATTAATAGGTTTTTGGTTCACACAACCTATTTTGTCCAATGCTTGTCAAAAAAATATTTGTAACTAATTGTGTAGATGATTTTGGTTTATTATTAGGAATTTTAGGTATTTATTAGATAACAGGCAATTTTGAATATTGGGATTTGTTTGAAATATTCAATAACTTGATTTATAAAAATGATAATGATTTTCATTTTTTATTTGTTACCCTGTGCGCTTTTCTATTATTTTTTGGTGCAATTGCTAAATCAGCACAATTCCCCCTTCATGTGTGGTTATTGGATGTCATGGAAGGACCTACCCGTATTTCTGCTCTAATACATGTTGCTACCATAGTAGAAGCGGGAATTTTTCTTGTAGCTCGACTTCTTTCTTTTTTCATAGTTATACCTTATATAATGAAGCTAATAGTTTTAATAGGTATAATAACAGTACTATTAGAAGGTACTTTAGCTTTTTCTAAAAAAATATTAAGAGAGGTTTAGCCTATTCTACAATGTCTCAATTAGGTTATACAATGCTAGCTTTAGGTATTAGCTCCTATCGAGTCACTTTCTTTCATTTGATTACTTATGCTTATTCGAAAGCATTGTTGTTTTTAGGATCAGGATCCATTATTCATTCAATTGGAGTTATTGTTAGTTATTCTTCAGATAAAAGTCAAAATATGATTCTTATAGGTGGTTTAACAAAACATGTTCCAATTACAAAAATTATTTTTTTTATTAGGAACCCTTTTTCTTTATGGTGTTCCACCTCTTGCATGTTATTGGTCCAAAGATAAAATTCTTAATGATAGATGATTGTATTCACCTATTTTCACAATAATAGCTTTTTCCACAACAGGATTAACTGCATTTTATCTTTTTCAGGTTTATTTACTTACTTTTGAAGGGCAGTTAAATATTTATTTTTAAAATTATAGTGGTAAAAAAAATAGTGCATTCTATTCAATATCTTTAAGGTGTAAACAAGGATTAAAAATGTTAAAAAAAATAATGTTTATTACCTTTATTAACAATAAATAATAAAAATAATAATGAAAAAGCTTCTTCTTTTTTTGGAAGAAAATATATCAAACTGGTGGTACTGTAAGAAAGATGATGTGTCCTTTTATTACTATTAATCATTTTGGCATTGAAAGAATTTTTTCCTATCCCCACGAATCGGACAATACTATATTATTTCTAATGCTTGTTTTGATACTATTTACCTTGTTTATTGGAGCTATAGGAATGCCTTTCAATCAATTCAATCAAGAAGAAAGGAATTGGATATATTATCCAAACTGTTAATTTTGTCTCCAAACTGTTAATTCTGTCTTTAAGTCTTTTATATCAAAATCAAAATAAGTCTGTAGATTGGTATGAATTGGTAACAAATTCAGCTTTTTCAGTCAGTATAGCTTCTTTTAGGATATTTATAGAGTCTTCTTTATATAAGCCAATTTATTCATTCTTATAAAATTTGAAATTCTTTAATTTGGTTGCTAAAAAGGCCCCACGAGAATTCTTTAGGACAAAATAATAAATGTGATATATGATTGATCCTATAATCATGGTTACATAGATGTTTTTTATACAATATCTTTAATAAAAGGCATAAAAAAATTAACATAATTAACTTATTTTTTTTATAGACGAGTAATTGATGGAATTACCAATGGAGTTGGCTTTACGAGTTTCTTTATAGGAGAAGGCATAAAATATATAGGAGGTGGTCGCATCTCTTTTTATCTCTTTATATATATATATATATATATATATATATATATATATATATATATATATATAGAGAGAGAGAGAGAGAGAGAGAGAGAGAAGAGGGGGGGACTAAAGTGAAGTAGCAAAAGCGGATAAATAGAGGGACTAAAGTGAGTTATAAACCTTTTAACCTATCATTTGATCTAGACATCCCTATATATATTTCAAAATTTTATATGAAAAGCAGCAAGCACACATAAAAAAAAAAAAGGAAATAAAAGAGAAAGGAGACACACATTCTAAAAAAGAAGGCATGGATCTTAGAAAAAAAAATGAAAAGGAAAAGGAAAAAAGAGATCAAAGAGAAAGAGATAAGAAGAAGAAGATGAATAGGAATAGGAAAAGAAAAGGGGGGAAACAACCCTGCCCTTTCTCTTTATCTTAATAGCTAACCTCTCTTTTTTTCCCATACCAATTACAGAATATCTGGCTAACCATCAACACACAACCATACACAAGCACCCAAAACTTCCATCATTGACCACCACATCCTCCAACTAAAACAATGTACAAAACCAAAAACATTATCACATCAAACTTATTTATCATTTTCTCCTTAACCAATTGCCACCATTACTAATCATCAACTATTCAACCTTGCCATTTCCATTGCCTAAACCTTTATATTGTCAAAATAACAAACATAGCCCAAAACATCCCTAAATCATTGTCCTCTCTCTAATCAGACTAACTCAACCCTCAAACCCTCCTCGAACTAACCTCCACCTAAACCACACCACCAAACAAATCTGAACCATACCACCAACGCTAGTAGTAAAAACCTAGAAAAATAATTGGTCTGTTTCTCCAACACTGTGGGGATTCAGAGGGGGAGTGTGTATCTTTGATGAGTAATTGGTTTGCTTCTGCAGGTCCCTTTCTGGCCCATGCATACGATTTCTTCAGGCCGGTTGGTTCCATGGTCTCATGGAATCCAGTTGTCTGGGAGCAGTGGTCATTGCCCAAACACAACTTTATACTTTGGTTAGCTGTTCTGGGTAGACTTCGAACCCGTGACAGGTTACAGTTCCTCCCTATCGACCCCACTTGTGCTTTTTGTCGGTGTGAGGAAGAGACCCATGCTCATTTATTCTTCTCTTGTAACTGGACGGGGTGCTTGTGGGCAAAGATTAAATCATGGCTTAGAATTGGCAGGAGGATGTTGTCCCTAAACAGTGCACTTCGGGGGTTGAACTCTAAGAGATCCAATGTAGAGTTTCGGATGCGGCGTGTTTCCTTGGCCATCACTGTGTATCTTATCTGGGAAGAAAGAAATAAGAGGGTCTTCGATGCAACGTCCAGAGGAGTTGATATTGTTTTCAGGAGATTCCAAATCTTGTTTTATATTGTGTTTCATTTTCATGAGAAAGATCACCTTCAACTGGCTGTTGGGTGATCTTTTAGATGGTTGGTTGCAGTCCTTGGTTAACTGGAGATTGCATTCTGTTGTTGTCGTTAGCAATTGGTTGTCCGGTTTCTCTGCCTAGTCCACGCCCAGTTATTCATGGCCAGTCACTGCATACTATGGCTTGGCTTTGCATGGTGCAGGTTTGGGTGTGCTTGGTGTAATGATGCCATGCATGCAAATTCTCTTGATGAAGTTTGGTGTTGGGCCCGCCACTTTGGCTTTGCATTCTCTCTGGTTTTGGTGCTAATAGTTTATCCTGAGATTCTTCATTGCATGCCTGCATGGCTCATGCATTTTGGAATCATGGTTCACTGTTTTATGCTGGGCCCCCCTTTTTTCTTCTTTGGGGGACACGTGTGCTTCAGTTTAAGGCTTCGAGGCTTTGTATTGGGGCTGCTAATTTTATGGGAAGAGCAGTTGTCCTCTATTATTTGTCTGTTTAAGCTTTATTCATCTTGGCTGCTTTTGGGGTTGTCCTCCTCTCGGCATGGTGGAAGTCAGGCGTCTTTATTTGATAGGCTGATGTTATCCCTTCATGGCTGTGCTGTGTCTGCATGGCTCCTTGGTTTTGTGCAGATAAGCTGCTGAATCTAGGCTGCTCCCTCTGTCCTTTTTGGCTGGATGAGCTGTCTTCGGCTTTTCTCTATGTCTTGGCTTGGCTGGCTGGCTGCCTTTGCTGACTTTGGTCTGCCATCATTTTAGCTGCTCTCTGAGCCGATTGGCTGTGTTGCTCACTTGTTACTGTTTCTTTTGCTTTCCTTTGGGTATAATTCCGGGTTTGTTCCCTTTAGTTATAATCAAAGGTTTGGTCTTACTAGTTTCGGTTTTTTTTTCTGGTGCTTGTTGGGAGCCTGTTCCCACAGGCTTGTTCTGTAAAGTTGTTTTTCTAGCTAGCAGGTTTTTTCCAGCTAGTCTGAACTTTTTGATCTATATACTTCTAACATTTGATCAAAAAAAAAACCTAGAAAAATAAAAATATGCACTAACATGTCTTAAATTGCAATTTTAACAGAAACCCAAAACCCTCTTTATTAGCTTAAGACTAGAACTACCGATTGTAGTAATAGTAGGAAGGAGCTTGAAAGTCCTATTTATGCCTCTTTTTTTAAGTCTAACATTGGACATGAAGTACACATGTCACCATCTCAAGCATGTGTCGATGTAGTGATGCATGATTCTCTTGCGTCATTATTATCACAGCATATTCTAGTAACTTCCAAGGTTAATCTTGGGCCTTGATTTAATTTATGATGTCTTTAAGTGCTTTGAACTATATTGTTCGCATATTGACTGAAGTGTTAGGGTTAAAGTCATTGCATGACACCTCTAAGGGTATGATATTGTTGGATAGAAAAATATTGATGAGATATAAGGTTGATGATTAGTACCCCCACGAAGGGTTAGGATAATAGGAATTTACAAATTGATGTGATGGTTTATTTGAGACATAGAAACTTGTTCTCATTGTTTTTTACATGAAAACAATGCTTTTATGTGTGTTTTTTTTTAAAAAATAATTCATGTATAGGTAGTATAATAAAATAAATCTCGGAAGGTGGTGATTGATGATGACAATTGGATGCATCAATTTGTGATTTATTTGTTTAATTTCTCATGTTTGCATCATCAAGTCTTGAGGCCACCATATTTCCTAAGACAAGATATATTTTTTTTATGTTGTGCATTATTCATCTTTTTATCCAAAAATCAATTGGATAGTATGACTTATGATCAAGTCTTATATCTCAAATGTTGCATGAAAGATAATAAAATTAATTAATGTGTGTCACTATTTTAACCGTTTTTTTTAATTTCTATTATTAAATTTGTGAATCTAGACTCTTAAGGGTTCAAGGGTACCCTGTTAATTATTTTTTCAATCTTCCAATATATTGCGTCTTTAGTAGCGGCGTCACCTGTATGGTGACAAAATATGTTTTCTAAAAATAATTAAAAAAATATAAATATTATTTGGATGTTTACAATATTATTCATTTTACATTTGAAATATGAATATGTGTTCATGATCTTTTGTTTATTTTTTTTTTTTGGATTTTGTTCACACCTTCCCTTGAGTGAATTTGGGTTTGGTTGATGTATCTCATATAAGTCATCGAGAGTAAATGGTGGCTTTTAAGCTCATTTTGATCGTGATAAAATGAAACGAGCTTAAGTTCAATTAATCATTCATCATCTTTTCAGGTTTAAAGCCTAGTTTTTATAAAAGTGAAGATTGGTTATTCTTCACTCCAAGGTCTCAAATCACTTTTTTTTTAAGTTTAATTTAAGTTTTTACCCACAATAATCAACACATGCTATTTTAAGCAACTATAATATACAGCACAACTAACACCTTTTATCTTTAAAAACAAATACAAAACAACTTATCTTAGATATGATACTTTAAGGTGATTTTAATTTTTTTTTTTTGGTATAACTCATCCCTTACCTAAAATCTCTACAAGTCCAATTTGAAGTTTTCTAATTACTTTTAAAACTAAGGTTTTTTTTTAGATAAGTGTAATTTGTACAAAAAAAGAAAATTGTACAAAGATACGAAGGGCATATCTCAAGAAGTACAAAGACTCGTTACCCAGAGTCGATAGACCTTAGGCAACAGGTACAAAATAAACCAAAGAAAAGATAAAAAGGTCCAAGACCCAAATTGCCTAAACAACAATTAGGTATCCAATCAACCGGTTTCTAGAAACCCTAAAATCACTTAGTTATTAAACCTGGACCGGCCCGGCGGGTCGACCTGGTACTTGGTGGCTGGACCGGTCCGGGTAAAGAAAAAGACCGGCCAGTGTAAAAACCTGGGTAACCTGGCGGGTCGACCCGTGACCTAGGTGAACCCAGATGAGACCCGTTTTTGTTTTTTCAAATGTGGTTTTTCTCCTAGATCCATTTTTTCATATTTTTTTAGTTGGTTATTAATCTTTTTCAAAGTTCACTATATATATATATACTAGAAAAGTAACATAATATCTTTTCAATGTGAGATTTGAAAGATTTGAAACCCTTTAGTATATATACTATATGTCCACAAGAAAAAAGTTATTTTTTCAATGTGAAATTTAAAGCCCTTTAGTATATACTCTATGTTCACAAGAAAAAAGTTATGTTTTTTCAATATGGGATAAAAAACTTTTTGGTTTAAATACTTCAACTTCAAAGGATAACGTAGTATCTTTTCAATATGAGATTTGAAGGATTTAAAACTCTTTAGTGTGTGTATTCTATGTTTATAAGAAAAAAATTATTTTTTCAATGTGGGATTTGAAGCCCTTTAGAATATATACTCTATGTTCACAAAAAAAAATTATGTTTTTTCAATATGAGATAAAAAAATTTTTTGGTTTAAATACTTTAACTTAAAAGGATAACATAATATATTTTCAATGTGGAATAAATAAAATTTTAAAATATTCTTTTAAACTTTATTATTTACAACATGTATAGTCTATATTCACATGAATTGTTTCTCAACCTTTTCAAATGAAATATTAAAACTTCAAATATTTTTTAAATTTTTTTCAGATTGACCCGTGTAACTCGCGACCCGACCCCTTGGCTGAGTCAACCCCCAGGTCAGGTTTGATAACTATGCAAAATCAGTCGTCCAGTTACATAAGCAAAAACCTAGAAAAATAAAAAACCACAAACCAATCGGTTGTTTTCTAGAAAAGATCAGAACTGGTCGACCAATTTTGCAAAAGAGTATAATTGTGAACTAGAACTTGAAAGACACCAAGAGCGATGGACTCAAGATACTGGAAGGCGCCAAATGGACCTAAGGACAGCTATGATCTGATATCATAGTGCAAGCTCAATCAACCTGGATTGGATGAGCTTATAAATCTCCTTACTAACATCATGGTGAGGTTGATAAGTATGGTGGAAGACTCGGTTATTCCTTTCATACTAGATGAAGTAAATTGTGGCTGAGAGAATTAGCCGAGCAAGCACAAGAGTGAAATCCTTCTTTTTCTAAAAGTGCATATAAGCCCACTAAATCAAAGGTCGACATGCCATACCAAGTCAGTCCATAAGGGTCTTGCTCGTGGTAGCCTCCCAAACCGCAGCGAAAAAAAGGCACTGAAAGAACAAATAGTCGTATGTCTCAACATCCAACCCACAAAGGATACATGCCGAGGAGGTGATGATTTGATATGCATGGAGTTTGTACATGGTGTGAAGCCAACCAAAAAAAGCAAGCCATGGTATAAAAAAGTATCTCAAAATGTGATTTAAAAACCTAGAAAGGTGATGCATAGATTTTATGGGTTTGGAATCTCTAAAAACCTTCTAAGCAGAGTCAATAGTAAACCTTCTTGATAAATGACCCTTCCAGGCATAGTGATCTGGAACATCAATCCAAGGATGGAAATGAATTGAATCCTAAAAGGGTTAAAGATCGTGATGACCCATGGGAAATGCCTAAGCTCCATCTGAAATAATAGATAAGACCTTCGTATTTCAAGGAAACCATGTAAAAGATAACACTCTAAGAGGTAGAAGATCGCAAAATCATCCCCCATCTAGCAACTAGTAGTCCAACCAAAAAGATGTACTCATATCATTGCCAATGCAAGAAACAAACACCCTCTACACCAGTATTTACTAAGTAGAATCTTCCTCCAAAACCATAAAGTGGCTGAGGTAAGTTTAATATGCCAAATAGATCTCCCTCGAAGCAAATATCTATGAACCTATTATGCCCATACTGAGGAGTTGTTTGAAAAGAACCGTCATATATACTTTAGAGTAATTACTCTATTTCAAATCTTGACCATTTTAATCCTTAATCCCTCCTCCTCTTTCAGAAGGTAACAAACTGAGGCTCATGCAACCTTAGTTCATGAGTTGGTGAGATAGGAACCTTTCCAGAGAAAGGCATCTAAAATACTCTCAATCCATCTAATAATATAGCAAGCTAAGATAAACATAGTAGACCAATATACCTGAATGCAAAAAAGAACGGATTTGATTAGCTTAAGACAACCAGCATAAACAAGGAATGTTAATGTCCAAAGCTTGATCATGAAGATAATCTGCTCCACCAGAGGTATATAGTCATTATGAGTCAATATGGTTGTGATCAAAAGGACACTAAGATATTTAACCAATAAAGCTCTTAACCTGAGCCCCAAATGATCCTGAAAAGCAATTTTTAGGCCATCATCCACCCCTAATAAGTAGACAAAACTCTTATCCTGGTTAATGGATAATCCAGAAAGCCTAACAAAGGCATCCAAAGCTCTTCATAAAATTCCCACCAAGTCTATATCAGCATGATATAATACCATAAGGTCATCAGCAAAACAAATATAGGTGATATAGTTTTGTTTATATTTTCAGTTAAACCAAAACCTGAGGTCCTCAGTGGCCTTTCTAATAATTCCTCCTAAGCCTTCTATAGCTAGTATAAAAGATAGGAAAAAATGCAATAATCAAAGAATTATTGGATTGTAATAGCCCAACTTTAAAAAAAAAAAAACAAATAGGTGAAGCCATTTGGCCTAGGTGTCTTATCATCTAGTATGGAGAACAAGGCTACCTTAATTTCCTCATCTGTAAAATCCATCTCTAATATAGGGAACATGGCATCAGAGATATTTGATGAATAAACCTAGAGACATCCATATCATGTGGGGATGTAGGGGCTGCTAGGAGGTTCTGAAAGTAACGAACTACCAACTGACCAAAACCTTACTGATCATGAACCTGAATCCCTAGCTCATCAGTCAACTCATAAATCATGTTCCTAACCTTCCTGTGGATTAGAGATCTATGAAAGAAATAAGTATTCCTGTTACCAAGCTAAAGCCACTAAATCCTAGACCACTGTTTATAAAAGGCCTCATCATCCTTGCATAAATGAAGGTATCTTCTAGCAAGATCCCTTTTAGCATTAAGAAGCTTCTTGGGAGATTTCATAAAGAAAAACCTAAGTATAGTCCATTGGGTCTTTGCTTTAGTCACCTTACTATATATGTGACTTACTGGTGATGCAAAGTCTTAAGCTTAGGCTTCGGTAAGTGTGGCTTGGAAGTGAATATGTAAATAGGGTTGCCACTAACCTTTAATCGCCAAATCAATCCTACTACATCCAAGAAATCTTCACTGTCGTTCCATAAATTCATGAATTTAAAATGAGAATGAATCTAACTCACAGAAAAACCAAGCTGAAGAATCATAGCATTACGATTGGAATAGTCTCTTAGCAAAAATTCAGAGTAAGCATTCAGTCAAGAGAAGGAAAAAAAAGGTTAACAAAAATCCAATCTAATTTCTTTAAAATGGCATCCCCTCCCTATTGACTATAATACTATAAGAACTTCAACCTTTTATAAGGTACCTGTACTAGCTCAAAATTGTAGATACAACAACCAATACACACATACACACACACACCAAGTTCTATCTTTGTCTGATTTATCAGTAAATCTCTAAATGGCATTAAAATCCCTCATCAAAACCCATGGTATGGAAGAAAAAAGAGGAGCTTATCAAAACCCATAGTATGGAAAAAAAAAAAGCTTGTTAACGAATATAATCCCATAGAAGCTTACATCTAGTAGGTGTATTTAAGTCATATACAAAAGTCACACTGAAAGAAATATTAAAGGAGAGAATAGTAACATCATAGGTAACCCACTACTCAATAGTATGCACACAATAAAGACTATACTGAAAAGTATTTCAACCCACTAGAATGCAACATCTAGAGTCAACACTAACATTAAAAAGAAAAGTCCAGGAAGGCAATGCAATACCCAATTCAACCACGCCATATTAGCCATAGCAATTTTGGTCTCCAATAGTCTAATAATACCAAGATTATACTTAGGAGTCTAGTTTCTAACTTTTTTTTAGGGCCCATTAAGTCCTCATATATTCCAATTTCCTATATTAAACATAGATATAAAAAAAAATCATGAACCCATAGAAGTGGTCATTACATTCTTCATACCACAAATCTTTTATACTCTGTTAACGATAGTGTTAACAACAATGTATGGCATTTTAAATCCAGGGAAGAAACCAATCATGCATCAGTTCCATTGCTGAGCATTTTTATTAGTATCTCCTCAAAGATCTTTAGACGGGTTTCAACCTGCTATTTATGTATGAGGTTAAAAGTAAAGCGAGTACTAGAATCAGTGAATAACTCTCTCAGCCCAAGTCTCAAAAAGGAGGTTTAATTTTTATGTTGGTAGTGATATGCTTGATGTTTGTGGTTGTGGTTATGTAGGGTGCTGTGATGGTTTAGGGGCAATGTTGGTGTCTAATTTAGTGACTATAGTGGTGTGAATAGTGGTCTGAGGGGTGAACCGGTTGACTAGTTTCTGGGTTTTTTGAACCGGTCTACCATTTTTGGATAATTAGTGTTCATGCTTGAAGAATAGTTTCAACAATAATCACAAAATTCCAGGGTTGTGCAAATCTGATCTCCATCATTGAGAACAAAGAGGATACCCAAGTGAACCTCCCTAAGCAATATGGTGCTGATCTAACTATGACTGGAGGAGCACCAACCCGGCGAATATGGTTTCCAGTAAAATACTGTAACAATCCGGCAGAGCATAAAGTAGCAAGACCAAGTTGAAGCTGGGGAAGAAATGAGGGAGGCGTGTTGGAGAAGACTTACCTGCAGCAAAGAGATAAGGTGAGCACGTGTATGGTCAAGATTGGACAAGAAGCACTTACGTGGAGGGCTGAGATGAAGAAGCTCCTGCGGCTGACAGTTGGCAAGGGAGTAAGTTCAAAGGCAAAACGACACCTTTTAGGAGAAGAAAAGGAGTCCAAATACAACACAAATAAATAAAACAGCTGTCAATTCTATCTGTTATTCTTAATTCTCAACTAACTGAGAATTACAATAAAAAGAGGAGGAAGGGGCTGCAAAGAGGCAGGAAATTGCTTTGAAGCAAATCTCATTCACCCAGGAGGCCCGGGCTACCTCGAAGCTGCCTAGAAATCTAGATTAGGGTTATCAACATTGTATTGTTCTTTCAATTCGAGTTCTTTAAGATATTTTATTTCACTTGTTATTTTAATTTCTCTGATTTTTTTTTAAACAAAAAAGAACATGTAAGGCTCAGATCAAGAAAAGCTATAATAAAAATTCCAGTATCTTTCCCTTACTTATCAAGTTCTTTACAAATACCAACAATATTTCTCTTAACAACATTGGGTGGCGGACATTGGGTGGCGGAGTTATAGCTCTCGTAGCCCAATTCTCTCTCTAAAATCTCTTCAGGTTTTCTCTCTATCATCATGTCTCCAAATAAATAAATAAATAAATAAAAACCTACGTGATCACCTTTTTGTCGTATTTAGCTTTTCATAGTTATAGTTTGTGGAAATGTCCCCTGCAACCCCCTGCAACATAGGACATCAATTCTCTAGACGACAAACTA
>Ga0325401_1004935_pt1 | contig 12654 bp, 8 predicted proteins | sample PopdelMetagenome_FD_205666 | JGI IMG/M metagenome (GOLD analysis project Ga0325401, IMG submission 205666) | Populus deltoides microbial communities from Bellville, Georgia, United States - Xylem-PdKOR-R2 | ecosystem: Host-associated > Plants > Phyllosphere > Stem > Wood/Secondary xylem | place...
TCTCTCTCTCTCTCTCGATCCAGAGGAATTAGAAACAACTTTCTAGTATGATGGCTATAAAAATCGTAAAGTCAGAATGGATAATTGGTCGAGAGCCCCCAATCTTTAGTTCAAATTCAACTAAGCTCATACTTTTAATTGTTTTATTTTGATCCCTATTATTATCAAATCAATTCAATGTAATGCTTCCGCTAGCTGGCTAGCATGTTTGTTTATAATTATTAATGCCGTGTTTGTTTACGCCGCCACTTATTTTTTTAATTTAATTTTTATTAAAAGTATTATTTTAATATATTTTTAAATAAAATATATATTAAAAAACAACTATTATTACAGTAATAAACCTAAACCCCACTTCCAAACCCTAACTGGAATGAGACCCGTGGAAACTCGTGGTTTGCAAACAAGATAAAATAAAATAAAAAGGTAAAAAATAATTATTTTCATTAATTAATGTCCTTGAAAAAACAAATTCCCCCTCTATAGATTCTATAGGTCTATTATCTATTTCTCCATCTATCTCTCTCATGGTAATTCTCAAAATCATAAACCCCATAAGATTACCGTATTAGAAACAACCACCACCACTACGAAAACAAAACTCATATCACTTGATTTTTTAGATTTCAAGTTTTAAAAATGACCATGAATGCAAGTTTTTATTGATTCAGGACATCATAACTTTTACTGTTGCTGATGAACAAATCAAAGGTTTGTTTTCGCTTGATTCATTGCTTGTCTTTTTTGGTTGTTGCTGGAGTGGAGGAAACGGCAGCGTTTGTGATCGTTTTATCATGAGATGCTGTTGAAGATGGAGCCTGAGAGAGAGAGAAATGAAGCAAGGGTTATTATGACCTAGAGAAAGAGGGAAGGAGATTTTCTGAAGCTAAGGAGCCATTGATTTTTTTTTTGTTTCTGCTTGGCGTCGGCGTTGAAAAAAAGTATAGCCATTTAGTTGGTCATGGAGTATTTTTATCTTTTTATAAAATTTATTTATTATTATCATTGATGAGGGATAGAATTATTTTTTATATATTTTTAAATATAGTGTAATAATTCAAATACTTTTAAAATTAAAATGTTTAACATTGACATCTACGAGCTCTTTACTTTTTTTCACTTTTTTAAGTACAACAAAAGCAAAAGTTTTACAACTTGTGTCTAAGATTTTTTTTTTTACTTTTATTATAATTTTTTTTTGTTATTATTAAATTAAATTAAAATAATTTAATTTTTTAATAAATATAAAATATTATTTAAATAAAAAAATTATTATTATATAGAAGATGCTTGTGATATTTTGTTAGGACATCACCTTTTATTAATAAAAAATTATTTTATGTCACATTATTAAAGTTGTTATGACATCTTTTTCCTAGTGAAACAACGCATGATAGCAGTAGTGTGATGATTTGTTGTTTATAAAAAACTTTTCTCTCTTTTCTACTTTCAAAATTCATGTTAGCAATTTAAAATTTTAAAATTGTTATGATGTCCTTTTAATTATTGATATTTCAACTTCGATCTTTATTCTTTTTATTTCTAGTTTTTGTTGTTGATCTTTTATAAAAAAAAATTTATTTTTTTTAATTTCATCTTTCAATCCCAATTGTGATATTTTTTTAATTTGATTTTTATTTTTTGATTTTTTTTTGTTTATTTTGTTAAATTGATTTTTGTTTTCAATTTCACCCTTCAATTAAGAATGTATAGTTGTCATCAAATTTATTTTTTATTTCAATCTTGATCCTTATTTTTTAAATTGTTGTTTTTGGTTTTGCTTCCTTTTGTATAAATGATTTTTTTTAATTTTATCCTTTAACATTTGATTGGTTAGGGATTGAAATTTGAGAAGTTAATGATGGTTAACATTTTTTTTTACTTATTTCTTTTTTTATTTCATTATTCTACATTAGTTTTTTAAAAAAATAATAGGCTTTGTGGTTTTCTTCATTTTCTTTTATATCAGGTTATCCCTTATCTCATGACTTTGATTGCATATTTGACGGGTTAACCCGGGTTGGCTCACCATTTATTATTTTATTACTCAGATTATAAGTTTGTCATGCTAACTCGAGTTTTTGTTTTTATCATTCCTTCCTTATTCAATTGATTAAGAATTAAACTACATTGTTTTTTTTCTTTTTTGGAAAAAAGATTTTTTTGTCAAGTTATCATTATCAGTTTTTTTTTTTGTTTAATTTGATTCATTTCCTATTGTTCCCTATTTTGTTATCATCTAATTAAAATAAAATTAATTTATCTGAATTAGTCAGGTCTAAAACTTGAGTCGCGGATTTTTCTTTCTTCATTAATACATGCTTGCAGCACTTGAAAATCATTTTTATAGAAAGAAAAATAATTTGGCCCCGCAGCATAACACGAGCCCATGTCGAGTTAATCATTTTTAAGAAAATAATTGAATTTATATGTAAAATTAAGACACCTCTAACTAAAAAAAATCCCAAATTTTACTTCCTAAACAATATAATTTACGATATTTTTTTTGTGTGTAAGATTTTTAATTTATTTTATTTGATTATGATGATATCCCAAAAAATCCAGGTAGTCTAAGAATAGGGTTTTCGGGTTAAATAATCGATTAATCCATTGGTCCTATTGATCTCATTCATTCTCCGTAACTATGGTAGCTAATAACTTATACTTGTTGCTTGGTAGGCTAAGGTTGTTTGTGGCTAATACCTGCAAAAAGTTTTTTTTGGTGGAGATGAAGACTCTTCGATGCTTAAATAATATCTTTTTAAAGAGAAAAAATATAAGAATATTCTAGAGAGATATACTCTGAAAATATATATGCAGTAGAGAATGAAGATTGTGAACATTTGTTATGAAAGTCTTATGGTGTATTTTATAACTCATGAGTCTTGTCCTTCTATAAAAAGGAGAGTATGGATTGTAATATTATCCTGATATCATTTAATGATGGACAAATATCTCTTACATCTATATTAAAGTTTGATGGGAATATGGTGGGTCCTTTGAGGATTTTTATACACCTAATAGATATAAAGAGATTAGAGTCCAAGACATCAAATATAATTACGTCTATAGAAATTGAATTCTTTCTCAAGATTAGACCCAATAAAAAATGATCATTTTCTTAGATGTATCCAAGAAAAGATAATTGTTATCTTAGACTTGCTATTTTTTTTTAATAAATTCAATATATATACTTTCATTCTACGTTGTTATTGGAATAAACATCTAGCAATTTGTATACTTTGAAACATATCTCACAAAACAATTTTATTAGCCATGGGTCCAATTTCATCCTTTTTAGACTATCAACTTTATAATAAGTTAAACAATACATGCTCTAAGATAATTTAGATTCGACTTCTTTCCTCTCCATACTTTATATGAAGACAACAAATTATTTTTTACTTAAAAATACATCAAAATGAATTTTTTTATTTTAAAAAAATTATTTTTAACATCAGCACATCAAAACGATCTGAAAACATAAAAAAAATTATTTTAAAAAAACAAAATTCAAAATTTTTGGGAACACGATTTACACCATGTTCCCAAACACTTCCTAATTCTTCCCAGAATTTGTTGGCAACTTAACATTGAGAATCATGACAATAATCATCCTCACCAATATCCACTCTTTCTTTTCATCAAACTGTTTTTGTCGTGGGGTATTCTAGACTCATTGATTTATATATCTTTTATAATATAATTTTGATACCTTACACCATGTATTGTTTTTAAGCTTTTAAACATCTTAAAAACTCTATTGAAAACATGTTGGATCAAACCTCCATGTATTTCATCAATTTATTCATGTAATAAACATTTTTTTTTCTTGACACACTTTCAATTTGCAATAGTCTTCACCTTTTGATTCATAGATCTCTGATTTTGAAATAATCTTTTCAACATCTTCTTGATAATAATCTTCATTTTCTTCAATTTCATCAATAAATAAAGCTTTAAAACTATTGGAGGAAATATATTTTATACTAATAGGGAAGATATAATTGTGTTGGAGGAATTATTATTGATTGTGTATTTTTGAAATGTGAAGATTCATTGTATTTAAAGTGTTATTTTCTACTATAAAATAGTTGCTATTGGGTTTAAAATAATTAAACTTCTAGAAGTAATACAAAGAAATCAAAAGTCTTAGATAACAAAACAAAATAAATTTGGTCCTTAAATTTTTAAATTTCTTTTACTTTGATCCCCAACTCTTTTAATATTATAATCTAACTCATGAATTTGATTTTCCTTATTCCTTGAATTCAACAAGTTTTTCTAATACCATATTCTAAATTAGGGTCTAATCTTCCTAAAAAGAATTTCAAAGGCACATTCTTCATCAAGGCCATTCTAGTCATCACATCATCAAACATTTCTAAGTAATCATAAAAATTACTATTATAGGCTAACTATTTGAAATTTGTTAACGGGTATCTATTAGCCCTTCTTTGAAGTATAAGAATCACAACTTGAACATAATTCTCTCAAGAAATAAATGGCAACCCTCTCTTCCATGCCATAAAAGGATTGGTTCCACCTAATACCCTTTTATTCCATATGCACTTTAGCTAACTTCATCAGTAAATGTATGATATGCAATCTCAATCACCTTAAAGTATTAAATATCTATTCAAACATATTATCTCCATTGAAATAAAAATCCATTTATAGGAGTTTGAGAATCTAGTTAATACTCATTCTACTCCCTCCAATTCTATAAGAATTTCCAGATACATTTCCTAAATTTACAGCACCACCTAATTATAATCAAGGTTATCAATTTCATTCCATTCCAACTAGAATGATTGATATACCTTGTATTATTTAAAAAAATAAAAAAAATAAAATAAATTTTATCTTACTCAAGATCTCAGATCATTCTAGATTTCTCATTCAAATTTCAGCTGAGATATTGTGGGTTTACATATTCATTTCATCTTGGATAAAAAAAAATTTCTAGAATAAATATAAACATGGTTCACCTTAGCTTCTCAAAAGTTTGGTATGTCATAAAGTGGTAAAGAGAATCTTCAAGAAAACTTTATTAGCCTGTGGTGAAGCCACCTCCACTTCTTCAATCCATAGTGGCTTTACTAAATTTTTATTTGGCATTGTATTTCAAACAGATGTGGAGTAAAACTTAAATTTTTTTTTAAAATTAATTTTTTATATTTTTTGATCGTTTTGATATACTGATATCAAAAATATTTTTTTAAATAAAAAATAATATTATTTTGATGCATTTTCGAGTGAAAAAACACTTTAATAAGTAATCGTTACCACACTCTCAAACATCTTCTAAGAGTCAATAACACAAAATTTACTAAGGAAAGTTTTTAGAATAGAAAATTTCATGCAAAAGGTAAAGCAATGATCATAGCTAAAAATTACCCATCATATTTACAAGAAAATGAAGTTATATATTTTTCTAAGAAATAAACAAACTCAATTCCTAACAAAGATAAAGATGTGCAAGAAAAGCTATTAATTTGGCCAAGACCAAAGTTACAAATTATACAGGTTAAACTAGGTTGACCCAATTAATTTAAAATAAAATTATTTCAAGATTAAAAAAATAAAATATAATGCATTTTGTATTGAAAAGGAAAAAAACTACATCAAATTTTGACCAAGTTAGCTTATTTCTATGAAATTTTCCTATATACCACCATAAGATTAAGATTATTATTTCTATGTTAATGGTAGATATGATGTTTGATTTTTTTTTTGTATTAAATCCTTTTACTTTCTCAATATTTTAGCATTTTTTTTGTGTTGAATTACTTTAAATTGAAGTTTTCTTTGGTCTTGACTCTTAAGAATATTTTAAATTTTAAAATTATATTTAGATGTTTGATGTTATGTTTGTATTGTATAATTTGAAGTTAATTTATTTTTAAATTTGAATTGGAATCATGAATATTAAATTATACACACATAGTACATGACTTCAAAATAAAATGTCAAAATGCTTTGAAATCAAAATTTATCATTCAATATATTGGGATTTTTTAGTATCCTTTAGTTTATGTTGGGTTTGGTCAGTTTCATATCCTTTAAACCAAAACTGAATCGAACCGATAATCTTTTTAGATTTTTTCAATTAGTTTTTTTTTAGTTTCCTTGGTTTTTTCGATCACTTGGTTCTTCTATTCACCTCTAGTTCTAATCAAGTTAATGGTTGAGTTATGTTATAAAAATCAAGAAACTAGGGCCGTTCAATTGTGGATGTTAAGATTTCCAAGCCCAATAGACCTGATCAATCATTATAATATTATAAATAAAGCTACATGTTTTCCCAAGCCCATTAGCATTTTTATTTTGCTTTTTTATATTTTTTATTATTGATTTTTTTTAAAATTTAATCTTTATTTATGTGTTTATGGAAATTTAGAGTAGATAATTTATTTTAATTTGTCTTTATATGGTTATTATAGTATCAAAAAATATCTCGGCATCAAGTTAGTATCAGAAAAATATCTTAATATCACAATATGGTCTATTTTTTTAAAAAAATTAGTTAAATAAAAAATATTTTTTTTTTAAAATGAGGTTATCAAACTTTGTGAGGTCAATAACCCGGTTTACAGGTTTGACAAGATAACCCTAATTACCCTTGTTTGCGGGTTTAACAGGGTGTTTTTTTTTTAATTGAACTCGATTATGTGATCGTCTATTTTTTCTTTTTATTATATAGTTAAAACAATAGTTTCGAAAAAAACACATGTTATTAAATTAGAAAGTCCATGGGCCCGTTGATGTTATGACAAGTTTAACTTTTTTTTTCTTTTTTTTATATTGTTTTTTCAAATTCATCATTTGATATTAGACTGATTGAGAATTGAGTTTCATAATTTATTTTGTTTTTTTATGAGGTTATTATAGTCTTAAAATAAAGTTTCAGTATTGGTTTGATGCTCAATTTTACAATCGTCTATTTTTTATCATATAGTTAAATAAATAATAGTTTAGAAAAATAAATTTATTAATTCCAATTGACTCGGTTTGTGAGTTTGACGTGTTGACTTGGGTTACTCAATTCACAAGTTTAGTGGGTTTACCCATTAAACCTGATATGTTTTTGTTTTTAGTTTCTGGTTCTTTAATTTTTCTAATTATTTTTTTTCACTTTTATTTAATAGTGGATTGATTGAGAAATGAAATTTATGTTTTATTTTTTCTACTTTTCTATAGGGTTATCATGATTTTAAATAAATGTTTTTTTAGGGTTGATGCTTGATTTTGAAAGTATCTAATGTTATCATAAAATTAAATAAAAATAATTTATAAAAATAAAAAAGTTATTAAACCTATTGAAGTCCATGATCCAGGTCATAGGATGACCGAGGTCGATCCAATCTGATATCGTCTCAATATAAAAAAAATATTATCGTCTTAAAGTTTTTTTAAAAGTTATGTCATATTTTTACTAGTTATCCAAGTTGTCTTTAGACCTATTAAATTAAATAATTCACTTTAGATCTGTTCTCATGTAGTTTAATTTGAAATTCGAGTTAGGTAAGGAGCCAAGTTGGTAGATTTTAAGATCGAACTGTTTGATTGGATTTAATAATATTATCAAAAAAATTTTTATAGTCAATATTTTTTTTAAATTTTTAAAAAAATAATTCGATCCAGAACGAAGCGTACATGAATGTCCTAGTATACATTCAAACAAAGAGAAATCTTAGATTAGTCTCCAATGTATCTCCATTCTCTCAATTATGTTCCAGCATATACTTTTTCTTAATAAATTAGGTTCAAGAACTATTCAGAATTCCTTAATTGAATTCTTCTATCTAAAATCATTGTAAATGTTGGACTGAAAAATTTACAAATTTTCAAAAACCTGTCTTTTAATTTTATATAATGGTAATTTAAATGAAAAATGGGTCGGGAGATTTAATTGATAATTTCAAAAAAATATTATTTGGGGACCCAGATGAGGAGAAATATTCTTTGCGGAGCCAATTGAGAACCAGTGTATATATTGGGCACTTAATTGTTGTTACCAGCAAAATTTGTTAAAGGTCAATAACAAATTGTTTAATATATAACAAGTAAAAGCAGAAGCCGAAAAGAAAAATAATAATTATGGCTTCACCGCAAGCAGCAGCAGCACCTCCTTCTGTCTCCCAAACCGTTCCATCTCCGGCGCCGCTTCCCCCACCACCACCGCCGCCGCCACCAGTTGTCTCCAAGGTACAGTACACTCTCTCTCGTATGGATACATGTTTTTTTTTTTATTTCGTTTTTCCCGTAGTAATAAAATCTTGATAGCAAGTATTTTGGCAATATTTTGTAAGCTGGAGGAGAAGAAGCCAAGTGAGAAGGGTGTCCTTGTCCCCAATGCAAAACTGGATGAACAGCCTGACATTTCACATTTTGAGTCAGTTCCCTTCTTCTTCTTCTTAGCTGAGAAGGAATTGGCATTGAATTTTAATTCATCATAAATAAATCATTCTTGTTTTCGTGTTTTCCTGTTAATTTCTCTGCAACCAAACAGGTTGCATAAAATTGATTACTCCTTACCATCCATTTCCCCTTTTTACAGATTGAATTCAAGATTGTGATTATTAATTTCTGTGTGTTTTTGTTATTAGCAGAAAACAAAGGGATTGTTTGTAATATTTCATGGTATTCGTATGTGTTTAGACTGTTTTTATTTATTTATTTATTTTTGACATCTTGATTGATGAATGTCTTCACGAGTAATAATTTGACAGATACTTAACAGTCACATATAGTCGTCTTCACAGATCATTCTTTCCTTCTTGGAATTTGTTACATCTTGATTGACATGTTAACCATTGCACAAACTATTATAGCCTTGTAAGTTGGGAATTTAATCATTCACCAAGTGTCATGTTGTTCCATGATCAACTCTTTAATTTTGAGGAAAGGAAACGTCAATGGCCAAACTGAGGTCTGCAATCATAGTTTATTTTATTTTAATTCTTTTTATCCACGCTTATATATCCAGCCATTAGACAGTATAAATTGTTTGGGGAAGCATGGACCTATTTTTATAATGGGATGGTTGCTCGTTAGAGATTATAAGTAGCCATCTAGGAGACGGGTAATTGCTGCTTGGTATGATACCCAAGGATGGACAGTAACAGTGGGGAATTTTAGCTCAGTTCAGTGTTTTCAAAGACATTATCTTCATGTTGTTTGGTGTCCTCGTTTTATTTTAATTTATTCTCTTTTTCTGGATTTCTTTGATTCCACTTTTCTTTTCAAATCATAGACTTAACTTTTTCTCTTTCAGAAATCATGCATTCCTTTTGTTTTCTTTGAAATAATTCGAACAAGTTTTGATGGATTCATTGAAAGAAAAAAAAAAAAAAAACCTCCTCCCTGTTACAAAACTCTCTTTTATTAAGGATCACCTCTGTTTGAGCCTGTCATACGGTGAACCATTTAAGTTTTTAGAGTTATTAACATATGTTGCCTTTTTACCGGTTCAGCTATGAGCATTATAATCTGAATTAGTCACAAGCAATAGCATTGAGTAAACAAGTCCATTAAAATTAAAATGTCATTTGTTTCATCCATGAAACATATGAAGTCGCATCAGTAATGATTTACTCATTTCTAGTTTCCTGATCTGCATGGCAACATAACCACTGTCCACCCATTACTAGGATTCTTGACAGTGTGGAGTACATTGACAAATGCAAAAAATATGAAGCTGACTACACCCAGCGCTTGATGGCAAAATATTTCTCAAAGAAAGATCTTTATGGAGGTAAACAGTTTTGCCAATAATTCATGCTCCACGTGTTTCAACAATTATTGTACTTGCAAATGATTCGAATGACAGTTGAATATGCTGTCGATAATGCTATTACTGTTTTCTGATGTTGAGTCTGTTTTTTTTTTTTTTTTTCACTTTGATAACTATTATTGCTGTTTTATTACATTGACTCTTCCTTTCAGGCAACATATTTGATGAGAAAATGACTATAGATAATGAGACAATAATGTCAAGCAAGTAAGAGAGTAAATTTCTATGGTTTTATTGTGCTTCGCATTGCTTATGTTGTATCATAATTTAACTTTACCATTTCTGTATAGGTGGCCTTGTACTCTATCATTTGCAGACCCAGTAAAGAGTTTCGAGGAACAGAGCAACACTGGTTCAACTTCAACATCAGAAGCCTGAGTAAAATCTCAAATGGAAGTAGCCACTGATGTAGAGATGCTGGTGAAATAGTTTCTTCCCAGCTGCCAAATATGGTACTGTATATGATATATATGGATGCTGCTGACAAAATACAGGAGAATGGTAGTCATCGATGCCTAAAATCACAACAGCAATGCATGCTCAAATTTGATCTCCAATTATAATGCTATTTAGGACCGCCGAATCCATTATTGATCCAAATTTGTTGGCTTCGGAAACAAAAACTTGATGTTGAGGATGCCCTGTGAGTCCTGTCTATCTTTTGTCATTTGATCCGTGAGAGTAATGCATAGCTTCATGACGATATACAGTAGAATGATTTTCAAATGCCGTACATTGGGCACCGAGAATTCTGTTTAATCAGGTTGCAATCATCTCATGCCAACAAAACAGATCTCCTTTTTGGGAGTCCACGTAAACTAGTCTTCTTGGCGGATGCAACGCCTTAAGCTAGTTAACAAAGAAAATTACACGGGGAATTGAATGAGAACAAGAAATCATAAGCCCACTGAGTGGATAAGCCATCCTGGAATTTGATTCAAGGCTTCTCATAGATTACATGCTAAAATATACAGTGCCCTGATCGATATGGCTTTCATGCAGTAGTGTAATTTGTTTTTTTCAGTCAATTATAATGACGGAGCGCACATTCATGTCACAGTGGGGATATGCATATTCAATATTGCGCACTCATTTTTTCCCAGTTTTGGATAAGTCCACGATGCTAGTACAAGTCTACGGCGAATATCAGATGAAGGAATTTCTCGTTATATCCCACCGACCGACCATCTTCATTGAATCAAAGATCAATTTAGAGTACATTCCTCTACTCAACAATTTATTAGAATGATCCCATCCAATTTACACAATTAACAGGGCGATACATTCAACTGAGATTGATAAATCTCGAACAAAGGCACATATTTTCGAATTAAAGATTAGTTGTCTACTTTCATCGTTCCTAATTTTAGCAGCCGCTTCCAGTACCGAACGTACATAACTCCCTCTAGTTATGGTATCACTTTCTGTTTTTACCTTTTGCTTTCCTCCCATCAAAAAAAGGTTTTTTTGGTTTGTTTATTATTTATACTTTCTTAAAAACTATTTATTTTTTTTTTAAAAATAATTAATTGTATACAAATTTTATTTTAATTTAAGAAAAATAAAATAATAATTAATTAAAATAACAAACAAATAATATAGTACGCTTCATTAAAAAGGTAGCATTGTGGTGATTGTCATGACATAGCAATAGTTGATATAATTATAATAATGACAATAATTTTTATACTAATATAAGATTTTATACTAACACTATAGAATGTTGATGAAAAAAAATTATAAATATATTTGCAAAGGTTATAAAGCTAGTGATAGAGTTAATGATGATGATGGTGATAAAATTCATGATAAAGATTGTAATTTTAAAATAGAGGTTGTAATAACCTGATTTTTTATCTTTGTTTTTAAAAAAATTAGAAAAACAACAAAAAACAATAAAAAAAATCCAATATGTCTATATATATACGTTGTTTTTGGCATTCTCAACATCTTTTCAAAATAATTAAAAATTAAAAAATCATTCTCATCGAGTCGACTTTAATGTTGCCTTTAAAAAAAATAAAAAACAAAATAGTTGGACAAAGGAACTGCAAAAACAAAGAAGAAAAGAAAATAAGGGATCAAGTGATTATTGAGTTGTTTGGTCACCGAGTTTGCTTGGAGACCAAGCAATTAGAAGGAAAAAGATAAATTATTTTACCTATAAATAGTGAGAGAATCTCACACACAAGGGGGGATTTCGGATAAACATTAGAAAAAAAAAAGAATTAGTTAGATACTCCCTCAACAACCAAAAAAAGCCATACATAATTACCCTTCTCTCTTTTATATATCAGCTAGCACAAACATGACTTCCTCATATTCTCTCCTCCATTCACCAGCTCACATATCACACAAATACAAAAACACCAAGAACAAACTAAACTCTTCCCTTTCTTCTTATCAACTAAAAATAGCTTCACACTAGGACTTGTTCCTCCAAATCCCAAAATCTCTCATCCTTTTATCCAAGGAAACCGAAATTAACCCAAATGAAAATCTTCTCATTCATCTCTACTGAAGACAAAAATAGCCACCCTCAAATTCATTTTTCTCCCCAACTATCCGATTATCTAGCCTCTGCCACCATCAACCATGACCTCCATCAGCGCCGTTAAGCCATGAGTAACAACAATAAGGCCAACCATCGTGAACAGCAGCGGGCTCCATTAACATCTCTTTAGCACAACATCACTAAATCTTCTCCGTGAGCAGTGTCATAACCCAATTTTTTTTTTTACCTTTTTATTTTAATTATTTTTATTTAAAAAAATGATGAAAAAAACAAATAAAAATAAAATAAAGAATGAATTAAAATTTAGGTTAAGGGCAGCATGATTGGAAGTTTAAAGATT
>Ga0325401_1004937_pt1 | contig 12651 bp, 6 predicted proteins | sample PopdelMetagenome_FD_205666 | JGI IMG/M metagenome (GOLD analysis project Ga0325401, IMG submission 205666) | Populus deltoides microbial communities from Bellville, Georgia, United States - Xylem-PdKOR-R2 | ecosystem: Host-associated > Plants > Phyllosphere > Stem > Wood/Secondary xylem | place...
TCCAAGCATCACTCTACCAAGTCGTTCCTCAAATCTTCTGAAGGAAAAGGATTTCAAAAAGAAGAGCAAAATTTATTAGCACAATTTTTTGACGTCGACTTGTCGTTTCATTTGTCCCGGAAACCCAATTATCTATGCTCGGTTAACGTTGGACGCTGGCGTTAAGAATCTCATGCTCCTCTGTTATGCAGAACCAGAACTCGAAAATAGTGAGCTGAGATACTAACTCTGAACGACAAACATGTTTGTAAATTAAGAGTGAAAGGAAAGTTGAAAATCACAGGGAGAGCCTTTGACACACACACACACACATTTGAAAGCAAGCATAGGTTATGGAATAGAAAAGTAAGCAAGAGTTGCAATAAATCTCGTAAGTTATGGATTGATTTGGTTCCATGAGGAGTAATATCACAATCAGCTTGATTAACTGTTTGGAATTATAATAATGGTAATAGTTTAAAGTGTTTTTTACTAAGAAATATATTAAAATAATTTTTTTTATTTTTTAAAAATTATTTTTGATATCAGTATATTAATATAAGTTTTTAATTATTTTTTTTAAATAAAAAAAATTATAAATTAATTTGATTCCATATAGTTGCATGCTTTGAAAAAGAAGTTGTTTTCGAGCATGTTTGATGTTGGTGTAACAACTAACATCATAAGTTTTATTTTGTTAAGAAGTTTTTTTCCCTCAATTTAAATTTAAATTCCTTAGAATTAAACTACTAAAAACATATTCAGGATATTATTTTTTCATATAATGGTTGGTTTTTACTCTATTTTTATTAAGATTGTAGCATTTATTTATAACATAAACAATCTCTTATTTTATGTAGTTTTTCATGTTTTTTTTATTTTATTATTTTTCTCATGCACATGTTTATTTTTTTATTATATAATTAAATAAATAATAAATCATAATATTTTGACATTTTTCTTCATTGAAATATTTATTTCTTGTACAACAGCTTAATTATCAGAATCTTTAATGAAAAAACTTTCCTTCAATTAAAAATCTTTAATTTTAAATCTATGCCACCTAAGAATACATGTCAAATGATATATGGGTGAAAATATGTTATTGACGACTACATTCCTTCTAGCATTGAAAATAATATTTTAATTCATCCCGCAGCATAGGACGCTATACTAATTTTAATTATTAAAAGCTAGTTTTTTATATTTTTAAAATAAATTATTTTTTTAATTTTTTACTTTAAACTAATTTTTTTTATGTTTTCAGTTTGTTTTAAAATATTAATATTAAAAATAAATTTAAAAAAATAATAAAAAATTATTTTAAAATAAAAAATACTTTAAAAAATAATCATTATACAATACTCTACACCTATACAAAAGAGAACCTCCTTCCCTACTATTCTCAAACTGCTACCCCTGCTTGCTATTTTTTTTTTTAAATGAGTGGCCCAAAGCAATATATATTCATATTTCATTTGAGTGTGAGGATCAATCAGTTAATATATATTATTTTGAAATAATTAACTGCTAAAAAAAATTCAAGGTTAAGTTAAGGGGTTGGTGACGGTTGGATATTATGGTTGAAATTGTATTTGGGTATATTTTAAAAATATATTTAACTTAAAAAGTATTAAATTAATATTTTTTAGTATTTTTTTATTGTTTTAATGTGTTGATATTAAAAATAAAATAAAAATTTTAAAAATAAATTTTGATATATTTTTAAATAAAAAACAATAAACTCATTTCATTTTAATTTTTTAATTGAGGTTTGGTTTTGAAAAATATTGGTCACGATTTGTAATTCAAAAGCAATGGAGGATTTTGTAGTTTTGCACTTTCAAGTGAAAATTTGTAACGCCAAGAATCTTTAATTTCAGCATCCATTGAGTTCTTCAAGAATTTAGCACATGAACGCAAATATAAATAAATATATACATGGTTAAATTTTCCGTAATTAAAAAAAGCCAAATGTTTTCACCTGGGGCCATACTGAAATGACCGGCGGGATTGCCCGTCACCGTCACGGGCTAAAGATGTTAATTTATGGCTGTTTTTCCTGCAAAAATACAGTTGTTTTTTCAAAATATATTTAAATAATATATTTTTTATTTTTTAAAATTTATTTTTAAAATCAGCATATTTAAACAATATAAAAATATAAAAAATTTTAATTTCTTTTAAAAACACTTTTTAAACAAAAAATTAAAATACAAAATGTATTTATTGAAAAATTTATACAGAATCTTTTGCTTCTTATGGAAATAGATTAGCTAAGAAAATCAAAAAGTTACGTGGCATGCTCGTCAAGGAAAACTTTTAAAATCATGCATGGTTGAGTACGTAGATCTTTCACTATTAATGTGATATTACCATTATGAGATTTATAAAGTGATTTTCAAAGTATATTTTGCATGTAAAAGCTTCGAATTAATTTTTTTTTTAATTTAAATTAATATCTTTTGATGGTTTTTACATATGAATAAAGCATTCTCCAACCCAAATGTTTTTTTGCAAAAGCTTATGGACTCCATTATCAAACACATAGCATCTCTAATATTAATCTTAGGTAGCATTGGTATGAAATTAAAAAATAGGAATGAATTATTATAGAAGTAATGATTACAAGAGCTGATTTTAGGGTGTAGAAGTTGGGTTTTAAATGGTTAATTAAATGTTTTTAGAAAGAGAGAAAAATAATTTAATGATTGATGATTGATAATTAAGAATTAATTTGATGTGTATTTTAAGAGGAAAAAAAATGAAGAGAAAAAAGGACAACTAGTATTATTGTTTCATGGAAGAACCAAAATGGACTACGATATATTGAGAAAAACCAAGCACAACTCTATCATTCGCGGCTTTTCTTCTTGAGCTGCAATTGTTGGCATATAAATGCTAACGTTTGATTTAATGTGACATGATTAAGATATACTTCATGTATACAAACTAATAAATATATAGGATAAAGATAATTATATAACTAAATTAATTAACTTTATCAAGCACATGAACAGAATTGACCGTAAAATATTAAGCTAGATGACATAAATATAATAACAAAGTAAATATGGATTACTTGTTAAAGAAATTTGGATGAGAAGTAGGGAGTATAAACGTTGCTATTAAAGATTCAACTCTTGTCCTTGAAGATAAATCTTATGTAAATAGTTTTTTGAAATTATAACAACACATCATCTTGAGAAATTGCATGATGAACCGTTTAAAAACTAGACTCAAATTCTCTGTATGTATAATATAAGAATATGGAGCTCGTAGAAGGAAGTAGAAAAAAATAGCTAGAAAAGTAAGAGAAGGAGGGCAAAAGAAGTGGAGAAGATCACTGTAATAGCTCTGGATTTGTTGCTTGGACGGGGGATCAAATAGAGCATTTTGGATAACCCTGATGTCTGCTTCTACCATTTCTTTTCTTTTCTTCTTAAAGGTTAAACGTCTGAAGGTGTGATATATATATATATATATATATATATATAAAAGTGGTAGGGACAGACTCGAAATACTATTTATATATTTGTATGATGATAAATAATGGAGGATAACTCAAATCATTAAGAGATTGAGCTTTAACTTATATTTTAGTTTAATTTATTTAATTTTTTAGTTGAAATTTATTAATTATACATTATTTTTTGGATTTGATTTAATTATTTTTTTACTATTTTATTTAGTGGATTATAAGCTTAATTGTATATTATAATTAGGGTTTTGGTATTTATCAGCTTTATTCTCTCTTTTTTTTTACTTTTTTTTCTTTTTCTTTTTTTAATTTTAAATCTTTTTTGTCTCGTATCAAATTTGATATTAAAACATTGTTTTTCAGGGTGGGATTAGAGTTGTTTTCTTCACTTGTAGTCATGATTAGAAGAGGGAGAGGAGGCATAGAACATGCGAGAACCAAAAAGGTAGGCACATTGGAGAAGAAGAAGCTACTGAGAGAGGATGGAGGTGGTGATGCTGCAGTTCATCTTTTTTTTTCTTGAACAAACCGATGGAGAACACATGAGGCGAAGGTGTGTTGTTTCTTCTGTCAGTAAGGGTTTTTTGATCGATTTTTGTCCTTTCATTGCTCTCTTTATGATTTTCATATTAATTTGAATATTTTTTGCTTATGCATTTGCCATTGAAACCAATCTTTTTGTTTTCACTATGTTTTTCTGTTTTGTTCACGAGAAGACCTTTAATGATGAATAAAGGATGTTTTTGGTAAGATTGATTTGGTTGTGGCATGATATTGCAAATGCATGTGCAGTTCTTTCTGCCTTTCAGGCAGGTCTGGACCTGATGACTGCAGGTGCTCAGTTTTTTTATTTTCTGGTTTTGTTTGGAACCAATGGTTGATATGTGCGGTAAACATTTATATTACATATAGTTTTTTTTTCATTATTGATTTTTTCTTTTATTTTTATTTTATAAAAATAGTATTTATGGCTATTTATCTTTAATCATTTTATTTTATTTTTATATTAAATTTGGCACTATTTATTTTGATATTTTTAAATCCTTCATCTAATTAGATATTATTTCGATTTTATTCCTTATTATTTGATTTCTATTTTTTAGTGTTGAATTTTTTTTTATTTATGTTTATTTTGTTTTGAATTCTTTTCTTTTTTTTTAAGATTTCATCACTTAGCTTCTTTATTTTAATTGAGCCATGACTTTTAAAGGTTTGCACGGGTTGATTTTGGTTTCTTCATGATAGAAATTATTTTTTTTAATTTTATTATTCAATATTTAATTTTTATAAAATTATTTTTCATGTTTTTTTTTTTTTTGCTTTCCTTTCTATAAAATTATCTAAATCACATGTTCATGGTCACATGGTTGACTTAGATATTTTTTGTTGCTTTTTTTACTAAGTTTCATGCCTTAACTTTTTTATACTGAGAATTTTCCTATGTTGTTTTTTTAGGGTTTGCCTTCTACGTGGTTAATCCCAACATCATGATCATGAGTTTTGAAGGTTAACGACAATTGACTTTGGTTTTTTTTTTTTAATTTTATCATTCAACGTTTCTCTCTCTCTCTCTCTCTCTCTCTCTCTCTCTCTCTCTCTCTCTCTCTCTCTCTCTCTCTCTCTCTCTCTCTCTCTCTATATATATATATATATATATATATATATATATATATATAGTTGTTCTTTGTGCTTTTCTTTATCACTATCCTTTCAATAGGGTTATCCTAATTATGTTTCCATGGTTGCGGGGTTAGCAAGTTAACCCTGATTGATTCATATTTTTTTATTTTTTTTATTGAAAGTTTCATGCCTCGACATTCTTTTATTGAGAAATTTGCTTTGTTATTTTTTTGGGTTTGACTCATACGTGAGTAGTCTTGATCTCATGATCACAATTACGAGTTTCAAATATTAACATGAGTTGACTCTAGTATATTTTTAAGTCATTTTAATATATATTTTTTTAATTTTATCCTTCAACATTTAATTTTTAAGAGAGTTGGTCTTTATATTTTTTTTCATTTTATTTTTTATGGGGTTATCCCAATCATATGTCAATGGTCGCAATGTTAGCAGGTTAACAAAGGTTTGACGCATATTTTTTTATGTTTTTCTAAATTTTTTTAAAAAATTCATCAATGTTATTGTTTTATAATTGAATTTCATGATTTGATTCAATTTGCTTTCATTCGTGATTTTTTTTACCTTTTATTTGCATGGAGAATTGTTTGATTAAACAAAAAATATATTCTAAAAAACAAAGTTATTAATATATATATATATATATATATATAGTTGTTCTTTGTGCTTTTCTTTATCACTATCCTTTCAATAGGGTTATCCTAATCATGTTTCCATGGTTGCGGGGTTAGCAAGTTAACCCTGATTGATTCATATTTTTTTATTTTTTTTATTGAAAGTTTCATGCCTCGACATTCTTTTATTGAGAAATTTGCTTTGTTATTTTTTTGGGTTTGACTCATACGTGAGTAGTCTTGATCTCATGATCACAATTACGAGTTTCAAATATTAACATGAGTTGACTCTAGTATATTTTTAAGTCATTTTAATATATATTTTTTTAATTTTATCCTTCAACATTTAATTTTTAAGAGAGTTGGTCTTTATATTTTTTTTCATTTTATTTTTTATGGGGTTATCCCAATCATATGTCAATGGTCGCAATGTTAGCAGGTTAACAAAGGTTTGACGCATATTTTTTTATGTTTTTCTAAATTTTTTTAAAAAATTCATCAATGTTATTGTTTTATAATTGAATTTCATGATTTGATTCAATTTGCTTTCATTCGTGATTTTTTTTACCTTTTATTTGCATGGAGAATTGTTTGATTAAACAAAAAATATATTCTAAAAAACAAAGTTATTAAACATAACTTATTGCATGAACATGTTGTGAAATCAAGTGTCCTTGTGTTTTTTTTAATTGATATTTGTGCTTCTTCTTTTTTTACTTTTCTTTCTATAAAATTATATCAATTATGTGTTTATCGTCACGAGGTTACTATGTGTCTATTGTCACAAGGTTACCGTATTTGTATAGTTTGACCCATGTTTTTATTTTTTTTGTTTTTTCATTCTACATGAGGTATGATTTTTCTTATCTTTTATTAGTGTATATATTGTTCGATAAAAAAAAATCTAGGAAATATAGTTGTTAAACACAACTAAATGCATGATTTATGTTACAAAATTAAATATCTCAATCTTAATTTTGTTTTTTTATGAAATATTGATCTAATTACTAATATATGTATAGACCTTTCTATTTAATATTGAAAAATATTTTATATTAAAAATGTATTGTAAAACCTATTTATTAAAAAATTTTTAATAAATAATCGCTCGGCCGCGGAGCGCGGGACAAAACTAAGACATGGTCTAACTAATGCAACAGGTACCATGTTCTAGATAAGGACAACCTCTAATATCACGACGTAGGGATAAGGACAGCTCTTCTTCTGGCAAGTGCACGAGCCGAGGACAATCCCAGATAATCAATTCGCGAAGAGAGGTGAGGTACTGAAGTCTCATTACAGATTGCAGATTTATCAGACGTGATATTTTAAGAGATACAAGGGAGGAGGGCAGCTCCTCTCCTGGAACGGACACGAGCTTAGGAGAACTACAGATATGTAATTTACGAAGAGAGGTAAGATGTCGAAACCCATTATATTTCAGATCTTCCAAATCATAGATTTCAAGGTCTTCAAGGGAGGAGGGAAGTGTACCATCTTGAAGGGACTCAAGCTTCAGGCTCCTCCTTATCTTCATTTTGCGAAGAGAGGTGAGGTCTCGAAGCTCCTTGTAGTCCCGGTCTTGCTGATCCCATAACTGAAGGAATTCAAGGGAGGAAGGCAGCCCCTGCAACGATTCAAGTTTAAGACAACTCCCGATCTTCAATTTGTGAAGAGAGGTGAGGTGCTGAAGCCCAATGTAGTCCAGAGATTCCAGTTTACAGAGATGAAGGTATTCAAGGGAGGAGGGCAGCGCCCGTTCTGATATGGACTCAAGTGTAGGGTAACTCTCGATACTCAAATTTCTAAGAGAGGTGAGGTGATGAAGCCCCTGGTATTCAAGGGAGGAGGGCAGCACCTGTTTTGATATGTACTCAAGTTTAGGGCAACTCCTGATCTTCAATGTGTAAAGAGAGGTGAGGTGATGAAGCCCCATGTAGTCCAGAGATTCTAGATTTCTGAGATAAAGGTATTCAAGGGAGGAGGGAAGCGCCTGCTCTGATATGGACTCAAGCTTAGGGCAATCCTGGATACTCAATCTCTGAAGAGATGTGAGGTGATGAAGCTCCTTAGAGTCCAGAGATTTCAGGTTTTCCAGACGATTGATTTTGAGGGTAGTAAGAGTAGAGGGCAACGTCTCCTCGTCAAAAGACTCCACATCGTTCCCAGTAAATCTAAAGCATGAAAGAGAAGGGAGTGCTTGCAAACCACATACCTTGAGTTTGATACAATCCACAATATAAAGTATGTTTAATTTGAAGGGTAAACCTCCTTCAGGAAACGAATCAACTTGTGGAAGTGATCTCAATTGCAAATCCTGTAGGGAAGGGAGGAGGGAACGCATGTTTTCCGGCAACGACTTCAAATATAAGCAACCCTCTAACACAAGGCTTGTCAAATCTGGGGCAGCTAGTCCTCCTTCGGGGAAAGACACCAAATTAGGACAGTGACTGATTGTCAGATGACAGAGAGCAGGGACAGGTCTCTCGCCTATACGAAGGGATTCCAGATTGGGACAATGCTCAATGGTAAGTGCGGATACCTGGGGTAAAAGGTCTAGCTGGCAGGACTTCAATGAACTACATTCCTCGATTTTGATATCAGCGAAAAGAGAGGGATCCAAATGACTCATTTGCTCCATTCCCTTTAGCTGGGGATCTCGTCTAAAATGAAGGCACGGCGTGGATGGTTGATCTGATATCCCATGCTGCGGACGTTCTGGAAGGTGACAAGGCATGGTGTAGTAATAACGGGACGTTCTGGATGGTCCTGCTAGCCCAATTATACGTCTTCCATCGCCCGCAGATACTCTGATTTCGGTGAGCAGGGGAGCCTCTGGAATTGAAACCACAAGCTGCGGACATTCTTCAATAGAAAGACTCAATAAACAAGGAAGGTGACTAGGCAAGGCATTTGTTAACTCGGGACAATCTGCTATCAAGAGCTTTGCAAGATGAGGGAAAGCACCAGCTACATCTGTATTCCATTCCTGCCAGTTTCGCATCCCCTCAAACTTTAATATTTTGAGGGATTTAAATGGCTTCTCCATCGAAGAGTCACTTCCATAGAACTCAGGACCAACAGCCACGACTTCATCAAATCCTTTAATTTGGAGCTTTTCTAGAGATGGCAGCTGCCCCACTGGTGGCAAGTGGATGCAGTTCTTACATCCAGAAAGTGTCAACTTTACCATTTTTGAGAAAGAAGACTTTCCAAGCCAGCCTGGAAACGTTGTACCCCCGTAACCAGTAATGACAAGCTGTTTCACATTTTCAGAAGGCTCCAATCTCTCAAGCACTTCTCTCTCGTGTTGTGTGTCATCCGTATTGCCATCCCACGTCAACCCCAACTCCTCAATCTTCTTCTTACCCTTCAAATTGGCATCCAAAGCATCTTGAGCATTTGCAACATCTCTGAGATTCCGAATAGAAAGTTTTTTCCTTATATGTGAGAGCTTCCCCAGCTCTTTCATGCTAGACCCGCTATCTTTTCCCACGATGTAAGATTCCAAAATTCGAAGCTTTGTGAGTTTCCACATTTTTGGTGGCATCTCTTCCAAATTTGTCCCTTCAATGTCAAGATGTTGTAAGCTGACCAAGTTGGAAATGTTGGATGGCAACTCCATGAGATGCCGGCACTCCTTCAACAATAAACTTTGCAAATAGTACAAGGTGCACACATTTTCAGGTAACCTTTCAATGGCGGTGCAAGAAAGGTTCAAGTGCCGCAAATGTTTTGAGTTGCCAATGGAATTGAGCCACTGAGAAGAAATATCTTTTAGATGACATAAAGATAGCATTCGCAAGCGTTTTAGATTTGGCAAGATGTCATTCAGTGCCTCAGTATCATCTTCCCAAAAAATATGTGGTGGAAACAAGGCGCGCAAATGTTGGACTCCATGAATGCTACGTAATATCCGAAGTCCTCCGCCATATGCTGCCGCTGAAGTGATTGATAAATAACGAGTCCTTTCTGGAAGCGACCATGAATGTTCACCCTCCAACCCAGAGCCCGATTCATTAATACCAAGCTTAAAGCAAAATTCCCCTGACGCGTATTCAGCTAAATCACTTATGATGTCATGCATGCTGAAATCTGATGGATAATCAAGTGATTGCTGGAAAAATGACCTAGAGACAAGATCATCAAAGTATTTTTTACCTATATCTTCCATCTCAACGCCTCTGGACTGGAATAAAAAACCATGTGCCATCCATTCAGTGATTAATGCATCCTTCTCGAATACATAACCCTTGGGAAATATTGCACAATAAGCAAAACAACGTTTCAGGTGTGAAGGGAGATAATAATAGCTCAATGTTAGAGCTGGAGGGATGTCTTCATTCGACGAACCCCACATACTGCTCTTGGATATCTTCTCCCATTGCTTGACATCTCCTACGGAGTGCAAAAGACCCCCAAGAGTTTTCGCTGCCAGGGGTGAACCTTTGCACTTTCTCACTATTTCTCTGCCAAATGCTTCCAAGTGTGAGACTGCTCCAGAATTTACACCACTAAATGCAACCCTTGCAAACAACTTCCAGCAATCTTCATCGCTTATTAGATTCAAGCGGTGAGAAGGGATGACAGTTTGCGTGACTTTTGCTACATATTCATCCCGTGTTGTCACGACAATCATACTTCCGTGCTCCACATACCGCAAAGGTAGCAGTAATTTATCCCATTCATTGTACTCAATGTTCCACGCGTCATCTAGAACAAGTAGAAGTTTTTTCCCTTTCACTGCCTCCATTAGAGATTCATCTGGTTCTTTGGTGGGGCTAGTCCTTGCTTTGATCTTCTTAATAATATCCTCAATAATCCTGGCTACATCAAATTGTTGAGAAGCCCAGACCCAGGCTCTGAGCTGAAAGCACTGCTTTACCCTTTCGTCGTTGTAGATAAGCTGAGCAAGAGTGGTTTTACCAATCCCGCCCATGCCCACAATAGGAATCACACCTACATTTGCGCCATTTGTATTGTTTTTTGTCAACAAGTACTCCATTATGGCTTCCTTATCAGCTTCCCTTCCATATACATGAGATTCATCAACCACAGGAGTTGTTTTCTCTGACAATGGTCTCCCTCCACCAGTACCTTCTATGTGGCGCAGATCACCCTTGTGTTTAAGTAAACGTTCAAGCTTCTCAAGGATCTTTTGTAACTCTGCTCCCATCTCTTTCATCCTTTTATTAGCTGGGTTTAGAAATGGAACCCGATTCATTACCTGCAATGGTGGACTAAATATGTGAGATAGAATTCAGGAAAACATTATAATTTTATAATATCAAAACATAAACATTAAGATTTTTACATCTAGTTAATTAATAAGTTAATGCCATTAAATTGTTGATGCTAACTTAATGTAAACATTTTCTTTCTAAGATTAAACATAAACATAAACATTTTCTTTTTACATCTAGAGAATTAATAAGTTAATGTCTTTTTCAAGAATTTACGATTGTTGATGCTAACTTAATGTAATTAAACAGTAAAAGTCAAGTTTTAAAAATATATTGATTAAATGCCACTAGTGATTTTCATAGCCCTTACTATATCATATTATTTTTATATATATAATGAAATTAATTTTTTTCTAAAATAAAAATGGAAAAATAATTTTATTTTCAAAAATAATTGTGTAGCAATTAAAAAGTAAAGTATTTATTTTTAATATTTAAAATATCATTTTAATTTATAATTGTGCTAATAAAAAATCAGTGCATAATTCTTGGTGATTATTATATATATAATTACTAAGAAATTTAATATTTATAATAATGGGTTTTGAGTCTCGTAATTTCTAATTATTCATGATCACTAAAAATATTGAAAGACAATTCAATTTTATTTCCTTATTTTTTCAGAACAATTAAAATTTATTTATGTTCTTAAGAAAAATATATAATTTAATTAAAATTGACATGATTTATATAAATAATTCAGATTTTAAAAATCCAAAGCGCATGTTTAGAAAACTAGTTAATAAATGAGAATCTGCAAGCATAATTTCACCACAGACACCAGAAGCCAATAATATTAGTTGCATACGTAACAATGAATACTCTTTAATTAAAACTCACAGAAAGACAAAAACCATGCCTAAAATTAATTATACATGAAAGTAAAAAACAAACAATAGAGGGATCAATACAAACATTTTATGAGGAAGCAAAGCCTATAAGTGCACAAACTTATGCTTACCCAATTGCTGTCAGGTCGAGGGGCATCAATATCCTTGGATCGTAGATATTCATAATTAATCTCATCCAATATGTCCTCAGCTTCATACACAGCATGTTTAACATCATTAAGCCAGTTCTTCACAGCAAGCTTTGTAATCTGCTTCTCCTCCGCATCGTCGAGTAGTCCGTTGACAGTATTCAGTGTTTCCTTCAGCTTGTCCAGAACACCATCGAGTTTGTGGCTTTTGAAGAAGCCCAGAACCTCACGAGAGGCCAACCTGTCGACCAGAACCTCAATGAGAGCAGAGAGAATTGATCCGCCGATCAACTCCAGAGCCATGGTGGATTTTTGCAGAAACGGTGAGGGTGGGAATATGTGAGAGAAGGAGTAGTGGAAAGCAGGAGGCTTGGTGGATTTTTGCAGAAAGGGTGAGGGTGGGAATATGTGAGAGAAAAGGAGTAGTGGATTTTTGCGGAAGGGTGAGAGAGTGATTATGTGAGAGAGAATGATAATTAAGCCACTGAATTGCATGGTGGGAATACGTAGACTTTATAGGAAAAGAAGAGACAAGAAAATTATATTATATTGTATCAGCGCTCCACGATTCAGGTACAGGTATTATTGTTGTGTTTTATACTATATTAACAAATTTCAACAAAAATAAATAAATAAATTTGTTAATCGAAGAATAAAAAGATAATATATGTGTTTAATACAATAAATTTAAAAATATATAAACTGTAAAAAAAA
>Ga0325401_1004938_pt1 | contig 12651 bp, 9 predicted proteins | sample PopdelMetagenome_FD_205666 | JGI IMG/M metagenome (GOLD analysis project Ga0325401, IMG submission 205666) | Populus deltoides microbial communities from Bellville, Georgia, United States - Xylem-PdKOR-R2 | ecosystem: Host-associated > Plants > Phyllosphere > Stem > Wood/Secondary xylem | place...
GATGTGACCTTGGAAGAGAATCTGCACCCCTCTCAATTTCATCTAAAAACTTGGAATATGAGGTCTAAAGAGCTAGCTGGGCAGATGTCATTGCAGAATCACCTCCTCGGTGATTATACATTGCACATGCCTAGGAGTCCAACCAGAAAAAAAACATTCGATCGAGTTCGAGACTCGTTTTGAAATTGAAACACGCATAATAATTATCGAAGTTCCTCTAATCCATCCGATGCAAAGGCTTTCAGGTAACACACAGAATCATCAGGGCCACACACACAAGGCAGGCAGGCAGGCAGGAAGGTGCTATTGACAATACGGTTGTCAAGAGAGAAATCATTAGCGTGAAATATTGCATTTATTACCATGAGGGTAAACATCAAAGAAAATGAAAGTTTTTTCATCTGGGTAGGGGGCCAACTATGGAATCACATCAGCAAGCAAATAATTAATGGGCACTTCATTTTTCCAATTATCTTGTATTCTAACAAATCAGAGAAAGCAATTATCACTCGCTATGACCGTGCAGATGAATTTCCTCAGAAACTTTTCTTTCTGCAAATCTTTCCCTTCGCTTACATATCGGTCTCAATCGATTATGTATGCTATAGGAAGTCAACTGAATTTGGTTGTGAGTTTACACTTATATCATGCTGATACACACACACACACACACACACACACTTGTGGCTCAAACATGAATCACTAGGATAAACCAAGTAAAATTCAAGATCTTTTTTACACAATTAATGTTAAATTCAAGATACCGATGGGTAGAAGGAAATTGTGATCTTAGTGATGAATCCCAAAAGATGGGTTTGGTGATTAAGGGTATTCATATGCACCAATCTAAAATAAAGATGTTCTTTAAGTTCACTAAAAAAAACTTAATTTTAGTTTACATCTAAGTTCATCTGGTGGATATTCCTTAATATTAAAAACTTAATATGCATGTGAAATGATATTATTGCATTCCTTGGTTATGATGACTTGATTTTTCTGTGAAGTATATGTATCTGAAACTGGAGGTCGATGGATACGGAAACATAGTGATTTTTATCATTTTTGTTTCAAATAAGGAAATTAACATGATCCTTAGGCTAAGCACAAGCGGATTGATTGTTTAGACAGAGATCGGGGATTTGAAAACCCTGGGCCTAAAAACCAGCTTCTTGGGGCTAAAAGTTTTATGAGACTCAAATCCTCCAACAGCCTTGCCCATGTGTGTCCTCTCCATGCTGCATGCATGCGTTGAAGTTCTTGGTTGAGAAATAGCTGCAGAAAATTTGTGGCCGGTGCTTTTCTGTGAGTCTGTAAGAGTTTTTTTTCCATGTAAAAAAAGTAAAAAAATTTGAGACTCGAGTTAAGATCAATTGATAATTTAAATAATATAAATAAAAAAATATAACAATAATAAATAAAATAACAAGTAAAAAAGTAAAAAAAAAAAAAACTTGAAACGAGCCTATCTGGAGTATAAAAGCCCTAACGTTTAAAGGCGAAATAAAAGAAAAACACAATTAAACTGGGTTAACTCATAAACTTTATGATAATGGATATAAGATTGGGATAGCTCATAGAAAAAAAAAGGACCACATGAAAAGAAAAGGGAAAATTCAATACATCAAATATTGAAAGATGAAATTAAAATAAATAACTTTAAAAATAACAAAAACAAATTAAAGTTAACCTGCGTTAACCTTTAAAACCGGTGACTTTGATCATGAATTCGAGAATAATCTTATAGAAGTCAAAACAAAAAAATAATAAAGCAAAACTAAAGTCAACATGAGCAACCCTCCTGAACTTAGTCGAATTTCTAAAACTCACAAACCATGAAATCCTGAACTCAAGTTAGTCAAGTAGCATACTGCCCAAATAATTTAATTTTAAAGGATAAAATCATGAAAAATATATTAATTTTAAGAACTTACAAAAGAAAAAAAAAGATAGAAATAAAAAATAACGAGAATTAAATTTGATAGAAAACAAAAACCCATGGAGGATGAAATTGTAAGAAAAATCTAAAAATTGATCGCAAACAAAAAAAAATAGCAATAAAAAGAATGGTGACCGAATTTGAAAAATACAATTGAAAAACATTTGTAATTTTATGATGTAAGCGTGTTTTTTTTTTTAAATGTGACTCAGAGCATAGATGTGATCGAGAAAAAAAGGCTGATATATGGACAAAAAAAAAAGAATGACAAAAAATGCATAGTTAAAAAAATCATATAGAAGACATATAAAAAAAATTAAAAAAAAGTCTAATCATTAATGATATAAATGTTAAATGTTAAAACTGAAAAAGCTATCAACTTTAAAAAAAAGGGGGAAAGCCCAAGAAAATTTGAGCGAACCTTCTAAACTTGAACAAAGATTTCAAACTCGTAACCCATTAAATCCTTAACTTGTACTGAATTAAGAAGCTCAATTTCTAACCAATTTAATATTTATTAGCCAAAGTAAATACAAAAAAAGCAACAATTAAAAAAATCAAAGAAAACTCAGGTCATTTTTAAAATCAATAGATATATTAGAGATAAAAAATGAAAATAAATTTATAAATTTATCTCAAATAAAACAAATAACAATCAAAATAATAAAAACTAAATTCAAAAGAAAAATAAATTAAAGAGCGATGAAATAGAAAAAGAATTATAGCCTTATAAATTGTTTTAAAAAATCATTTCAAATATTGAAGGAAGGGATAAAACAAGAAGATGTACATTTAAAGAATTAGCTAAAAAATTCCAACAAAGAATAATAAACAAAAAGACCTTAAATAATTCATTTTTAAGACCAATAAAAAATTCAATAGAAAGCAAGCTACAAGAAAAAGAACTCAGTATTCAATTGAATAAATACTGAAGAATGAAACATGAAAAAAAAAAAAGCTTGTATAAAAGGAAAAAAAGAAGAAGCAAACTTATGCAAACATCCTAAATCTGGTTAAATCTTAAAAATTCATAACCTATGAAACTCTAGATCCAGGTTTAATTAAAAAGTTTATTATAATCCAATTTTAAAATATCAATTTTAAAACTTGTCAAAGCAAGAAAATTGGCAATCGAAAGAATATATATGAGTTAAATTTGATAGGGAAAAAAAAACCAGAGTGAAATCGTAAAACAAAATCAATTTAAAAAATGATTTCAAACAAAAAATAATAGCAACAAAAAAATAAGGACAAATTTGAGAGATGAAAAAATTTAAGAGGGATGAAATTGAAAAGGTATACCGATTTTATATATCATTCAAGATAAAATAAATCATTATAAAAAAATAGATAAAATCTAAAGAATCAACAAATTAAAGGATCCTTCTTGAATTTTTAAGGGTTTAGTGTTAGAATCTAAGTGGATAGAAAGAGAAGAAGGGGGGCAAAAAAGAAATTGTCGTGAATCTTGGAATGCACGTTATCTCATCAGGTTAGGGATGTCAGGACCGTTCAAACGCCACCTGACCGGGGTGGGAACCGTCAATACGCTAATAAGTCTTTTTAAAAATATATTTAATATATGTCAATTACAAAAATTCCCTAATCAATCTTTAAATCTATAATAAAATCAATGTAAAATGACAAAAAAAAATCTTTTATGAGAGAATTAAGTTGTTTTTGTATTTAAGGATATTAAAGTAATTACACTATTTAAAAAAAATTAAAAATACCAAAATGTCTAGGGTTAAATTTGTATTTTTACCATGTAAAAAAATCAAAATGATTAATCTAATCCCATATAATTTATAAAAGATAATTGTATCATGATAAAAATACTTTCTTGCCTTCAATACCTAGCTGAAATGTTTTTGAGCTAGAGGCAATATCATTAAATTACTATTCCAATGAATAATAATCTGAGTCTTGGGCTACCACAATTTCTCTTCACCTCTACTTTTTTTTTTGTAATATTACAAAGCATCAAAGAAAAAAAATCAGATGTTGAAACAGATATGTCGTATATATTGCAATTTTTAGGGTTCTGTAAAGAGAAAAAATGAGGAATGATTTTTTCTTTATTATATTTGATGGACTTGTCAACACGTAGGTTTTGTTAATGCCTTAACTTGATTTTAAGTGTAGAAACTGGGTTTCAAGAATGTTTGAATGGTTTAATGACTTGAAGTGTTATATTTTCTAAAAATGAAAGCAAACAAACTTAAATTCCACAATAATATATACACATTAATTTGTCAGGTCATGTAATCTACAATAATTTAATTTTGATAGTGACTAGTAGCAGAATGGTTAGAAACTTAATAGGACACTTCTTGCAATATTGTATAGCAATGATAAATTATAGATTAATTATCTATTAAAATGAAGATAAATTTTACACCTTATTAATCCCTTATCATGCATAACCTATTAACAGAATAAATAAAGCGTGTGGTGTTTTTACTATGTATAAAAACACTATTTGCTATCTCACAAATCAATATAAAGTAGTGATTTTTTTTCAACATTTTCAATTTGATTTTCGAACTTTTTTTTACATAATTGAGCATTTTTTAGCCCATCTTAGAACCCAATTGCGAGGTAGCTTTTTTATAGGAAGGGTTGAATTGAAAGATAGGGGACTGAAGTGAAAAATACAGGTAACATAGGTAGCTTTTTCAATTTTTTATGAAATACATTTCAATCCCTTATCTTTTTTTTGCTATAAAGTGGGTCTCTTTAGTTTTTTTAAAAATACATTTTAGTATCAAACTTTATTTTCATCATTTTCAGTTCATTTTTTTAAAGGAAGAGAGAGAGGAGCAACCAGATTCTTGTGAAGAGAGAGAAAACTCTTTATTGGTGATGATTCCGACCAACAAAAAATGTTAAAATTTGTGTCAACGAGTTCCACTAGGTGAAGGGAGTCTTATAGTAGTTGTTTTAAGCCTTAACGTAGCATAAAAAACCAAATTTAGATCAAGGATGCAATATTTTTTTTCCGGTTTGATTTAGTGGTTTGGACTGTTTATTGGGTTTAATAGGTTGATAGGTTGGTTTTTTGATGTTCTCAGGGTGTTTGTAGAGTGTTTTGTTGTTGAAATGGGGTTGAAAAAAGGGTTTTTTGGATCAAAAACTTGTAGACCCGATTTTCTAGCCGACATTGTGGTGGCTGACAGACGACACGTCTTTTACAATAACAAGCGACGTGTTGTCTACCTATTGATTGTTTTTCAAAAAAATCATTTGCCCCTTTAAAAAAGATAAATAATAGCAGGCCTAGACTTTAAGGCCCATGCGCCTATTCTTTTTATTTTTTTGGTACTTTTTTTTTTTCAATCAATACCTTTTGTAATGTTTTTTCTTAATATTTTTAATTTTTTTTTAATTAATACCCTTCCTATGTCAATTTGTTTTTACTTATTTAGCTTTTTTAAAATAAAAATTATTTTTAATTATATTGGGTATCTTTAATTTTTCATGAGGTTAATATAATTCATCTGTAATTATATATATATATATATATATATATATATATAAACAATATTTATTTTCTTATGATATTTTTAATATGTGCAACCTTATATAATATTATTTTCCTTTTATTTTATTCAATAAATTTTATGTGTCTGTCAATTTCTATTACAAATTGATTTTAATAAATATATTCATTAAATACAATTGGATAAATGACTTGTATTGTGCTATTAAATATCTTGATTTATATTTATCTCTTAATTTTTGCAATTTCATTTTTATTTATTGTAAATTTCCTTTTCTATCGAATTATCGCGACCTAATGATCTAGGACGCACGATAGGCACAAAATCTTGACATATCTTATGTCCAGGTCATTGATTTCACGTGTTAACTCAGTTTTGCCTAAATCAATTTTTTTCCCATTCATTTTGAGTTGTTGATGCCATATTTTTTATCATATTATCAAAGTAATTAAAATTTAACTTGATTATCAAATTTCTCTCACTTCTTTAAGAACATGATCATCTCCTTTTTTCCGGTTTAAAAAATATTTAGTCCGACCCGTGATGTTGCACGGGCCACCAATCTAATATATAATAAACTTGTGATTCGTTTTATTATTTACCTTTTACCCTGTTTTTTGGTCGAAAAGAGTGGCCAAATAGCCCTGTAGAATATGTGAAAGTGTGGTCAAATAATCCTCTAATATGCAATTGTAAAAATTAATTTGAGAACCTTGTAATAATATCTCCATATTATTAGTCTTGGTTAAGTTGATTATGTGGAGTTTAACTTGATCAAAATAACTATTAAGCGGTGACACTTTACTTGGGATTTTATGTGTGAGTGAGGATTTTGTGGGAGATAAGGTACGTAATTTTTAGGAGCATTAACATTAAAAGTAACATTATTTCTAAAAATATTTTGCATAGTGAGTAACAGACTTCTCTATAAAATAGAAATCAAAAGCTACCAAATAAAGATAAGAAAACCACACAAAATTTCTTTTTCTTCGGATAAAAATCAAAGTCACTCACCCACTAATCTGGAACGAATACTTTATTTTTTGTTTAAATTAACTTTGTTTTCTTCTATGACCTATAAAAGCTTATCATTGGTATAACTTTAGCTTGGTTGAGGCTTTTATTGATCCTTATAACTTTTTAAGTTGCCTCATTGACTATAACTTGATACATTTTTCTTTCCTCTTAAGCCATCATTGTGGTCATCATTTCAATCTTTTTTGAGGTATAGAAGCATCAATGTTAGTCTTTTTCACACATTAACAACATATTGGTGAAGCAAGACATATATCATTATATCAAGGTCTTTAATTATTGCTTAGTTGTCTAACTTAATTTTTTTAATTCTCTCAATTATGGCTAATAAGGTTGTTAGTCAATAATTAAACAAAACTAAAAAAATGAATTAATGGTATAAATTTTTCTATTTAGAAGTGTCAAGTTCATCACATTCTTTTTCAAGACAAAGTTGATTATATAATTAATGTTGATGTCTTATTAAATGCTAGCTCTTCTATTAAAAGGTCTTATAAAAAGATATATGGATGATGATAGGACTGTTAGAGAAATCATGCTTACTTTTATGGAGCCTGACATAGATTTTATTTTTAGGAGCATGATTTTGCTAAAAATATATTTATTGCCATCACTAATGCATATAGTAGTGTTTCTGAGACAAATGTTCAACTTTTAATTAAAAACTTTAATGGTACCAACATGAAAAAAAGTGATAATGTTATTGAACACATGAATAAATTAGTTGTCATTGATAAAGAGTTGGATGCTTTAGAAAATTATATTCCTGATAAGATACAAGTTTTCAACCATATTGCATAGTTTACACAATTCATGAAAATCAATTGTCATATCACTTAATTACTCCCATCAGCCAATTACCATGAAAAACTTACCAACATCATTAGGTGTAGAAGTTGAAGAAGGGCTAAAAGAAACTCAAATGTATTTTTATGTCTATGTCATATCAACAAAATTTGAGTCTTTTAAAAATGGCTATAAAAACTTTTGTCAAAAAAGGAAGGGTTTTAATATGTGTTGTTTCAAGAAAGAATTTCAAGTTTTCTGACAAGAATAAAAAAGGTAAAGACAAATGTATTAATTATGAAAAATTTGGTTATTGCCAATTTAATTGTTCTAAAAAGAAAATGATAACAAACCCAATAATAAAGGTTCCAAACATATAATCTGTGTTAGGGATGAGCATTTTCGGTTCGGTCCGGTTTTGGGCCAAAATAAATAACCAAACCGAATTTTTTTTTCAAGTTTTTGAACTATACCGAACCGAAAACTGGTTCGAACCGATCACGTTTGGTTTGGTTTTTTTCCTTCCAAACCAGTTTAAACCGGTTCATCTTATTTCTATCTTCACAGCTTTGTGCCTATTTTCTGAGAAATCTTGGCTTTCTCAACAAGCTAAACCGGTTAGACATGCATAATATCCAAAAATCCATCCCCAATTTTCTTTTTGTTAGATCCTAGCCTAAAAATTAAACTTTGCACAAAAAATACACAAAAGAAAAGAAAAGAAAAGAAGTCATTTAACTGGAAAAAAGAGAGGGAAGATCAAAAGATATCAATTATTCAAATTTAAAACTAGAACAAAAGGAAACCAATTACAAATAGTTTACATAGATCCACACATTTATTGAGTGTGTGGTGTTTTTATACTCGATCTCTTCAATAAATAACCAAACCCGATGTCCAATTGTTGTCCTCACAAGGCCAACATCAAGAAAAGCATAGAAAAGCCTTTTACTGGTTTGACATAATAATCTTCTTCGGTTCAATGGATATGAAAAATTATATAACAATTACAAGGTTATGGGAGAAATTAAAAGAAAAAGGATAAGAAGATTAAAAGCAAAAGTAAAGAGAGGCATGCTTTTGATAGGAGAACTAAAAGAATTAAAAGCAAAAGTGAAGAAGGGTGTGCCTTTGATAGGAGGACAGATGAGCATGGAGCAGCAGGAGCCTAACAATTCCTAACAATTATAGGATATGGAGTATAGAGAAAAATCAAAGAGTAGAGAGATGTAGGGAGCAAAGGAATAGGGCGGCTAATTGTCTTTAAAGAATGCTATTGTAGGTTTAGGATTAGAAAAAAATATCTTATTTAAACTTTTTTTTTTTAATGTTGGCCTGGTTGAACCTGTTCGGTTTGGTTCGGTTTTATTGATTTCAGATTTTGAAAACCAAAACCGAGCCAAAACAAAACTTTTTTGTGATGTTTTTAATCGGTTAATTCAGTTTTTTTTGTTTGGTCTTTTTGGTTTAATCAATTGTTTGGTTTTTTTGCTCACCCCTAATTTGTGTTGTTTTTAGACGTTTTCTAGTATATGTTAATAGTACAAATTGGTAGGTAGATTTGCATCATCATGTCATGTGGTAAAGATAAGAAATTGTTTTGTTGATATGAAGGAGGTAAAACTAGGTGATTATTATATGTATATGGGAAACAACACTTATTATGATGTTTTAGGTGTTGTAACTGCAAAGACCATGGTACATTAAGTGAGGAACCTCTATTTGACTAATGTGTTATTTGCACCAACATGAGGCGCAATCTAATTTATATCCCTCGCCTAGATGATAAAGGTTATGAGGTGCATTTTCATTTAGGAAAAGTTTCTATTGGAAAATATGGTAGAATTCTTATGTGAAGGGTTAAAATTGATGGACTTTATCAGCTTAATATTTTTACTTCTAATAATGAAAATGCATTAAGTTTTTCTTCTACTTATATTAACCTTATTTATGATGTTTTTTCATATGTTGATGATTCTTATACATGGCATTTATGATTAGGACATATTAATAAGGTTGGTAGAATTCTTATGTGAGGGGCTAAGATTGATGGACTTTATCAACTTAATATTTTTACTTCTAATAATGAAAATGCATTAAGTTTTTCTTCTACTTATATTAACCATGTTTATCATGTTTGTTTATATGTTGATGATTTTTATATATAACATTTATGATTAGGATATATTAATAAGGTAGGCAGAATTCTTATGTAAGCAGCTAAGATTGATGGACTTTATCGACTTAATATTTTTACTTCTAATAATGAAAATGCATTAAATTTTTCTGTGCTACTTATATTAATCTTGTTTATGATGATTGTTTATATGTTAATGATTCTTATACATGGCATTTACAATTAGTACATATTAATAAGGACAAAATGAAAACAAAATGGTTAATATGGGTTCCATTCTTAATATCAATATAGAATTTAATGCTTGGTAACCATGCATTTCTGGTAAAATGACAAGGTTATCTTTTCCTAAAGGATTAAGATTTAACAAACCTTTAGTTATTGTTCACTCTAATGTATGTGGTTCTTTAAATGTTAAAACTCACAAGTGTTTGAAATATTTTGTCACCTTTATTGATGACTTTTCTCATTATGGTTATATATATATTTGATGCATGAAAAATATGAAGTTTTTATAAATTCTCAAGTTTATAAAAATAAAGTTGAAGATCAATTAGGAAGGAATATAATTTTTTTTAGATCTGATTGTGGTAGAGAATACATGTTTGATTTGTTTGGCAATTGTTTAAAACAACATAGTATAATTTATCAACTTGGTATGCCTTATACTCCATAATAAAATGATGTTGCTAAAATGAGCAATATAACTCTAATTGATATGATAAGATCTATGTTATGTCATTTTTCTTTTAGTTCATATTTTAGGTGAAGCTATAATTACTGCTAAATATTTGTTAAATTTTGTTCCCACTAAAACTCATAATATAACTCCTTATGAATTATGGACAAAAAGAAAACTAAACTTAAATAGTTTAAGGGTCTGGGGATCTTCAGCTCATATACTCATCTTATCACATACAAGAACTAAATTAGATAGTAAGATGTTAAGAGCAATTTTATTGGATATTATAAAAATCCAAAAGGATATAAATTTCTAATATATCATAATGATGGTTCTATTAATAAGGTTGAAAGTAAAGATGCTAGATTCTTAGAGGAACAAATTGATATTAGGAATCCAAATAAATTTAGAAAACTTAAGATTACTAAAAAGGGTAAATTAATAAATAATGAAAATGAAGTACATAGTAATATAAAGATTTTAGCTTAACCATTTGAAAATCCTTATAATACACTTGGTAGAATTCAAAAAAAAAGGATACCATCAAGATCACTTTACTTTCTTGAAAGAAGAAGAAATAGAAAATCATTTAACTATTTACAAAGCATTGGCATCATTTGAATCGATAAATTATAAAGAATCTACAAAAGAAGAATTAGACTCCATAAAATGATGCATAAGAGTTGGTATAAATCTTACCCAAAGATTGAAAAATCATAGGTTGTAAATGAATTTGAAAAAAGATATATAAACCTGATAGGTAAATTAATAAATATAAAGCAAAATCAATCGCCAAAGGTGATGTATAGGAGTTGGTAAATTTACCTAAATTAAGATAGGAAAATTATAGGTTGTAAATGAATTTAGAAAAAAAGAAATATAAATATAATAGGTCAAGTGATAAATATAAAGTAAGATTAATTACTAAAGGTTTTATATAAAAGTTCATTATAGATTATAAAGTGATATATTCATTGGTTGCTAAATTCACTTTGATATGAATTCTAATGTCTATTATTGCCGAATTAGATTTAGAATTATTACATAGGAATGTTAATACAACTTTCTTAATTAATGGTAAATTAAAAGAAGAAATATTTATGCAACAACTAAAGGTCACATAATTGAAGGTAAATAAAACAAGGTATGCAAGCTTAAAAACTATCTATATAGTCTCAAGCAATCTTTAAGTTAATAGTATTATACTTTCCATATGCTATAATTAAATATGGTTTTATAGCTAATGACTTTGATCATCGTGTTTATCATTAGAATAGTTGTAGTATTTTTTATACTCTTATATTTCTATATTGATGATATTTTGATTGTTGATAATGATGTTGCATTTATTAATAAATTTAAATATTTTTTAAAATCTCATTTTGAGATGAAAGATTTAGGTAAAGCATCATGTGTATTAGGTATTCAAGTCCCTAAGAGGCGTGGCGTGATGTCAAAGGGCTTGAGATCTGCACAGCAAGTCTCGAGTTCGAGTCAGGACGTGCACCTCTTGTAAAAGTCTAGGACAGCCGGAGTTTTACTCGCTCACCTGGGTCCACAAAGTGTGCTTTTCGGGGGTGAGGTTTCCTCGAATCTAAAAAAAAAGTATTAGGTATCCAAATTATTAGAGATAAAATGTAACTCTTTATCTATTTCATGAGTAATATTAGATGAAATATTAAAAAGATTCCACATGGATAATCCAAGTCTAATGGATACTTCCATTAATAAAAAAAAATAAAGCCATATAAGAAAATGTATCTTGTTGATGAAGATGAAGAGAGAAAAATGCTAAATACATTAGATGTTAAGGCTGTAGGTATTATAATGTATGACATGCTTTGCACAAAACTTAATCTTAGTTTCGCTATAAATCTTATAAGTAGGTTTCAAAGTAATCTAGAAGAAGTTCACTCGTGAGATCTTAAAAGAATACTTAAATACATTAAAAGCACAAAAAATTATAACTATTAAATGGTTGCATTTAATTTGGGATCTTATGTGTGAATGGATTTTGTGGGAGATATAGGAAACTAATATTGAGGAGCATTGATTTTAAAAATAATATTTTTATAATAAGGTGACAAACTCCTCTATAAAATATAAATCAAAATAAAGCTACCAAATAAAGATTAAAAAAAAATCACACAAAAATCAATTCTCTTTGGATAAAATTCTAAGTCACTCACTCCCTAGCTAATTATTCAGGATATATAAATTCTTTTCTTTTATTTAGATTAACATTGTTTTATTGGAGTACCTATAAAAGCTATCATTTTTACTCCATTCAGGATCTTTACAAGGCTCCCAATCCCAGTACCATTCACAAATTCTATTGATTTCCATCTTAGTTGAGAAAGACGACAAACAAAATCAGCGAGGAATCGTCTTTATACAGATAGAAGTAGATTCCAAGCACGCAGTAGCTGCCCTAATTTCTCCCAAGTAATTATGGAAGAAGCAAGAACAACTACATGTATGTATGAATTATACAGAGGTCAAAACAAGAGGGCCTGATCTCTGGATTCAATGCAAGATTATCTTATCTGCTTTTAGAGTAACAATGAAACAT
>Ga0325401_1004939_pt1 | contig 12650 bp, 14 predicted proteins | sample PopdelMetagenome_FD_205666 | JGI IMG/M metagenome (GOLD analysis project Ga0325401, IMG submission 205666) | Populus deltoides microbial communities from Bellville, Georgia, United States - Xylem-PdKOR-R2 | ecosystem: Host-associated > Plants > Phyllosphere > Stem > Wood/Secondary xylem | place...
AAAAAAAAAAAAGAGTTAGATACTCCAAAAAGGTAAGCTGAAAATGGCTAACATAGTTGAAGCCATGCAAAAGGTTGTTCTAGCTTTTTTCCACACATGCATACAATTACCTGTGCTTGTTTCATGCTGCATAAAAACAGTGTAGTTGACTTTAAAATTGTTGGCTAAAAGTTAATGCATTTCACCATCATGCTGTAGCTATTGGGTGGGAGAACAGCATCACCATAGCTCTTAATGGCACTCTCTACCACCAACCATAAAAGGCAATCTTCCCTCCCCTTCCCACTTCCTCTCTTGCTAAGGCCATAGCCATTATCCTGTCAAGAACACTGAGATTTAGCCATGGCTCTTACTCTTGGGATGATCAAGACTTTTCTTCTGGTGTCCCTGTTACTCCTTGCTCCCTTGTCTTCAGGTTGGTATTTAACTTCTCAACATTAGCTTAAATTCATTCCCAACTTATGATAATTTAGCTTACCAAAGAGTATTTTATGTCACATAATTTGTAGGTTTTGTTGAGGGCTTCGATGAAGGAATGGACTCGTATCCCTCACTTCACAAGGTAGCCTAAAAGCTTTCTGTTTGTCTCATTTTTCCTATATTGCGACACCGCTGGAATAATTACACCAATATATATATATATTCTTTTAGCTAGCGAGTATCTTTGGTCATGCATTTTTTTAAAAACCAAAAACAAAATATATATTGTCTCTTTGTAAATTAAGGATGGCGGCATCCAAGTGAATACAAGGAAGCTTTTGCTGGTCGACGAGCTGGATTATGACGATGCTGGAGCGAACCGTAGACATGACCCACGGGGGAGACCTGGTGTTGGTGGCTTCAAGAACCCTTGAATTCTCTTGAGCCATATATTATGTATCCTCTGGAGGTTTTGTTCATGCATGAGGAGATATAATATTGCATTTCAAAACGATTTTTATGCAGTAATTAATATGCTATTATCGTATGTACGAGCACCTAGCTAGCTAGTTGCCTACGATTGTGGGACTAAGGTATGGTTTTACGTTGCTGGCACTGCTTTATGTATGAACTTCTCTGCGTATTTCTTATCTTATAATATTGTAATATTAAATAATGAAGTCGGCTAGCCTTTTCTACTCCTTCAAGAGAGTTTCCAGAAAATGGAAGCTTAAGAGATAAGCTTAACATGGTACATTTTTACTGGTTTACAAGGTTGAGCTGTGGATTTGCCGATCAGCTAGCAGTTGAAAAGTGCCAAAGATGATGACCAATCCAATTATAACTTCATTGCTTGGCTAGCTAGCTAGTACCTATCATATGTATATAGTCTCGATGAGAGTACTTGTTCAAAGTTGACTGGAAGAAATTCATAAGACAATATTATATTCGAGGATCATTCTCCGTATATAAAAATTACATTATCCATGAGAGATTTATATTAATACGAGGGGTGAGATCAAGAAGGGCTGCATGAATGAATAGTATAAATAATATATTGAGATTTTATTTAGTAGTTTAAATATTCAAGTTTAGATGATTTTTTGATATAATATTAGAGTATAAATCTTATTATCTTTGTTAGAAAATAATATAAATCATATTTGGAAATCTTACCTATCAGCTTAAGCTTTTGGATTGAGATGGTTCTTTTACATGGTATCATAGCCTTGATGACCAAGCAGTCTCGAGTTCGAATCTTACCATTCCTATTTATTTGATAAAAATTAAGCACAAAGTAATGTGGGTCTGTACAAGTTTCAATCTCAAAATACTTTTACTTGAAGGGTGCGTTAGAGAATAATATAAATAATATCTTGAAACCTTACCTAACAACTTAAGTTTTTGGGTTGAGATAGTTCTTTGACAATTTTTATTTTATTTAAAAAAATAAATATAAAATAATATAAGTATGTGAAGTTTTAAATCTAAAAAGATTTTATTTAAAAATATATATTAAAACATGCATGACTTAATCTTTAAACGACGACTTGGCTAAATCACCATAATTTCTAATTTCTTTCTTGATATATATGGGCATTTGTCACATAGGTTAAAAGTAGAAAGACCAAGAAATGAATCACTCTCAATATCCAATTTGACATTTATATTAGATTTGATTTTTGTAAAGTTTTCTTCCTTGCAATGACTAGCTATCCATTGCCATGAGAAATCATAGCTATCCATTGCCATGAGAATTTTTCTAAAGTTGACCGGATGAAACTCATAAGGAAATATTATATTCGAGGAATTCTCCATAAAAAATTACATTATTCATGAGAGATTTATATTAATACGTTGGGTGAGATTTACATGTGTTAGATAATAATATAAATAATATATTGACTTCAATTAATAAATTAAATTTTTTAGTTAAAATGATTTTTTAATATTATATCACCATATAAATCTCATCATTTTTATTTTATTTAATAAAATTAAATAAAAGATAATATAAGCATATTTAAAATTCAAGTCTAAATAAATTTTACTTAAAAAAATATATTAAAAAATAATATAAATTATATATTAAAACATGATAGAACCACTTCAGTAAAAGCATGACTTAGTTAACATAATTTATTTCTTGATTTGGGCATTTGTCACATGGGTTAGAAGTAGAAAGACCAAGAAATGAACCACTCTTAATATCTGATATGATTTTTTGTAAAAGTTTTCTTCCTTCCAATGACTAGCTATCCATTGCCATGAGAATTGTAAATTCAGAGCATCTTCCCTCAATAACATGTTCCTGTGCACCTTTCCAAGTCTTCTGTGCCGCCATTAAAGCATATGGTGCCTACGTTATAATGGGTTTTCCATGGTCTTAGAACGTCCACTGCAAAAACCTACTTTACACCCACTTCATCACTAAAACCATTTGAAAATGATTAGATTTTCTATCCAAAAAGAGAAGATCATTGTAGGATGCTTTACAGCAACTGTTTCCAGCCAAAGATTTTGACTCCTTTTAATCACAATATCCCCAGCTAGGAAAATCCAAGGTTTGTATCTTTTATTATTTGCAATTCTTAGTGAGATTCTAGGAAGCTCTCTGCTAATGTCAAAGGAAAATTGTAGGATATGTCATGAAACAAGTCCTCAAACGGTTTGGTAGCAACATCATCTTCTCCGAGGTCTTGGAGGAGAAAACTTTCGTACATATGTTCATGAATGTATCCTACAAAACAAAGTTTTACACTTCGTCTCTAATTAGATTCTTGAAAGCTGGAGTAATAAATAAAGTGTTCATTTACGTGATTACATGGATGAAAAATGCTGCTTTAAAGTTATTAAACTCAGTTTGATCTTGATTATGATTGAGAAGGTTGATCCAAGCTGTAAAAAAATATGATTATTTTAGATTTTTTTTAAATACAAAATTAGATTTTAATTGAGTCAGACGGTTATAGGTTGGCTCGTTAGAATCAACAAGATCAAATCAAATTATATTTTTTAAAAAAATTTACCTAGGTTAAGAGATAGGTTAGCTGAGTCCTAAATCATGCTGGGTTTATAATAATTGTAACACAATGCTTGCAAGGCCAATGCATACAAAACTTAGCTCCATTGGATTCCATAATTTTTTCTACAAATAATAGTTTCTTTTATGCACACGTTGAAGCTAATCAGCGTATTGAAACTAACTAAGGTTGATGTTATATGTAACAATAAAAAGAATGTGTTGATCAATGTATAGTTAATAGGATTAACTTTTCTTGAGCATGTTCTCATATTTTTCGTCTTAATTTTAAGAAACCAATTAAGAAAAATGTAATAAAGGGGATAAATTAATTAATTGATTAATAAAATACAGGGCCTGAATGTTAGTTTAACATATATATATTTTTTTGCTTTTAAATGTAATTAAGTAATTTTATTATACTGGAAAAAGAAAAAGAAAAAACCGACTTATCCAAATTAATTTGTGCATGTCAAAAGGAGCTACAATCAAAATTCATCCCACAATAACTTCTGTAAGGATTGATTATTGAAGAAGTATATGGGACATCGCAGGATTCAAGATGTGCTGGATTGAAGCTTGAAGCATCAAGCTCGTCACAAGAATTCTACAATAACCCTCGATAGCATTGTCTAAACGTTCATCAAGAATTTGATGATGAAGTAATATTTATTTACCCCGAATCTTGACCTGAAGTGTCCATTTAACCTTTCCCTCTGGCAAAGGAATAGACTTTGGGAAGCGTAGTGGCACCTCAAACTCTCCAAGAGCAGTCAAAGGTGATGGAAGATGCACGTTGTCAGGTTCAATCTGCACATTGAATTGCCTTGTCACCTGAGATGTACAGAAAACATGTTAGCACATATCCCACCTTTCAGGCAAAAACTATCTTTTTAGCATACCAAGTATGCTGCACCTAACTACAAATTACGGAATTATAGTATGTATAAAACAGAACCTATATCATAGATCGCAGTGTCTAAAAGAGAATTGCCAAACTGGGTTTTATAGATGGTTTTGTTATGGTATATTGCCAGAACTTGCTCATGCAACAATATCCACCTACGTTATTTTCATGGATAGAGACAAAACATCTTACTTTACAGCATTCTGAAGAGAAACTGAAATTAAAAATGAAGACTGATATACCTCTTTTAAAATATCATCCTTTGTCACTGGTGAAAGAATTTCTATTGGGTCATCTTTTGATTCACGGGCACGGAATTTTGCAGTATTGATCCCTACCCTAAAAGCCTACAATCATGAAAGACCGGTCAGATACCTCGTATTACCGGTAAGAGTAAGCCAACTTGTTATTTAAAATGTTTCATATTCTCAATACACTTTTCAAAAGATAAACTACTAACCAGCCGGGCTTTTACTAAGCGTTTTGCTGCTGTTTCGTATTCTTTCATCTTATCTTCCATTGTCTCTTTAACTACTTTCACCTCCTCTTCTTCCTCGGGTTGGTAAATCTGATCCACAACACATCACAAACTTAACACCAATCACTTGACATTTCTCAAACAAAACCAAAGGGACGGGTGGATGCAAAACTTTAATTGGCAACTTTACAGCATAATGCAGATAAAAAATTCATGCTGAACAAAAATCAAGATTCAAGACCAGCTACTTTCACCACATAAAAAAACACTAGCAAACACATGGAACTAGATAAAATAAATGTAAGAAATTTGAGCAAAACCTTGCGTTGCTCCCTGATAAGATGCGCAAACTTTTCGATGTTAGGGACAGCAAGTAATTTGGGCATCAGATGGTTGCGAAAATGCCCTGGCGCAACCTTAACTGTCTGACCAGCTTTCCCAAGCTTCTCTATGCTCTGCAAGTGCAAATCAAAATCCAGCATCAACATCAATATCTGAACCGACACATAACCTGATAAAAAACCCAAAAATGAAATATTTCCTACTTACTGTTGTAAGAATAACTTCTAACTTCTTATATCTAACGCCTTGACATGCATATAACAATGGATGTATAGCACCATCAGAGCTCTTCAAGCTGGTTTCTTTAGCAATAATTCGCCGTAGAGCATTTCTGCTGTGCTGAATACAAGCCATAATCACCACAAAGAGTCCCTGTTTCAAAACAAACCAAAATTCAGTCGCTACAAATACCAACAAAACAAAATCTTAAATAAGCAAAGAAAAATGCAACAAAAAGGTAAGTGCTTTAAAACCCAGAACCCAAAAATAAGAGCACAAAAATCAAGAAATTTCATTTCTTGCTATAAGATTATGAAAAATGAAAGTAACTCAAGATTTGTTAGCATAAATAAATCAAACACTAAAACAACAGCAATCCCACAATAGCCAGAGCATAAAACTCAAAATCTAAAAAGAAAAACAATGCCTAAATTACTTACAGTAAGTAATTTAATTTATATTCATATCTCTTTAATCACACACGTTTTTATAACCGCCCTGCTCTTAGCTCGGCGACACTTAGCATAGATCACATTGCCCCTCACCAAAGGTGAAAGGTAGGGGCACGGATTACACACCTGCAACCAATTCCCTGCAAGACGCTAAGACTGACCTCAAAAAAGAAAGCGTCGGCAATGAATGGTCCTAGCCTTGCAAGACTCGTTTTGGACTCCCTCACCCCAAGCACTTTTTTGTTTTGTTTTTATCCCTTTAATCACTGGACACGAACCAAATGACAAGCTTAATGGGATAGAAATACTTCTAGAACTAGATTATCCTGAGCAACAGTTTTAGAAAAACTGACCAGAGAAAGTGGCTTTCTTCTTTGAAGGAATTTGTTGCTAGGGTTTTAGGCATCACAAGAGTATAGTGTATAGGGTTTCAAGCCTTTACAAGAGCATGTTGTTTAAGGCTTTAAGTGCTCGAAACTTCAAGGCCCAAAGTATTTGTGTTCAGGCTTTATCACCCTCATCTTTCACTAATCTGGCCCACGAAGTAAAAGGCTGAATCTCAGCCCATGAAATGTAGTCGAGCCCAAACTTTCAAGGTTTGTTTGCTTTATTGAGGGGCTGAAGTCACTTCCACTTGTACTCCTCAATTTGGAATGGACAGCTGAGGACTTTTGTTAATTTTATTTATTTGTTCGTTCCCTTTTTTTCACATTTTTCTACTTTTTTTTTATTTGCTTATTACTATGGGTGTTATTAAATTCGGTGTTATTTACGTTTCAACTCAATATCTTATCAGCAATCGAAGCTATGCTTTTTTATTATTATTATTATTATTATTATTATTGTATGTGTTTTTTTAAATATTTTGTGCTTGAAAATATATAAATATATATTTTTTTTATTTTTAATATCAGAACATTAAAATAATAATAAAATATTAATTTAAATATTTTTCAAAAATAAATTTTAATTTTTTTTAAAAAATATAATTTCATTGTATTACCAAACTGCATCTTTATATTAAATCAAGTTAAAAGTTAGTCCGATCAAAACTTAAGGGAGAACTTACTAAAACAATATCATTTCAATTTTTATTTTTTTTTTAAATCAGTTTTATTTTTTTTTTTTTAAAAATCAGTTTTATTGAGGAATCACATAGAAAGGTAATTTATTGATCATTATATTGCAAATAAAATGTCAATGATAGCCCAATATCAAATCACTTATAAAATTAATTTTTGAACTTTTTTGATATTTCAAGTTCTTTTTTTGATTTATTTTCACCATTTTCATAATTATATATATTGTTTACATATTTTTACCCAATACAAATGTTTTTATTGTATTTGTTTAACAAACATATAAGAAAATAATGTATTGTTAAAATTGCTAATTCATTCATAACAATGATGGGAAGTTAGAAATCTTAAGCCCAAGTTATGGCAATTGATGCAAAGGAGAAATACATTAAGAAACGAAACAACAACAGAACAACTGCAATTCATACAGGAAAATTTGAAGCATTGCAGAGTTCCCATAGTTACATTTACAGATGAATTCTTGCTCTCGAGATTTATGATTTAAAACAGCAACCGAATGAAAAATACATGCAAAAAAGGGGACTCAATGCTCCTTATTCTCCAGGGATGTATACCTGGGGCATCAGGAACCCTTCCCGTTTGAAGCCAGCTCCAACTTCAAGTTCTTCGGCTTCAGTGATTAGCCTAAGGTCCATCTTCTTGTGCTGAATTGAAGCACAATGATCCAGTTTTTCATTTGAGTTTACAAGAGTGCTCATTTTTCTGAACGCCCAAATGCGCAGACACATAAACAAAAGCAAAGATACAGAAGGACTTACTGCTTAAAATAAAGCCTTGAAGCAAGCTCTGAGCTCTCTCTGCCTGCTCTGGTGTTCCAGATATTTTTATAATCTTTTCTTTCACATCCGGTCTATCTTCAACAAGGGTTACATTGGCTCCAGATAACTGTACCCATTATGTCGAGGTCAAGTAGAAAAACTTCACACTTAAAATAAATAAAAAAGATCTTCAGAAACTTGCTGCAAGAGTAGGCTCACCTCACTAATCTGTGCAAGCTTGTTTTTTGATTTTGTAATGAGCTTGGGGACCGCAGGCTCTGGTATGACAACTTCAAGTGTACTCCTAGTGACAAGTGTTACAGGGATTCTAACGAGAAAATAAGATGAATGTTACAAGGTAGAAATCAGACGTTGCTCTTGAGATATTGCCTATCAAGAAAGAACACATGGCCTAACATGGTAAAGTAAAGCTGAATTGACTACCTATTCATTGTAGTAACAGGCAATTCTTCACGACGTTCACTTTCATTCTGCTTCACTGCTTCAACACTAGATCCTCTAGCATCCTACAAAACAAAGGGTTTCTCACCTTTAGAAATCTCAAATAAAAAGAGCTAGAACTACAAATGTTTTTAACTCAATCCCTCTGCTCCTTTATTATTCTGGTTGTCGCTTTAGGCAGGACATTCGCCATAAATCTAATGATAGATCGAGAAGAGGGATTTCACAGTCCTTTTTTTATTATTATTGTGTCCTATACTCAAACTTTTCTATGAGTTTTATTCATTTCTTAATCCTCTATGCTGATCTTTTTGAAAGGGCAATAGCTTCCTCAGGCAATTGATAGAATATAGAGATGCATCCAGCAAAACAGGGTTAAAAGTCCTTTATAAAACAAACATAAGGCTAGCAGGAACTGCGGAAGGAAGCTGTCTGCTACAAGGTTTATAAGGGCACTCCACATAGGCAGCAAACAGTACAGAAATAGTTCATATTTACCTTCAGCAGAGAAGTTAAGGGGGGGAAATCGTTCATCTCAACTTCATCTGATCCTTATTTAAGAAGTCATATTCATTAAACATTTTCAAAGAGTGGACCAAGGTTAAGTTCGGTTAGCTGTTTATCCAATTTCCTTGATAACAAAGATAATGAGTACTCGAATAGAAAAGCGATAAAAAAGAACCTTTGATGGCTGTGGTGTTGCAGCAGACTGTACATTCTGGTAGCTAGCAGGAGGATCACCACCAATGGGCCCTTCACGAGCTGGAGTTGGGCTTGGAGAAGCTGCCTGCATTCCTCCAGCAAGGCCTGGTGCAGACAGAGGTGGTGGCAGGTCCTTTTCAAAGACATCCTTGTATATGTAACTCCGAAGTCTTGATGTCACTTCAACAAGAGCATCACGAGCTGCCCTTATTTCCCCTTCAATCTGTAGAGAAAGTCAAAATCACTCAGAAATTATAGAAGTCTGATTCGCATGGCTCTCATTTGATCTCATGGGAACCCAGATGCCAGAGCTTCATTTATCTTTCAATACACACGTATGGCAGGTACCCCGCAACTGTTCACTTCCAACTCTGCAGGCATATTAATAACAGTCGACTAGAAAATCAATTCATGAAAAGAAGCATATCAACATGGAGGGTGCCCTCACAACTGTTCATTTCCAACCCTGCAGGCATTAATATCAATCAACTAGAAAAATCCATTCATGAGGAAACTGCCCTGCACTTGTGCCCCAGACAAAATAATCTGGGACTCTGGTACAGCATTTTCTCCATGAAAAACTACCCCTTAGTTTACCAGAAACTTATTTTAACAACAGAGTCATCCAATTGTCTCAAGTGACATTACATATCAAGCATCATACAAGTCTCTGTGTCATTTGTGCTTATTCATTATGTGGTCTTAAGTGGCATTTAACATCAAGCATAAACAAGTCTTTGTTTCAATGGTGTTTATTCATTATGTTGCGTGACAAACCTGTACAATCTCATCTATCCCTGATAGATATGACGGAAGCTTTTCCTTTGGCAAGATCTCTATTGTTGCACCAGTTAACCTTTCTATCTCAGATAATGAGACATCTCTTCCCTCTAAACACCCAATCTCACTAGACCGGACAAGTAACCTAGTTGTTGTTATGTTGTCATTATCTGGAACAAGATCAACAATGCGAGTTTGAATGTGTAACAAAGCTTCTTGAGCAGGAAACAGCTCATCATCAGGACCCTAAGCATAGATGTAAACCAATAGACATGTTAGGTTAGAACCTTTCACAGAGGAGGTGGGCAATGTTGCAGAGCTCGGGAAGAAAATGAAAATCTACCTAAATATAATAGGATATAAAACTCAAATTTGAAGAGGAATAAATACACAACTGATAAACCAGGAAGCAATGTCATAAAGTGTAACTGGAAGGAATAAATCATCACTTAAAATGACAAACATAGCTTTATAGGCAGAATAGACTCTTCTGCACCCCTGATACTAAATAGCAACAAGGAGATGGAGAGTACCTCCTCAGAGAAAATGGTGATTATCTGTTCATCAGAACCAGAGACAGGATCAGCGACCTTAACATCCACACCAATTTCATTTTGAAGCAAGTCCACTATGCCATCAGACTCTCCTACAACTCTATTAAGTTTGTCAATTGGGCAAAGGATTCGAAACACAAGGTCCTCAACATAAAAGGCCTGTGCACTGTCAGCAATGGGATCAGCCCCAGCATCAGCAGCAAAACCAGATGCTCGTGAGGAATAGTTATTGTTTCTGTAGTTGGAACCAGGTACTCGTGAGCCAAAAGAGGGCGGTCCATCCATCGAGGAACGACGTGTATTCATGTGAGGAACATAATCATCATCAAAAAGCCGTTCTGGTGAGTGAACTCGTCCATGAAAATGACTGCGGTCACGATGCTGACTCTCTCTCAATCTTGATGAAATAATCGCAACGGCATTTTTCACAGCACTGACATCACCAACAACCTGCCAGGAAAGTACAAAGCATGAGGCACTGAACATGGTAATTCAAAAAGAAACAATTTATCCTGGCTTTACATTTGCTTCAAGAGAGGAAAAATCACTTGTAGCTTCATGCATTTCCAAAACCCTCCATTGGAAAGAAATCTCAAATTAGTACCTTCATGACATAACATCAAATTATGCATTTTACAACAAACTCAATCATATCAAGGGCCAGCGGAGGAACCAATATCCAGAGTGTGCAGTCAAAACTTTAACTGCCTTATGGAAATAATTCACATCCTGAAAATCTTATTAAAAGTAACTCAACAATCTGGTTCTCTAATCAAAGAATTAAAGACACCAAACACATTAGAAAGCACAACCAGCCACAATTCAATGAAATTGAACAATTGACAGCTCTAACTCATCAACTTCCAATCATTGATCTCTTTTCCAGTTTCAAATGGATCAAATCAAATATCTAAATAGCAATGCAGTAATAATTTCTTAAAAATCCTATAAATTTCATAACGTCACAATCATCTTACAATCAATCAAAGAAAACCCCATATATTCTCAGTCCTCGATAATAAGCCAAAACTCAAGTATAATGTTTCATAACTCCCAAGCATTGCATTAAATCCATTGCATTTAAAATTGCACAAGTCATTTACAAATCAATCCACTAACTCCCCTGATACGGTCAGTTTCAGTTTCAGTTTCACCAAAATCAAGTTCCATCCAACATTTTGTTCAATAAAAAGGTCCTGGCAGCAGTAATATTCAGTCACAAGTACAGCACAAGAGATGAATTGGGGAAACATAAAACCTGAACAATCTCCTCAGACATGGAAACACATCTTGGCAAAGTATGATCTCTAGGCAAAATCCTAATCTGGGTCTTTGTTTCCATCCTCATTTGCTCAATAATCTTCCCCCCTTTTCCTAACAAACAACCCACGTGCATTCTAGAAACAACCAACCTGGTAGCCACTCTATTTCCTCCTCTCCCCACATACTCATCCTCTTCCAACCCACCAACACCACTACTCACCACCCCATACTGCAAATCATTCTCAAGAATCCTATCATGTATCAAGAAGAGCGCCTCTTGCGCTGGCGAAAAGGAAGGCATTCTCCCTTCTGGGTCTCTCCTACGCGTATCCGAAATCTCAATAATTCTCTCCTCGTCACCAGGAATCAACTCATGAACATTAATCCACGCCCCAGTATGTTGCCTAATTGACTTTATTATACTCCCCGACTTCCCAATTACTCCTCCTGCTTTCATATCATGACATAAAATTCTGTAACTTGTTGTCACCATTAATGACGATGATTGGTCTTGTTGCTGCTGCTGCTGCTGTGGTTGCTGCTGTTGTTGGGTTCTTGAAAACCTGTTGTTGTTGTTGTTGAACATGTTGTTGCCTCCTTGTCCACGGTGACGGTAATAATTGTTGTTGTTGTTATTGTTGTATCTGGGTTTGGTCGTTCTAGTCATGTTGTTGTTGTTGAGGTTGTCATTGTCATAATCTTGATGGTCATAGTAGTAGTTTCTCTTGGATCTAGATCTGTCCATTTTCTTGAAAACCCCCCAACAAAATGCAAAGGTTTATACACTAAAGATCCGCCTGTTCCTCTCTTTCTCTGATCCTTAGATTTGTCAAATGTTCAGGGTTTGATTCTTTCTTGCAATTCTCTTGATGTGATTTGAGTCTTTGTTTTTCCTCGCTTTCCTGCTGCTTGATTGTCTCTTTGAGTCTTGGAAAACCCTAGTAGAGGGAAGAGGAGAGAAGGTGGGGAATCCAGAAAAGAGAAAAGGGAGAGACTAAAGAGATTGAGACTGTCAGAGCCCTGCTTTAGTGATAAGTTAGTTTAAGCAAATTAAAAATTAACCCCTTATAAAATTAGATTTTTTATTTACTTTATTAATAATGGTAAAACTATGTTAATTTTTTATATATACTTTACTTTCATGGTAATTCAATGTTATTTATGAAAGGCAAAACCTATAGTTTTGAAACC
>Ga0325401_1004942_pt1 | contig 12647 bp, 6 predicted proteins | sample PopdelMetagenome_FD_205666 | JGI IMG/M metagenome (GOLD analysis project Ga0325401, IMG submission 205666) | Populus deltoides microbial communities from Bellville, Georgia, United States - Xylem-PdKOR-R2 | ecosystem: Host-associated > Plants > Phyllosphere > Stem > Wood/Secondary xylem | place...
ACTTTTTTTGATTCTTTATTCTGAATATTTCTTTTTAAGTTGATGTGATGCTAATAGAAATTACAATGCAAGAATGAATAGAAATTTTAAGAGTCCTTTTTGTTAAAAAACGTTTTTTGAATATTAGCAAAGTTTGTCAAAAGTAATAATTAATGTTAGTCTTTGCCTTGATTAGAGGTGGGACCAAATTTACATATTATTATTCGGATATGTGATAATGTTAGTATTGTATTAAAGGTATAATAGTTGTTGAGAAGTTTTTAAGGAGAGTACTTTATATATAGCTTCGGATTTCTGGCTTGGAGGCCTTTACTAGCTCACGAAGTGTTCCACAATTAATGTTCTAATATGATCATCTCATACGACTTTCTCATTTTTATTCTTTGTACACAATATCAAGGTTGCGTTTGGTTACTGTCTCGAGAGGGAAAAGATAGAGACAATGGGATAGAGAGGATGTCTCCTTGCATGTTATGTTTTGAAAGGATATGAATTCACTCCGAAACTGTATCAGAGATAGATTTATTATATGTCTTTGTTTCCATCCCTTCAATCAAATACGTTTCTGTCCTTTCTATCCTAGGACACTAACTAATCGCAACCAACTATCCACTTGCCTAAATCAATCTATAATGTAACTTGGAGAAGTAACATATTACATATAATTTGGAAGTAGATTTCAAATAATGTTCTCATTACTTGGTTATTTCTGTTGCAGCCTTTGGATGTTATTCTTTCACAAGATCATAATCTAATTGTGGCATTGCTGGAGTATGTCAGATATGATTTTCTACCCAAAATTCAGCAATGCTCAATCAAAATCATGAGCATTCTAAGGTACTGAACACATAATTGTGCACCTTTTTGTCTGGCTGCATTCCAAGAAAGAGTGAGGTTAGGTGAAATGTTGATTGGTGGGTGGGTGTGCTTAAGGTGGTGGTGTTCAGGAAAACAACCAACTAAAGTAGCCAACGAATCAAAGCTGAAATAAATTAAAATGATCTGTTCATTATGTTTGGTATGGTTTTATTTCACATTTTCTGATTCTTTGGTTTGATATTATTTGAGATCAGTGAACTGTGGGTGCCAGCCAGCCTTTAACTGAACCAATTACTAGGTAACCGAACCAAACCAGTTTCTATGTGATTGGTTAGACTACCTGAGCTGAGCCATAAAAGTTCTTTTCTTTTCCGTTTATATTTTATCAACATTACTATAACTTTATATTTTTTTTCTTGCAAATGTCACGTGATTGAGAAATGTCTTCTTGTTAAATGTTTTTAATGGACCAAAAATTCATTATGAAAATTTTCAATAGAAGCTCAGAAAGTTTTAAAAATAGAAGTTGGTTAACCAATAAATTGAAGCCAGCTATTCAATAATAGGGTTCCTGGATTCCACTACCTTTTTATTTGAACTTTTTGTTCCGTTATCAGAAACAAGAATGCCCCTAATTGTTGGTGGCAGTCTGTATATATTTGGTGTTTTTGGGTCTTCATGGCCCTCTGCAGAAAGCGTTAACTGCACTATTGTTACTTTTGGTGACAGTTCCCGTGTGGTGGGGCTCGTACAGTTACTGTTGAAATCCAATGCTGCAAACTCTTTGGTTGAGGATTATGCAGCCTGCCTTGAGGTACGATCAGAAGAATGTCAGATTATAGAGAACAAGGTTGATGATCCAGGGGTTCTGATAATGCAGGCAAGTCCAGCTACTGCTTTGCTTCCAGCATCAATAATGTTTAATGATCTTTATTGATGTCTGTAATCAGCTTACTTTTCTTTTCAGCTCCTAATAGATAACATTAGTCGGCCAGCTCCAAATGTTACACATTTACTGCTTAAATTTGATATTGACCACGCAGTTGAGCGGACAGTTCTGCAACCAAAGTTTCATTACAGGTTTTTTTAGTTTCAAGTTGCTTATGTACGTTGATATTTAATTATGTGATGTCTATATGATAGATTGTACTTTATTATTTAACTTGCAGTTGCTTGAAGGTTATTCTTGAAATCTTGGACAGACTTTTAAAACCTGAAAAGAATGCAATGCTTCATGAGTTTGGTTTTCAGGTTTCATGCTACTTCAATTTTATCAATTATAGTGTTGATTATTTGGTTCCTTTCCTGTTCTGGCATTTTAAGAATATCTAACCATTTTGACTGGTGCAGCTCCTTTATGAGTTGTCCGTGGACCCGCTTACATGTGGCCCTACCATGGATTTGCTGAGCAAGAAAAAGTATCAATTCTTTGTAAAGGTGCAACATGAATTATAATCTAAAGCTCTTTGGTACTGTTACTCTGCTTATAATGTATAAAGTTTTTATGCATTTTGGCACCTGTTTTAAGCATTTCAGTACCTGTTTTCTTTCTGGATGAATCTTTTTATATGACAGCACCTTGATACTATTGGTATTGCTCCGCTTCCTAAACGGAATAGCAATCAGCCTCTTCGCATCAGCTCCCTTCACCAGGTTTGTTATTGTTTTTAATATTTGATGATTAACCAGGCTTATTGTTCTATTGTGGCATTCTATAGTCTCCTCATACATCCATTCTTGTAGTATGGCAGTCAGCATTTAGACAGTGGGTGAATTAGCCCTTTTCCGCCAATATTTACAAATAGCCACCAACTGGCATTTTGTTGCTAGCATGATCAATGTTTAAAGACATGGATTTTATGGGGATATCATGACCACCAAGATTTCTATATATAAAAAAATGTCTTTGTAGTTTCTAATTCGGCCAATCCATTGTTAGAAGAACCAGATGCAGTAGTGACCCTATTGAATAGATGATTCAATTAAAAAGTTCAAAATATAACATTAGTACTATTTTTATTACCAATTGTGTACACAGTTTAAAATGATACACAATCAGATTTAATGTAAGTGTTAAATCTTCTAAGAACCAAAATATCTGGTTTGCTGAGCTGGCTGTTTCACAATTATGACCAGCTTGAATTAGGCTTCGTGCTGTCTTTGCCTTAAATAGTTCAGCTGAAAACCTGAACCATTTCAGGATGCTGCTTCAGTTCACTAATGCCATTGTCTGATGGGAAAGTATCGTCTATTCTAAAAACACTAATTTTCAGTTTGCATGATGTGGATACTGGAACAAGAATTTATAATTTTCATTTTGCAGTGTTCATTTTCTGTATTCTCTAAGCATTGATGCTCCTGATCTTAACATTGCATTAGCCTCAAATTGTGGAAATTGAGTTGCAAATTCTCGAGATGTTTTACTTTTGAGCTCGCACATGGATTTCATTTATACATGCTGTGTTTCATGGAAAACTGCCAAGTAATTAACATTGCATTTAAAATTTCATGTCTAGATGCTTGCTAATCTTTGAATATGGACAAGAAACGAAGAATTCATTTTTATTTTATTTGGGAACTATGGAGACTGCTACTGCTTGAAACTATGATGTCTATTCCCACCTCCACGCTGTCCTTACCTCTGAAGAAATCCTTATGATTTATCTCTACACAGCTGATGATTGATTTAATTTCATTATTTTTCCTAGAGAGCATGGCTATTGAAGCTTTTAGCTGTAGAATTGCACTCTGGTTATGTGGGTGGCCCCTCTCATCGAGAAGCATGTCAGACCATACTCGCTCATCTTTTTGGACGGGATGTAATTGAAAGTGGGCCTGATCATGTAGTTTATGATTCCGTTACACTTCGAAATGGCACTGAGCATGCTGGAACCCAGACAATAAGCAAGAATAAGGTATCGTTACACACTCTAATTTAACACTTGTTGACTGGTGTATAGAGCCTTTTCATTTGGTTCTTTTAGTTTCAAGCGAGTGCAGCAAGCGTAGGGATAGCAGATTCACTGGGAGCACATGCATTTTTTTGGTGTTTGATAGATTTATTTTATTTTATAAGAATTCAGTCTTTACTTTTATTTTTTTAAATATTACACACGTACATTCTTCCTTAATGACTTGTACATTTACTTAGTCTAGCCTGTTTGAGATTGTGGTAGTGGTTGCGGTTCAAAGTGCTTTTTGCTTAGAAATGCATCAAAATGATGTTTTTTCATTTTTTTAAAATCATTTTTGAGATCAGCACATCAAAACGATCTGAAAATATATATAAAAAAATTTTAGCAAAAAAAAAAAAAAATTTTGAAATTTGAGGAACTGCGTTCCCAAATGGAGCTTAAGTCTCCTATCCATAGCTAATTGTAGGTCAATGAAAATAAAGCCAAAGCCACAAGATAATGGACTTGAAATTGGACCTGAATGTGAAGTGCACTTTTGCATGAAACTCTGAATGCCTTAATATTTGACCACACTTGACCTCGCCACTTTGCCAATAGAATTACAGCAAAGAACTGAATGATTCTTCTTCCTTTGCTTTGCCCCACCTCTAACAATATGACCACTGCTACTGCCTTTTGTTTCTCTGTACTCTAAATATCTAGAAGCATGCTTTATTTTATTTTTTTGTGTTTCTCTTTGAACTTTATTGACTGACTGTTTTACCCATCTAAAGGATTCACTCACATCAATTTCTATTTCCTTGATTTCTGGCTCAATGTAATTGTCAGTGAGACATTGCCTTACTCTGCTGTATTAAATATCTTTAAAGTTATGTATTTTTCATGCCAGCTTTATTATTCTCAGATGCTTTGTGGATTTATCTTTTAGAGGTTTCTTTGCTACTTAGTGTTTACACTTGCATTTCAGTTTGTTTTACTGGATGCTGCTTGACTTTAACATTTCTTTTCTTATTTAAAATTGCTTTATATGAAATGTTTATGCTCCATGGTGTCACAAATTTAATCAATTTCAGTCTTGGAGCTTTATACAATTAGCTATTTTTTTCTCGTCGCAGCTTTTTTGTTAGCGAGGAGGGTTTTCTTTAACTCTTGAATGTTTTTGGTGGTTTTTGTTTCTTACTTAGTATGTACCATATAAGTATTTGGTTTTTAGCTCTTGTTTTCCCTGTAGATGGGTGGTAAATCCTCGGTTCTTGCTTCATAGGTATCCAATTTCATAAATTGCAAAAGATTATCGAAACAATTTATATTTAAAAAGGTTTGTGGATTGTATTTTGAAGGAAAAATATTCTCTCTCATTTTGTTGCTGCTGGGAACATGTCTTCTGTTATGAAATTTAGGTTTTGGAGTTGCTCGAGGTTATCCAATTTCGATCTCCTGATACTACCATGAAGCTTTCTCAGATTGTTTCCAATATGAAGTATGACTTGATGGTAAGATTGCACTTTTTGTTGGTCCTTGCTTTGTTTCTTCTATGCTGACTTCTCTTTACATGTTTTGCAGGCAGAGGACATACTTGGAGATCCAAGAACTTCAGGAAGGGGCGGTATCTACTACTATTCAGAGCGCGCTGATCGTCTGATTGACCTTGCTTCTTTCCGCAATAAGCTTTGGCAGGTTACTTTATAATTTAAGTTTTTGGTCCAGGATTGATTTTCTTTTATTAATTTGCTGAAATTTGCCCAAAGAAGGATGCTGGTATTGATTTTTTTTTTGCTCCAGAAATTCAATTCAGTCTATCCCCAGTTAAGTAACTTTGAAAATGAAGCTGAACTCAATGATGTAAGAGAGACGATTCAACAGTTATTGAGATGGGGGTGGAAGTATAATAAGAACCTTGAGGAACAAGCTGCCCAACTTCATATGTTAACTGGCTGGTCACATATTGTTGAGGTCTATTGCTATCTCCCTAGATCCTTTCGCTGATGGTGCTGTTTGAAATAAGATTTTGGCTGCTTATGTCTAAAACACTTCCATTTTGCGTTGATCAACGTGTTTGCTTAGGTGTCTGCATCCAGAAGAATACATTCACTTGAAAATCGATCTGACATTTTATATCGGTGGGCACCATCACTTGTTTTAGTTTTTCCTCTTAATTCAAGTTTCCTTTTGGATACTTTGTAAATATATTTCTGGCATTGGCAGGGTTCTTGATGCCTCTCTAAGTGCTTCTGCTTCTCGAGACTGTTCATTGAGGATGGCATTTGTATTGAGTCAGGTATGATTGATCTTTTTGATTAACTCAAATTTTATTTTTTTGAGGAACTGATTTCACAAGGTATCTAAGGAGGTCCCCCTTTCTTAATATAAACTATAATTTGCTTGGTTTTGAAATTTTTGTAGGTTGCACTAACATGCATGGCTAAACTACGTGATGAAAGGTTCTTGTGCTCTGGTGGTTTAAATTCAGATAATATGACATGTCTTGATGTTATAACGGCAAAGAAACTATCAAATGGTGCCTGTCACTCAATATTATTTAAGCTTATAATGGCAATTCTGAGAAACGAATCATCAGAATCTCTGAGAAGACGGTATGGCTTTCTAGAAGCTGATTGATTTTATTGCACTTGTTGAACTTCTAGTTTAAGTCTGAGTATTTTTTTTCATTGGTTGGTGGTTGCAGTCAATATGCATTGCTGCTTGGCTATTTTCAGTATTGTCAGCATATGCTTGATCCAAATATCCCAACATCAGTTATGCAATTTTTGATGCTCGAGGAGCAAGATAGTGAAGATCTAGATTTCCATAAAGTGTGTAGATTCCAAACCAGTGATTTAATTTTCTCTCACGTTTAAATATTTATCTTCTTTTATTCACTGTCCGCTTTCCAGATTGACAAAGATCAGGCAGAACTAGCTCGTACCAATTTTTCAATTATGAGGAAAGAAGCTCAGGCCATCTTGGATTTGGTAGATCTCTTACTTTTTCATCATATATTTGCCAGTATGGAAACTGGCTGGAATGTAGGGAATCATGGCTGTTATCCTCAGTGTGAATTTTAGATAGACATTACTGGGATCTGAAATTCAGATTAAATTTATGGATTCTAGTTTAAAGAGGTCATCATGCTCAGGCCCAAATATGTGTAATGTCTTTGAAGTTTTAGTTAAAAGGCTTCTCAATTTCTGTTTAGATATACACTTCAAGTCGAGCTTCTTGTCACAAAAGAATTTTAAGATATTTAATTTGATTCAAAAACATATATTGTTCAAGTTCTCATTCTTGTCTGCTGTCAGTGTTGTTATTCATGCCTATGGCTTATTTTCTTTTCCTGGTTGCTTTTCTCTGAATCAAAAGATATGTTTTCATGACTGCTTTGCTTTTCATTTATTTTTTGTTTGTTGTTGAATCTCCAGGTAATAAATGATGCAACTAAAGGAAGTGAACCTGGTAAGACAATAGCGCTGTATGTTCTGGTGGCATTAATATGTATTGACCATGAGAGATACTTCTTAAGCCAACTTCAAAGTAGAGGATTTTTAAGGACTTGCCTAACGAGCATCAGCAATTTTTCAAACCAGGTGTTCCTTCTTTCAATACTATTGTACTGACTCATGGTTAAAACTGTTTTACATTCTACAATTTTTTTTATTTCTCAGCACAGTAACAAGTAAAATTATCCACTTTTGAAATCTTACTTTAATGAAGATTTAATCAGAAGATCAGGTGAAAATATAGATTTTGCTATTTCTGTGTCTTAGTTCATGTATGGAATGAAAACTTGAAAAATTTCTTACTCCCAGCTGTTACAAATTTTTTTTCTCAACTCCTTGGTTAGTATTAATGACTTTGTTAATCAAAATAGGAAATTTTAGTTCATTAATTTTTGGCGTGTTTTTCACATAGATTGATTGGGGGGGGGTTATTGACAGTAAAACTCTAGGGCTTGCAACCACGAGGGTGCAGGGTCGTGTTAGTTATTTCAGGCAAAATGGTAAAGGGTATGACTCTCTCCAAAATTTTCTTCTCAAGTCCCAACGTTGTTGGGACCATAATGGATGGAGAATGAATGACTTTGAGAATTATAATCTGATTTATTTAATTTATATGATTATCCTTGATTTTAGCAGTGTATAGGAATATCAGTTTTCCTACCATTGAAATTTCTTGTTCCTATTAGATTCAATTTTTCCTGCTCTCCTTATTTTTTTTTTGTTGCGATTTATAGCTTCGAAGTTAAACATTTAAGAGCGGTTTTGAAGATTTGATCAATCAAATAAACTTGAATTAGAGAATTGGTTCTTATAGGTATTCTTGTTGCTTTGTTCATTGTTCGGGTCTGCATCAAGAACTAGGCATCTACATTTGTATATGGGGATTTCCCTTGAACCAAACTCATTAGCATAGAGTCTGACGCAACATATAACGTGGATAAAAGTTAGTGTTATCAAGTCCTAAAGTTACAGTCCTAACACCTTGGAGGAATAAAAGGAAAATATCTGATATTTTATAAAAATCTAAATAATAGTCTGAATTTGAATGTTCTTAAAATAAACTAGATATTCTATTTATATTAGTTTTAGACCTAAAATCCTTTATAGTAAATGATTCTTAATTAAAACTTACCTAACTTATAAAATCCTAATAAAATTCATCTAGCATTAGGATTTCTATATAGTAAAATTCTAATTAAATTAAAAGTCCTAATTTAAATAGAAAAAAGAAATCCAAATACAAGGTTGACGTAGAACAATTATCCCATGAATTTATGGCTTTAATTGACAAGACCAAGCTAGAAAAGAAATTCGCAGAGAAACTCGGAAACATGATATAAAGCCTAAAGTTACAATTTCCTGTTTTAATTATTTTTCTTGTTAATTTTGAATTTTAATTATTTTTTTTATTTAGCTCATGACTTTTAATTTAATTAGTATTTTACTATTTAGCAATCCTAATGCTAGATGAATTTTATTAATTAAGTTTTAATTATGAATCCTTTCCTATAAAGATAAAATAAAAATGCTAGAGAATTTTTTCTAAATTTCTCTACAGTTTGGTCTGTAACCTTAGGGTTTAAGAACCCTAGTTTTATCTTCACTATACACTACATTAGGTGGTATCAAAGTGGGTCAATATTTGGATCAATTGCGAATTATGAAGAGAATTATGGAGTAGTTGATGCCAACCATCTTTGTGACGGTGATTAGGGGATTTAACCTGTTTGGGATCAACTAGATCACCTTTCAGTAGCGATAGTAGCTTTAGAGGGACGAATGCAAATTGGGTTTGATGACATCAATCTTGACTTTACAACCAGGTTTGAGGCACTATGGTTGCTTGTAAACATGAATCGGGGAAGAAGAGAGGCACGCGCTGGGGATGACGCCCGTGGCCAACCCTTCATTGAACTAGTTCGTGGAAATCCTCGTGGTAAATATGACGATAAGTATTCATCTGGTGAAGAAGATCGAGGCAAGGAATAATTATGAACAAGATTATCGTGTGGAGGTTGAAATTTCTTCTTTTGGTTTTGATTTAGGAGCATAGGGGTTTCTTGATTGGTTAGTTGAATGTGATGAATTTTATGTGTATATGAGAATTTCAGATCGAGAATGGTAAAAAATGTAGGGTTTAAATTGTAGCACGAGGTCTTAGTGTAGTGGGATATGTTATTGGATACTTAATGGCGAGAGGGTAGAAGACCTATTGAGACTTAGGAATGAATGAAGCAGTTTTTGGGAGATAGATTTTGGCCCCCTAATTATGATAAGCTTTTGTTCCATCAGTATGAAAAGTGTTCCCAAGGTTCTTGAACTTTGCATGAATATACAGCGAAATTTTTGCGCCTAGCTGAGCAGAATAACATGCATGAAACTGATGGGCAACAAGTTGCTAGATATGCAGAGACTGAAACCTGCCATTAGAGATAGAATTAGGCTTCAGATGTTGCTGAATGTTACTGATGCATGAAATATGGCTTTAAGGCAGAGATGTTGATGCTGGTTAGAACCAATACGAGATTTGATTATAAAAGGAGGGTTTCTACAACAGAGCCTCGAATTACACCTGCTGAGAAGGGTAAGCTGCCACAGACAAATAGTAAATCCAAACCAGTTACTGCTGACTTTGGCTATGATAAATAAGGCCTCAAGCAATTCCTAACATGAATAACCAGAAGAGATAATCTTGGTGCCACGCCACCTCCAATAAAGTGTCATAGATGCAATCAGGAAGGGCATAAATCCAAATGTACGATCTTAGAGGAGGCCTATAAACGTGGTTGATCATAAGGATGGAGAGTGTAAAGAAGGTACAAAATTGTATCCGGAGGAGTGTTGTGAACCTGATGATGAGGGTGAGTATGAGGATGATGATGGTTAGGTTTTTGTGGTGAGGCGATTGATGCTCACACCAAAAGCTGATGATGAGACACGACACAAACTTTTTTGTACTAGGTGCACAATAAACCAATGAATTTTTGATAATGGTAGCTGCGAGAATATTATTGGTAGGGAAACCGCTGTTAAATTGAGTTTGAATATTAAAAAATATCCTAAACCTTACACTATAGGTTCAATTAAAAAGGGAACAAGGATAATAGTAACTAAAAGATGTAAAGTTTCTTTTTCCATAGGCAAGTATAAGTATGAAGTTTACTGTGATGTAGTTGACATGAATACTTGTAACTTGGTATTTGGTAGGCCATGACAATATAATGTGAATGCATGGTATGGGGGACAAGAAAACATCTATAGATTTGTTAATGATGAGATTAGTTTTACTTTGATGCCTTTGAAGGGGAATTCCCAACCAAAACCCTGAAAGGCTGGAGGAAAGGTATTCCTTACTATTAACCAATCTTTGTCAAAAATTGAAACATTTTAAAGGAGACGAAGGAAGTAGATATTTTAATTGTACCTCCTATGCGTGATATTCAACACTTGATTGACTTGATACTAGGGGCAAGCCTTTTGAATTTATCATATTACAGAATAAGTTCAAAAGTAGGTGAGATCTTGAGGGAGAAAATAGAAGAATTGTTGAAGAAAGGGATGATTCAAGAGAGCTTAAGTCCATTTGTTGTCCTTATTTTACTGACACCAAAAAAGGATGGTAGTTGGTGTATGCGTGTTGATAGTTGTGTTGTCAATGAAATCATTGTGGGATACAAATAATAAAATAAATCATATCGAGCACTTAAAGAGTGTTCTAGAGGTGTTGAAAAACAAGATGTTATGAAAAATGTTGAGGTGTTCTGTCATAATTCTTTATGGAGGTGTTCAGTCATAATGAAAGATTCATAAGGTGGTGTGATTCCCTATTCTTGAATTGTTCATCATTTCGATTTTAGGATTCTTCCTTTCTGAACTGCACCTTTGTTACATGATGTGCCCCTATTTCTTTTTCATAATAGGAAGGTAAAAATTATGGAACTTCTAGTTCTTATAGGATTTAAAATCTTAGATAAGCTCAAGAGCTTGTAATATTGCTTCCTACTAATCTGATAAGGAATATTGAACTGATAAGAGAGAGCATGCTTAAAACCCAATAGTCTCCTCTTGTAATATTGCTTCCTACTAATCGTTTCTTGCCAACATGATAGAGACTATTGGGTTATGTTAGCTCCATGTGCAATTTTATTTGGAGAGATAAGGTTACTTTAAGACTAAAACATTCATTTCAGGAAAAATTCTCAACAATAGTAGCACCAATGACTACTTATAGGTGAGGAGACCTTAAGAGCATTTTTCGTGGTATGTGTGTGATGTGCTTTAATAGATGGATACACAGAGCTACTTTTTATGCATTGCCTTGTAACATTGGATATTTGGAGCTGAAGCGGGAATTTATGATAAGATTTTGGGTTATTCGAAGTTGATTCACTTGAGGTGATATGAAGAGGAATAGATACAAAACTTTTTAGGAGATTTTTTCACTCCTTGTATTGACTTTTTGGAAAAGCAATAGATAAATGGGTAGTCTTAGATTAAATCTGATGTGAGATAGATTTGTTTTTCCATCTTTATGGGTGTTTGTAAGAACTTGGGGACTTCTCTTTTGAGCATTTAAAGGCTTTTTTTAGCTATTACTTTCTAGTTTTTTTTATGCTGGTTCTGTATTTTGTTTTGTGAAGGATGTGTCATCCTGATTAATGTTTCTTCTTTTTGAAAAAAGATGAAAGACCTATTTGTTTTTAATTTTCATGTGCGAAAGAGAGCACTTTTTTTGTTTTTGTTATAATAAATATTCAGCTCTTCTAATTTCATCTTGGTCTTGTTTCTTATATAACTTTACAAGCATATAGTGATATAGATGGAAACAACATAAGAAAGACAACGAGCATAAGAACACATAGTTATGCTGAATAGGGATAACACACTTTAATTCAAAATTTTATTAATGAATATTCTCTCTTCATGTATTCTGCTGAAAAAACCTAACCAACTAGGAAAATATAACAAATTTTGAACAATAACTTTTGGGCATTATCAAAAGACCTTTTCATTGCTAAAAAAATTTAATCCTATAGGAAACAAAACCTTTATAATCTCCAAACAAAATTTCAGCTTGATCTAACGATCATATCGAAAGTTATGTCCAATAACATAAAACCATCTGTTATGAAAAAATCTTGTGCATCAGTCTTTATGGGTTGGAAAGAACTCGTCCTCGAGTTCAAATTACTCGTCTTGATCTTGTAGATCTCCAATCAAAGACTCTCCAGCCCCTTTTCTTTCCTTCTCTTCAAGTATATAACAATTTTTTAGACATTAACTTCAATCCATTTATCTTAAAATTTGTATAATAAATAAAACTTGACAAATCATTTCCCTTCCATTGTGTTTCTAAAGTAATGAATTCCAAACATCAAATTTGTTTCACTAATATTTGTTGTAAGCACATAAACCT
>Ga0325401_1004943_pt1 | contig 12647 bp, 8 predicted proteins | sample PopdelMetagenome_FD_205666 | JGI IMG/M metagenome (GOLD analysis project Ga0325401, IMG submission 205666) | Populus deltoides microbial communities from Bellville, Georgia, United States - Xylem-PdKOR-R2 | ecosystem: Host-associated > Plants > Phyllosphere > Stem > Wood/Secondary xylem | place...
ATACAAAAATGTTCAAGTTTTTATTCTATGTATGCAGGATCATGTGCGGACAAACGCATATAGGGGTGCAATCTTTCACCATCAGATTGTGATAGAAGGCAATTAATGCCATCATGGTCAGTATTCATTTGTTAATCTATGATATTGTGCTCTTCTTGATGTAAAACTATGTTGCATTAAGCTTTCTGTCTTCTTGCCGCCTTGGCATAGAGCATTTATCAAGTAACTCTTTGATTTAATCCCAACAGTTACGTAAGATGTATGATTCCATATGCTTTAAGACCATGAAATATATAATGTCATATAGTGAAAGAAAAAAGCTTCAAAATCTTATATGTTGAACATCAACATTCTGCCTAGTGGCAAGAAATTTTAGGAATATTTGTGCAGCATGTGCCCTGATTGCTCAATTCGAACACTTGTTCAGGTTGTTGTGGATGTTGGTTGTGACACAGGAATTCTTTCAATATTTTGTGCTCAGGATGGGGCAAAACGGGTAAGATATATTTGAGCAATTCTTTTACATGGCAATGCATTTTCTAGTGACTTTGGAAGTGTATTAATGAATTGCATAAATAATCATCACCTATGTCCAAAAATGATTCATGTCGCTTGCCATCCATGTTGCAAGGTATTGTCTCATAAGCTTTGTCTGTGATAGATGAATCCAACAATTGAACTCTCATATTCCATGGTCATTTTACATGGTGCATGGGAAATGCCAATGGTTAAATGTTGATGCAATGTTCTTTCTTTGTAGAAATATTCGAACTTTAGAATTGATGTTGTTATAGTTATATATATATATATATATCAGAAGACTCTATCTTAGAGACTTTATATCTCTCTCCTGAATTTCTGAAGTGGCCATTATGAGTTGATTCCTTCCAAAATTCTGTATTCTGTTAAATTGTCTCCAGAAAACTAGGAGTTGCTGTATTTAGAGAAAGTACTCTGATTCTTTCATTAGGTTTGACTTTCAATTAAGGTGATAGACACACAGACACCATTTTAACACTGTACTTGCATGAGTTTCAATCTACACGTGCCTCACATTTGAAAGATATTGTTTCACCAGCCTAATGCAGAGGATGCAAGTGATATTGCTGTAAAGGTACTTTGTTACACTAATGCTCATCTTTTTGTATTACATTTTCAGTGTGTTACGTAGCTGTTTGGCTGTTACTGTCTATGTGGCTTGTGATGACTGTTTTTTAACATTCTTTTTCAATAAAAAAAGGATTTTATCAATACTCTCACTGTTGTTAGGGGGGAGGGAAAGAGATGTTGATGTGTCTAATGGTGTTCATTCATCAAAATGAAAAGAACATTCGCAATATCACATAACATGATCAGTAGTGTGCATATTATACAAGTTAGTATTCTAAAATCAGCATCCTTTAAATTTTACTCCTGCGCATATAATTGATTCACAGAAAAATGCAATAACGACAAAATATTTTGTCCCCATCTTGCATCTGAAATTGCAAGCTTTAATAAATACAAGACAAAATTCACAAATTATTAGTCAAGAATAGCTTTTCTTAGAGAATGTGAGATAATGGTTTGTCTTACATTATGTTATGCGCATGACATTATGGTATGGAACCTTTTGTGCACAGGTGTGCTCCCCTCCCCCCTCATTGCCATATCACATGCAATGTTTACCATCTAGAGGACTTTTTATCTTGATTTGTAGAGCATGCTGGGAAGTGTCATCACTGCCAGAGATCACTGGCTGAAGCATGGAGGCCTTATTCTTCCATCAAATGCAACTGTAAATTATCTTCCTGCTTGGCAAGTTTTCTTATACCACAGCATTATGTGGACTTAATCCTTTTTTGCTTCCGTTACATTATGTAATTAGGTTAAATATTCAGCAGAATCCTGCTTGGAAAATTTGTGGTTTCATACTTGTGAATCAAGCACGTGTGTTTGTAATGCTGATATCCTCTAAATACTGCTTACAGTTGTACATGGCACCTGTAACACATCCAGACAGATATGGTGAAAGCATTGATTTTTGGCAAAACGTTTATGGAATCAATAGTGAGTATTACGTTTACATGGAGCTTTTTAAGAAAGTACATGTCTGCATGAGGATTTGGGATGATACTTGTGAACTTACAGTTGTTTTTGGTTGCAGTGTCTGCCATGTTGCCATTAGCAAAACAGTGTGCATTTGAAGAGCCATCTGCGGAATCAATATCAGGTGAAAATGTATTGACATGGCCGCATGTGCTGAGTCTCCTCACATTCTTAACTGTACAGTTAACTTCTTTGTAAGCTTTTTATTGATGTAAATAGTACATACAAAAAATCCTTGTTTTGTGGCTTGTTAACTACATTTGTGACATGTAAATGCTTAAGCTGCCTGCTTCATGATGCATTCCAATTGAACACGTGTGTGTCCATTTGTGATTATGTTTGGAAATGGATGTCTGTGCATGTGTGTGCACACATGTGAGGGATAGAGAGTGCGTGCACCTACAATGGCTCAAAGCTTGCTGAAATTTTTAGTAGCCCTTTTCTTTTTCAATTTTTGCTTCCCTTCGTTGATTTGGTAACTGTGTTTTTTTCGCTTATTTCCCTTTCTCACCAGTTTACTAGGGTGGGGAGATTGTTGAGCTGGGTCAATCCAGTTCTCCCTGTTTTCCAGCAGGCTCCACTCTTCCATTTCACTTTAAAAAAAGAGAACTGACAATATAATAGCTTGTTTTGCTAGGCATATTATATAAATTTTGCCACATTTTTTTATTGGCATGAATTACAGATTTTTTAAGCATAGTGTTCTCAATAAATATGCTTCCTATATGAAAAGTGATTACACATGATTGATGTCTTAATAAATTTATTTATTTCATATGTTTGGACAGGAAATAGAAAGTGGTTTCACTTCTGGAGATTCTTGTCTTTGTAGCTTCTGACAGGGCTGAGGTGTATGCGTCGTGGCATTAAGTATAAGAAGAAAGTGACCATTTGTAGACAAAGGGGTCGCATCACGTACAGATGCTGAAGATTTTGTCGAATGTTGAAGTGTTTACTAATTTCTAGCAAATCTTGACTTGGAGTCAGTCGGAGTCATGTACGTACCAACTCTCTTGGTTCCCTCTCCCTCATTCTCTCTAGTTGTCTACAATTCTATGTTTAAGTCATTCGCTAAATGTTTGGTGTTTGGCTGTTGTTATTCAAGAACTAGATCATTTATACATTGAAGCGAAAGAATGCAGTGTATTATTTCAGTTTTCTTTCTCATCAATTTTCTTTTCAATCAATCCTAGGAAAAAAAGGTCTACCACCCCCATCTTTACATTTTTCTTTTGTGGTTGTTGTCTTTTCTTTTGTTCATTGGCTTTTCGATCAATTTAAATACTGCTAGCTCCGCGATGGTGTTGTTATTCAATTGATCTAGTTGTCCCCTTGCTTCTTTGCAGGCCTTTCATTTGTTTATGTATTGCCTTTCCGTTGTTTTCTTATCTTTCTCTGCCTTTCCCCTGTTTCTGTAGTTTACAGTGGTGGGTGCTTGTTTGCTTCTCTTATAGCTTTTCTTTCTAATGGCTTTCAGTTTCTCTGTGGTATGTAAAACTGAAAGTGGTATGATCTCAATGAGTGACGGAAACCAAGATAAGAAATAATAGATAAATAATGATATATAATGGAGGGGTCTCCATAAAATGAATTTTGATTTAGAATTCATAAGGACAGAGAAACTGGTAATGCGTCTTGATGGATAAAATGTTTCTAAGGAATAAGTGAGGTAATAAAGAATAAATTATAATAAAGGATAGTGCAATGAAAAGGGCAGGACGGAAGGTGCAAGCACCAATTAAAAATCAATGACATTACTTTGAAATGGTAATAAGCCTGAAAAATAAATAAATGTGAAAATTTTAACATGAATATATTCTAAAATAATAAAATGATTTTAAAGGTTTAGAACGATAATTGATATGATTTTATTTGAAGAATGACCAAGAAAATTTTGATTATTGATGAAAAGTCGTAAACTGATCAATTTTACATTAGAAAGCAGAGAGCTCTCAATCCAATCGTCGGATCGGGATGCAATTTTGCATGAAGTCTATTAATATGTTTTCCTATCTTGGTTAAAGATCTCATCCTAATCAAAGTTCGGTAAAGACTAACGATTTAAGCAAAAACAAACCGGATAGTTTATGTGAAAAATAAAATAAAATACATAAATGTATAAATGAGGGACAAAATTGTAATTAATGAAAAATATATCTTTAAAACAGCAAAGAGGCCATTAGTCCAAAAAAAAAAAGGTGAGAGACAATAGAGAAAATTCAGCTAGAGAAAAAGTGCAGAATTTAAAGGAGCCAATAATGCTCCGGTGGCCATATCTCTGACGGCCACCGTTGGATCGTTTTGAGTTTTTGATATATTGTTCTTCTCACACTCCTCTACTACCTGGCTAGAGGGATTTGAAAGCATACAATTCGTTTGACAGAAATCATCATCGGAAATTTCCTGGAAAACAGAAGGAAATACACCTGCAAGGCAGCTTTGGTCGCTGGCCGATTTCTCTTTTCTACCGTTGGATCGTGTTTATTTTTGGATATGTGGTGCGCCTAGATGTTGTCTTCCTTCTGGACGGTGGAGATTGGAAACACACTCTCCGGCAAGGTGCCGTTCATGTTGAACAGTAGCTTGTCAATTTTCAGGTTAGCTCGGTTTTATTCAGATATAGAGAGATCTAACCATTGGATCATTCCAATATGGAGATATATTGTGCACAAATCTAGGCTCTATATTTAGATATATTGTGCACAAATCTAGGCTCTATATTTTGACTGTTGGGTTCAAAAATAAAGTCTGAAGTAGATAACTTATTGTCTTTTGAATCTATTGCTAGTTTTGGCAAAATTTAGGAAACTTGATTAAATACATGTTTTGATGAAATTAGAATTGTGTAGGTGTTAGGGTGTATGGAAGATATAATGGTAAAATATGTTCTTGTTATTAATATTATTATAGATTAATTATGTATTTTTTATATGAGGGAAAGAATGATTATGATGTAAGAATAGGAAGGAACATTGCTATATGAACATGTTAATAGAATAAAAAGCTAATTTGTTGGTTGTGTGGATATAAATATGGTGGAACCATGTAGAAATTGAAATGAAAGAAATTTGGAAAATAAAACATATTTAAGGCTAGCCATAAGTATATTTTTGGCAAATTGATTAGTTAATAAAGATTGTCATAGATTCCAATTAGTAGGGTAAAATTATTGTTGTGAGAATGATATAAGAATACTAACTGTTAAGGTTTGTTGCATATGTTTAATTGTTAGAGGAGAAAGTGAAAGAAAATAAATGGTTCATTGTTTGGTTGTATTAATAATGCTAAACAAGGATAATAACATATGTAGTGTGTATAATAATAATAATAATAATAATAATAATAATAATAATAATAATAGGAGAAATCTTAAAGGGATGAATTTCCCTATTTTGACCGAAACTTGCTATATTGTAGAGGTAGGGAAATTATTTGAATGTTTTGTATTAGAATTGGTTTAAATTTGTGATTTAATGATACCAAATGACCTTGGATAACATGTCCAAAATTTTAGCTATAAGGGCTATTGTGATTGTTGATTTTGAGCCTTAAAACAAAATAATTTGGACTTGATTTCTTCATAAAAGTTGTATTTCTATGTTTTAGCCTTTCATGGAAACAAATCACGCCCAAAACTGAGTTTTATAGCCTTAGTTATGATTAAAACACTAAATAGTGTTCTGGGTTGGTTAAGCTAAATTGATCGAAATTAAACAATTTTAATTTTTGCTTGTAATTGTTGTTAAGTGATGGTTTTAATAACAAAATTATAAGAATGAATATGAACATGAAAATGGGTAAGAGTATGAGATTCTAAGGAAATTTCTTGTGATTAGTTTGAGAATACTAGTTGAATGAGAATTAAATCAAATTGTGATGTTGGTTGTATTGTGATAAAAACTGAATCCCTGGTGTTACAGGGAAAGCTGTGTGGACTGGACAATTACATGGAGTGGCAGCACATGCACATACTATAGGTAGGTGCATCGCACCTTGTCTTTTTAAAATATGTAAACTTATTGATAAATTTCTAAATCTATTGTTTTATTGTTTCGATAATATTGGAATGAATATGAGTACCTTTTGTGCTTAGATGTATATCGACTAGTTATGATATAATTGAAATGGATATGAGTACCTTACGTACATTGATATATATCAAACTTGATATGATATTATTGGAATGAATAAGAGTACCTTGCATACAACGGTATACCTCAATTAGTTAGGATAATGTTTGAATGAATATGAGTACCTTACGTGCATTGTTATATATCAAATTAATTATGTTATTATTAGGATGGATACAATTACCTTACATTGATAGGTATGGAATTAGCCATGATAACTTTAGAATAGATGTAATTATCCTGCATACCTTAATATGGATTGGGTATACATAATGACTTGAAGATTGAAGGAGAAATGATAGATAATTGGTCACCGTTGTGTCGGTGGCTAAGGATACATTACAATGATACTTAGCACCATGATGATGGTGGGTAAGGGCATAAATTGATACCTGGTATTGTGATGAGGGTGACCAAGGTTATGTGAATCATGCTTAGTGACTATAGTGTTGATAACTAAGAATGTGTGCAAATGATATTTGGCTACCGTGGTTATAATGCATATGATGTTAATAAGAAAAATGAAAGGGAATTGGTATGAATGAAGGATTCAGATGACATTGATTAGTTATCCGGGTTTGGATAGCTAATGGTATCAATAGGGTTCCATTACCGGCATTTCAGATGACATTGATTAGTTACCCGGGTTTGGATAGCTAATGGTATCGATGAGGTTCCATCGGTGCCGACATTTCTTTAATTGATTAGTCGATCCCAAGCAATTGGGTGACTAATGATGTTAGTAAAGATTACTAACATCGGCATGGTTACTCCTGGTTCAGTGAAAAAGATAAGTTGATTAACTATTCCGGGTCGAGAATAGTTAATGATATCAAAGGGTTACATTGGTATCGGTAACCATTTCTGGTGTGATTAGCTACTCCAGGTAAGGAGGCTAATGATGTCAAGGGTTCTTGACATTGGCAACTTTGATGGTAAACCAAATATGAATAAGATGTGATTAACTATTTTGGAGAAGGAATAGTTAATGATACCAATCAGCGGTATCAATATCGGCACGTGAATGTAATTGATTAGTCTAACCCAATATTGGAAGAATAATGATACTAATAAGATTTATTAATGTTGGCAATTACCTTGCAGAAAATGGAGGGAAAATATTAATTAGTTATTCCAAAAGAATGAGATGAGTTAATGACACAAAGAGAGGAATATCTTGTATCAAGTGAGAATTGATCTATAAGGAGATGACATTCGAAAAACCGTTGAGTTGTGTTGAGATTTCCAAGATAAAATTATTCTCGGCAAATAGGATAAGATATTAGATGGATATTGATAATAGATGGAAAATGTATGTTGTAAAAGAGATTTATGTCTAATTTTATGTATCAAAAGAAATTCCATAAAGATTATTACTTGTCATTATTATTGTTTGTTACTACCTTTTTATATTTATGTGTACACGTTAAATTCTATTTTCAGGTCCATCAAGGTCACGTTAGGAGTGATATTGATTTAGTTGCCTTTTGCTTTTGATCATGTAAATTATTTGTAAATTAAGGAACTTATCTTCTAAAACTTGAAATGTAATATTAATTCGCAAATTTGAATGCATAACTTTAATATAATATTTGTAACTCTAAATACCTATTTTACCATGTATATTTATAGTTGAAATTGAATCTTTCACTTGAATTACATTATATGATGTTATGATGTGTTGTGTTGATCATAGTTTTGAAACCCAACCCGGTTATCGACCCGGTCAAGTGATCGGTTCACGGGTCAGATGGGTTGACCCGAGTTAACCCGGGTCAACCCAAAAAAATCTATAAAAAAAACATAAACCAAATAAATAGAATCTTCGACATCAGAACAAGCATGAAAGCTTTCAGATGAGTTCTACTAGTTTTAGGGAGAGATTCCTGGATTCTTAAATGCAAGAAATGGAGGATTCAATAAAAATGAACACATTGCTCAGGTACCAATCTCAATTTCTGGAACTTATGGGTAGAATTTATTTCTAAGCAACCAAATCTTTGCATTTTTGTTGGTGATGCAGGTCAATGAAAAGGCTCTGGAAGGACATTATGAACTTGAGGAAGAAAAGAATCCTCAAGTTTTGTTCTACAAGAATTTATGGCTCGAGGCTGAAGCAGCTCTTTGTTCCATGAAGTATAAAGCTTCTGTTCTGGGTATGAAAACTGAGATGGAAAAGATAAAGATGGCAATAAGATAAAAGATATTGTAATTACCGGAGCTCTCCCTTAAGGGCTTTCGATGCAACCTTCTGTTCTTCCTGCCCTCTGCTGTGAGGTTGGTGATTTTGGTAGATGAGTTCTTGCGTTGGGAACCCACCTTGCATCTAGATGTAATAAGCATCAAATCAGACGTCCTCAGTGGTCCTCTGCTTCTCAACTGAGTTTTAAGGAGTTGAGTTAATTAGGTTTGAAAATTGCTTCGTTCTTCTTCATTCTTCGGTTTTCAGCATTTTGGCCTTTTAAAAGGTCAAAACGACGTCGTTTAATGACTGCCAATATAAAAAAAAATTTGACCGGGTCTCACCCGGGTTTGACCGGGTGGACCGGGTCCCGGGTCGACCCACCGGGTCGACCGGGTTTCGTCAGGCCAATTCCCAAGCAGGTTTTTGCCTCCACCCGGACCAGTCCCAGGCCCGGGTCCCGGGTCGACCCGCCGGGCCGGTCCGGGTTTTAAAACTCTGGTGTTGATGATGATGAGTTGAGTTGAGATCCAGGATAAGTGGATCGGGATGTGAAATAAAATTAGAAGTGTAATATGATTTTGTCAATAACTTGGAATCTCCCAGTATATAGGGGACTTTGCTGAAAGTTTGATAAAAATTTTGGTGAAACCTGTTTATAAAACAAAAATTTACCTGAAAATTTTCAATGTATCATGGAAAAAAATATAGGAAATCGGGGTTGTTACCGTTGGTATCAGCATGCGGTTGTAATTTAGCAAACTATACAAGTATGGAAAGTAAAATGAATTGCATATCTTGATAGGTATCACGGAAAAAAAAAATAGAAAATCAAGGTTGTTACAGGTGCAATCTCTCCAAAAGTCTTCACCAAATCAGAACAAGAAGCTGGATCGATCATCATCACCTTCACATTCTGTCTTAAGCTCCATTCCCAACTCCTCTTCTATGGCATCCGATGCAGATATCAACAGCAACTCACATCCCTCATAAATCAACATGTCTGGTGGGTCAGCAGGAACAAACTTTTTGTGCCCAAATTGGTGGGCATATTCCTCCGAGATGCAACAAGTAATTAAAATTTATGGTCAAATTGATGTCCATGAAACTGCAACAAAACTCAATGCTGACTACCTCCTTTAAGAGCATTCTTCACATCTTCTAGTTTTGTTGTGAACAAGTCCACAAAACCTCAACAAGGGCTATTTTTCATTGTTCATTTCCTACAATCCAAGAGAAAAAGAAAGCACATTCATTGCTCTAACTACTAATACGTGTCCATTTGGTAAAGTGGCTGCGGGTGAGGTTCATTCACAACCACACTAATAATATTTGGTAACGTAGAAAAAACTGCTTCTAGCTGGTAGGACCCACTATATTATTGCAGGTTTTGGAGAAGCAGCATTGGGGGGACAAACCATAACAGTGGAGTCATGCTCCACTGTTGCACTGTTCACTAAACTTAAATCAGTTTTTTTTTCAAAAACCAGTGCAAGTGAATTAATTCACTCGTACTGTTCACGTGAAAAGTTTAGTTTTTTTTTATAACTCTAATTTGAAAAGTATTATTTTAATCAAAAACATTAAATTATTTTTTGTTCGATTTTAATTTCAACCATAATTTTAATTAAATATATATTTTTTTAATCGAGCCTTTGTGAATCTATTACAATTAATTACCTGCATCCATGCTCACCTTCACTTCCATTCTTGCCTGCAGAAGCACTACTACTACCACCATCATGATCAATACTTGAAGAACCTTTTTTAGAACCTTCTTTACCAGATTGAGGGGGTTGCTTCTCTTCAACCGCTCTCTCTCCAGACTCTGGCCTTAGTACCAAGTACAATTGACGTCATCAGGGCTATGAGCTTCTTCTTTCTCAACTCTTGGCCTATAGAAGAAGAATATTTCACCTCTTTCCTACATAATTTTTCAGTTTTTCCATAAATAAAACCACTCGTGAGTACTATATTCATAACAATAAGTTCCATAGATAAAATAAGAGAGAGAGAGAGAGAGAGAGAGAGAGAGAGACAAACCTAGGCTTCACTTTTAGTCTTGACTTCTTCACCTTGTCCCATTATTCTATCTGTTTCCTTTTGTTGATTTCAAGTATTAGAAGAAGCTGATGAATGCAAGAGCTAAGAAGTGGCGGTGTTTAACTTGTTTGCAAACTCAGAAAGGAAAGAAGCATGCAGGACACCTCACAGTAACAGTCCCTTTTCTTTCCCACTCTTTAGGAGTTTTGCCTGAGAGTTTCAGAGAGTTCATACGCAAAGGAATCGTTTCAATACTAACCTGAGTTATTGAAACTTGACTGAGGTTGGTGGGAGTTGCAGAAGTTTGGCTAAGGTTGGTGGGAGTTATTGAGATTTGACTGGTGGGAGGAGTTATTGAAGCTAGGCTGTGGTTGGGAGAGGGGCCGAAACCTTCAGCGTAAAAAAGATATTTCATCTTTTCTTCAGCTAAATCTCTCAGTCTGTTGAGCTCTGGCAAAACTTCTGTGCCAAGATCTGGCCTGTCTTTCCGTCTCAGTTCTGCACATTGGAGTGCAAGCTTTGCAAAACATAAAGCCTCTTCAATTGGCCAATCAGGCACATCTGAGTCTAGAATTTCTTTGAGCGTCTCATTTTCAATTGCTTGTTCAACAATGTGAGTCAAGCCCATTGGTGACTTGGCTGTTATGACTTGCAGAAGCAAGATCCCGAAGGAATATACATCAGATTTCACACCAATAATTCCAGTTGATACTCTGGATCTAGCAGAAAGTTCCAGCAGCCGATGTCATGTGGTATTGTGTTACATTCTCGGAAGTAGTCGGAACAAGCCTGGCCAATCCAACATCACTAATCTTACTGGTGTAATTGTTGTCTAGCAAAATGTTTCCTGGCTTGAGGTCACGGTGAACCAGTGGCTCTGGCTTGGTCTGATGGAGAAAGAGCAGACCTGTGGCTATCTCAGCTGAATTTCGGGACCTTTTATTACATAGAGCACCATCAAGTTCCATGAACAACAGCTAGTAATCTATCCAGTCTCCAAGTAATCCTAACGAATCAAGTCCCATGAAAAAGCCTCAGAAGTTCTTCTACATACAATTGATCTACCATGCAAGAACAACATGCCAGGGACATGTCAGCACCATCAGCAAGCTCACAGTCTCGCAACCACCTTAGTTTCTTAACCAGGAGCCCCATCAGTAGCCCCATCAGTATCTCCAAGCAAGAGGAAATGATTTAGTTTCTGTTAATAATAATAATAATAATTAAGACAAGTTTTAATCTTTAGAGGAGAGATCAATGAATGTAATGTTTATGTTAGAACCCAACTTCCAGCGGTTACTGTTTGGCTTATATACATAAATGATCTATCAAAATCTCAGATTTTCAGTGCTTCATCTCTTTCCTTTCTGACCATTCATCAGTGGATCAGGTTGAAAGAAAAATAAAATTTTGAAAAAATGTTCTTGATATGATTAATCTTAGGATCCCACTTCAAAAAATTGAAAGAAGCGAAGAAAGAGTATAATGTGATATATAGATTCTATTCTTTTTTATCGAGTTGTTGCTTTAACTACTATCGCCAAACTTGTTGTGCCTTTACTGTCTTGTCCTGCATATGCAGATCAACAAGCAGGTTGGTTTAATTTTAGCTAAAACTTTGATGTTTTGCCATTTTATGCACTTGATGTTGGTGAATTTATGCTTGATTAAATTCTAAAATAAATAATTGGTTGTATTTCATGGTTGAATTGTCTTTATCCTCCTGCCTCATCACTCTTGGGCCAAAATAACATAGCAAAATGCTCAGCAGCTTGGCTTTGAATCATTTGTCAACGTTTTCTACTTCTTGTGCCTTTATTTTTTCTTGACTAGTCTTTCTGATCTCTATTTCGTACAACCAGGAATTTAGGATGGAGATGTGAATGAGATCATATATGATTTTTTTTTAAGAGTGTAGAAAGGCTAACTTAAAATATGGGGTACATCCACATTTTCCCTGTAAACACCTGCCTTGATACGAATTATGTACCTTTTGCTGCTTTTCTTTGGTGCAGCTGCAGTTGCATCTGATACTGTCTTGTAATTCCCACTTCCATCAGCCGCCACCACCACATCCGGAGCCACGGATGATGATTGCAACAGCCTCCTGTCTGCTACTGACATCCACTCCGGCCACTCACTTTCATTACCTTCTTTTTCCTGCATGAGCTTCCTGTTTGTGGTCATGAACTCATTTGCAACGT
>Ga0325401_1004945_pt1 | contig 12646 bp, 11 predicted proteins | sample PopdelMetagenome_FD_205666 | JGI IMG/M metagenome (GOLD analysis project Ga0325401, IMG submission 205666) | Populus deltoides microbial communities from Bellville, Georgia, United States - Xylem-PdKOR-R2 | ecosystem: Host-associated > Plants > Phyllosphere > Stem > Wood/Secondary xylem | place...
TGGGTCGGAGGCACTGCCTCCGACGTGACAGGGGGAGGAAGAATTCCTTCTTCCTCCCCCTGGCCACGGAGGGCCCTCGCAGGATCGGGCCGGGAGGCCCTACTCCGCCGCCACCGCCGCGGGTGCCGCGAAGCGCGGGGCGACCTGTTCCATGAAGAGGCGGATGGAGCGCGCGGCCGTCTCGGCGCCCATGGGGCCGAGGCGGAAGGCGAGGATCACGCCGCCGACGCCGGTCGCCTCGATCTCGGCCATGCGCGCCGCGACGGTGTCGGGGGAGCCGGCGATGAGGGCGAGGTCGGCCTGGACGCGGGCGGGGGGCGCGTCCTCCTTCTTCATGAGGATGCCCTGCTCGGCGTGGATGCGCTCGCGGAGCGCCTTGCGGTGTTCCTGCATCGCCTCGAAGGCGGGGACGCCGATGCGCCGCGCCTCCTCGTCGGTCGGGGCGACGACGACGTTGCGCCAGACCCAGGATTCGTCGAGGCAGCGGGCGACGTGGGCGGGGGGGAAGCCGGCCGCCGCCATCTCCGCGCGGTAGAGGGCGAGGCGGCGGGCGGTGGTCTCGTTCGTCTGCACGTTCATCAGGAAGGGCAGGCCGCGCCGCGCCAGCGCCAGGGCGCCGTGCTCGGAGGAGGCGGCGCGGATCGTGTCGGGGTGCGGCCTGGTGTAGGGGGTGGGGCGCAGGCGGGGGACCTTGAGGGTCCAGTGGCGCCCGGCGTGGGAGAAGCCTTCGGGGCTGGTCCAGGCGCGGAGCATGATGCCCTCGGCCTCCTCGTAGAGGGAGGCGGCGTCCTCGTGCGGGATGCCGTAGCCCTGGTACTCGTAGACGTTGTAGGCGGTGCCGCGGCCGAGGCCGACGATGACGCGGCCGCGGCCGATGTTGTCGAGCAGCGCCATCTGCTCGGCGAGGCGCACCGGGTGGTGCAGCGAGACCTGGGCCACCGCGAAGCCGACCTTGATGCGCTTCGTGGCGGACAGCACGGCGGCGGCGAAGGTGACGGGATCGACGTAGGCGCAGTTGCCGTCGAAGTGGTGCTCGGCGAGCCAGAGCACCTCGACGCCGAGCTCGTCGCAGAGCCGCGCCTCCGCGATGACGTCGGCGATCACCTCGGCGTCGCGGTCGGGGTCGCGGCTCTCGGGGAAGAGGAAGTTGCCGAAGCGCAGCATCCGGGGGCCCCTTCGTTCCTGCTCCGGCCAGCCTAGCGGATGGGGCCGGCGGCGCAACCTTCGCGCTTGCGAACGAAACGATCGCGGTGCAGCATCCCGGCGTTCCGGGCGGGAGTGGCGGATGATGGCCGCGCGTCGCAGCATCCTCGGTGGGACGCTTGCCCTGCCGGCCCTCGCCGCCCCCTCCCGGGCCCGGGCGCAGGAGCGGCCGGTGCAGCTCCTCGTCGGCTTCGCGGCGGGCGGGAACATCGACCTCGCGGCGCGCATGGCCGCGCCCTTCCTCGAGAAGCACCTCGGCGGGGGGACGCAGGTCATCGTGGTGAACAAGCCCGGTGCCGGCGGCATGTTGATGCTGAACGAGGTGGCGGCCGCGGCGCCGGACGGGCGGACCGTCGCGCTCGTCTCCTTCCCCGCCCTCGTCACCGCGCTGTACGACAACGCGCCGCGCTACCGGGTGGAGAGCTTCTCCTATCTCGGGCTTCTGACGGACGAGCCCTACACGCTCTTCGTCGGGGCGGGCACGCCGTACCGGGGCCTGCGCGACCTGGTGGAGGCCGCGCGCGCGGCGCCGGAGACGGTGACGGTCGCGGGCGCCGGCGTCGGCGGCGCGCCGCACCTGTGCCTGATGGCGATCGAGCGCGCCGCGGGGGTGAAGTTCACCTGGGTGTCGACCCAGGGCGCGTCGCAGGCGATGCAGCTCGTGCAGGGCGGGCACGTGGCGGGGTCGATCTCGACCGTCAGCCTGACGGTGCGCGGGCACCTGCAGGGGGCGCACCGCGTCCTCGCGCTGATGGAGCGGGAGCGCTGGGACAAGGCGCCGGAGCTGCCCACCGCCGTCGAGCAGGGGGTCGACGTCGCCGCCGGCTCCGCCCGCGGCTTCGCGGTGCCCGCGGCGACCCCGGCCGCCATCGCCGCCCGCTGGGAGGAGGCGATCGCCCGCACCGCCGCCGACCCCGCCTTCCAGGCCGTGGCGGAGCGCGACTACCTCGTGGTGCGGCACCTCGACCGGCCCGCCATGACCCGCTTCGTCGAGACCAACGCGCGGGACTACGGGGCGCTGTGGCGCGACAGGCCCTGGCGGCTCTAGGCGCGGCGTCGCCGGCGGGGCTTGTCCCGGGGTTTCGGACCTCGCCCGCCAGGGGATGATCCCCGGGGATGATCCCCGGGGGTCATCCCCCTGGCCACGGAGGGCCTTCGCGAGGCGGGCACCGTCCCTTCAGGCCGTCCGCGCCAGCCAGGCCGCGCCGGCGGCGATCGCCCGGCGCGCGATGCCGACGTGGTCGCGGGCGCGGAGGAAGCCGTGGACGGTGCCGGGGAAGGTTTCCTCCTCCACGGTCACGCCGGCGGCGCGGAGGGCGCGCGCCATGTCGCGGTTCTCGTCGGCCAGCACGTCGAGCTCGGCGACGTGGATGAGGCAGGGGGGCAGGCCGCGGAGGTCGGCGCGGATGGGGGCGGCGTAGGGGGAGAGGCGGTCGGCCGGGTTCGGGGCGTAGCAGTCCCAGTAGAAGCGCATCCTCTCGGCGGTCAGGCCGAAGCCGTCGGCGAAGCGGGCGTAGCTGGGGGTGGCCATGCGGTCGTCGAAGACGCCGTAGTTCAGGAGCAGGCCGCGGAGCGCGAGGGCGGGGTCGGACTGGCGCAGCAGGAGGGCCGCGCCGAGGGCGAGGTTGGCGCCGGCGGAATCGCCGCCGAGCACGATGCGGGCGGGATCGAGGCCCCATCCGGCGCCGTGGGCGGCGACCCAGCGGACGGTCGCGGCCACCTCCTCCAGCGCCTGGGGGAACGCCGCCTCGGGCGAGAGGGCGTAGTCGGGGCCGATCACGGCGGTGCCGGCGTCGCGCGCGTAGAGGCGCATGAGCGGGTCGTGCGTGTCGATCGTGTTCCACACCCAGCCGCCGCCGTGGAGGTAGATCAGGACGGGGAGCGGCGCGTCCACGCGCGGGCGGTGCAGGCGGCAGAGGAGGCGGCGGCCGCGGGCGGGGATCCAGCGGTCGGCGCTCTCGGCCATGCGGGGCTCGGGGTCGAACAGGGTCATGTTCAGCGCGTCGTTCGCGGCGCGGGCGGCGTCGAGGGGGCGCTCCAGCCGCTGGGGGGGCATGGCGGCGGCGCGCCCGGCCATCATGCGCGTGAAGGCGGCCATCTCGGGGTCGAGGCGGGGATCGTGCGGCATGCGGGCAGTGGAGGCCGCTTCCGGGGCCGGCTCAAGGGGGTCGGCTCGAGGGGGGCGGGCCGGGAGCGGGGCTGGCAGCGGGGGCGGCGGGGCGCTAGGATCGGGGGCGTGTCTCCGTAGCTCAGCAGGATAGAGCACGGGATTCCTAATCCCGGGGCCATGGGTTCGAATCCCGTCGGGGACACCACCCGTTCTCCATCGCGGATCGGCGACCGACGGAAGGCATGGCGCGGCGTCCGGGACGCGCCGCTGCCGCCCCCGGTCGCGGGCCGGCTGCCGGCGGGCGGGGCGGCGCGCCCGCCGCGCGGCCCCGTTCCGGCCCTGGATCGCGGCGCGCGGCCGGGCGATACCGGGGCGGACGGCGCGACCGGGCGGGAACGGAGGGGCATCCCCTGATCATCGGCATCGACCTCGGCACCACCAACTCCCTTGTCGCCGTGTGGCGGGACGGGGTGGAGCTGGTGCCGAACGCGCTCGGCGAGGTGCTGACGCCCTCCGTGGTCAGCCTCGACCGCACGGGCGAGATCGTGGTGGGCGCCGCCGCGCGGGAGCGCCTGTCCACCCACCCGGGGATGACGGCGGCCGCCTTCAAGCGCCACATGGGCAGCGCGCGCCGGATCCCGCTCGGCGAGCGGAGCTTCCGGGCGGAGGAGCTGTCCTCCTTCGTCATCCGCGCCCTGCGCTCGGACGCCGAGGCCTATCTCGGCGCCCCCGTGGAGGAGGCGGTGATCACCGTGCCCGCCTACTTCAGCGACGCCCAGCGCCGCGCCACCCGGCAGGCGGGGGAGCTGGCGGGGCTGCGGGTGGAGCGCGTGCTGAACGAGCCCACCGCGGCGGCGCTGGCCTACGGCCTGGCCGAGCCCGCCGGCGACGGGCCGGTGCTCGTCTTCGACCTCGGCGGGGGCACCTTCGACGTGTCGGTGCTGGAGATGGGCGACGGCATCATGGAGGTGCGCGCGACGGCCGGCGACAACTTCCTCGGCGGCGAGGACTTCGACGACGCGGTGTGCGCCTGGTTCGCCGGGGCGGCCGGCATCCCCCTCCCCGACCCGCTGGAGCCCGGCGCCTCGGGCCAGCCTCTCGCCGCGCGGCTGCGGCGGGAGGCCGAGGCGGCGCGGCGGCGCCTCAGCGGCGCGGTCGAGGCGGAGATGGCGCTGCCGCTGCCGGACGGCCGGACGGCGCGCGCCACCCTGACCACGGACGCCTTCGCGCGGATCGGCGAGCCGCTGCTGGAGCGGCTGCGCCGCCCGATCGCCCGCGCCCTGTCCGACAGCCGCATCCGGCCGGAGGCGCTCGCCCACGTCGTGCTGGCGGGCGGGGCCACGCGGATGCCGCTGGTCCGGCGCGAGGCGGCGCGGCTGTTCGGCCGCCTGCCCCTGCAGCGGCTGGACCCGGACGAGGTGGTGGCGCGCGGCGCCGCGGTGCAGGCGGGGCTGAAGATGCGCGCGGCGGCGCTGGCCGAGGTGGTGCTGACCGACGTCGCGCCCTACACGCTCGGCGTCGAGGTGTCGGAGGGGCAGGGCGACCTGCCCGGGCGGATGCTGCCGGTGATCGAGCGCAACACGGTGATCCCGGCGAGCCGGGTGCAGACGGTGTCGCCCTCGCGCGACTTCCAGCGCGCGGCGACCGTGCGCGTGTTCCAGGGGGAGGCGCGGCTGGTGCGCGACAACATCGCCCTCGGCGAGTTCGACCTGCCGCTCGCCCCGCGCCGGCGGGAGGAGCAGTCGATCGAGGTGCGCTTCACCTACGACGTGAACGGCATCCTGGAGGTCTCGGCCAAGGCCGAGGCGGACGGGGCCACGCGCCGCATCGTCATCCGCCACGGCCCCGACGCGCCCTCCCCCGAGGAGGCGGAGGAGCGGCTGGCGGCGCTCGCGGCGATCAAGCTGCACCCGCGGGAGGCGGCGGCGAACCGCCTGCTGCTGGCGCGCGGCGAGCGGCTGTTCGAGGAGGCGCTCGGCCCCGCGCGCGCCGCGCTGGGCGAGGCGATCGGGGCCTTCGAGGCGGCGCTGGCGGGCCAGGACCCGGGGACGATCGAGGCCGCCGCCGCCCGTCTGGCCGAGGCGCTGCGCCGGGCCGCGGCGGAGGGCCCGGCGTGAGCGCGGACCCGTCCCGGGCCGACGGGGCCGGCGCGGTGGACTGGGACGCCCTCGGAATCGCCCCGACGGGCGACGCGGCGGCGCTGCGCGCGGCCTACCGCGCCCGGCTGCGCGAGGTCGGGCCGGACCGCGACCCGGAGGGCTTCCAGCGCCTGCGCGCGGCCTACGAGGCGGCGCTCGCCCTGCCCGGGCCGGCCGCCGGATCGTCCGCCGGATCGCTTGGCGGATCGCCTGGCGGATCGCCTGGCGGATCGGCCGACGCCGGCGCCGCGGCGCGGGCGGCGGTCGCGGAGCTCGACGCCCACCGCGCCGCGGGCGACCCGGCGGGCGCGATCCGGGCGCTGGACGCGGCGCTGGACGCCCACCCGCCCGGCTCGGCCGCGGCGGAGGCGATCGAGGACCTGGTGCTGGCCGAGGTCGCGCTGACGCGCGCCCTGTCGCCCGAGCTGTTCCGCCACCTCGTCGGGCGCTTCGACTGGCGCGACGCCGGCGGCCGCGCCGCGCGCGCGGACCCGGAGCGCCACGCCGTCCTCCTCGACCGCCTGGCGGCGGAGGACTGGCTGGAGGCGCTGCGCCGGGACGCGGCGGCGCCGGGCGGCGGGCCGGACGCCCCCTTCGCCGCCGCCCTGCTGGCGCCGCACGGGCGGGCGGGGGCGATGCTGCCGCCGGGCGGGCCGAACGGCGGGCCGAACGGCGGGTTGGACGCGGCGGGGCGCGCCCGGCTGCGCGCGCTGCTCGACGCGCTGCGCGGGCACGGGCGCTTCGTGCTGCACCGCTTCGACGGCGCCACCCTCGCACTGCTGCGCGAGGCCGCGGAGGGGCCGCCGCTGCTCGGCGACACCCGGCTCGACGACGGCGACGCCGGGGCGTCGGCCACGGGGCGGCGCCGCTGGGGGTGGTCCTTCGCGGTGACCACGCTGGGCATCGTCAGCGCCGGCGCCATCGCGCGGGCCTTCCTGAACAACCGGTCCGACACGGCCGGCACGTCGGGGGGCGCCCCGGGGGCCGCCCCCGACGCGCGGACGGCCGTCGCCGCGGCGCGGGCGCGGGCCGATCTGGCGATCCCGACGCTGAGCTGGGTGGAGCTGAGCCCGGCGCCCGGCGGCATCCTGGTGGACTTCGCGCCCCTGCTCGCGCGCCGCGCCGCCATCACCGAGATCCACTACGGCACCGACGCGGAGGAGCCCGGCTCCGTGCTGAGCACGCCGGCCGAGGGCGTGCCGCTGCGCTTCGTCGCGGGGCCGGAGACGTCGCTGGTGACGGTGCGCGTGCGCTTCCGCGACGGCACCCTCTCCGCCGTGCGTCGCTACCCGCTGCGCGGCGCCGCGGGGGGGCCGGCGGGGAGGTCGGCGGGGGGATCGGCGGGCGGGGCCGGCAAGCCGCCGCCGGCCACGGAGGGCAAGGCGCGATGATGCCGCATCCCAGGGTGGTCCGCTCGCCGGGCGCCCCGCCGCCCGGGGCGCGCGAGTGGGCCTACGCGCTCGGCGCCGTGTACAACGTCGCCCACGGCCTGCCGGTGGACGCCGTCGCGCTGCCGGCGGACGCGGAGGAGGCCCGCGCCGACGCCGCGATGCTGCGCGAGATGCTGTCGGGGGACTGGGACGCGCCCGACCGCGCGGCGCTGGTGGACCGCCTGAACGGCCTCGGCGACGGGGGGCACCGGCGGCGGCACGGGGCCCTGCTGCGGCACTACGCCACCCTGTGGCGCCCGGAGGTGGCGGCGCTGCGCGAGGAGATGCGCGCCGACATCCGCGAGGGCGGCGAGGACGCGGCCGACGCCGCCGCGGCGCTGTGGCGGCTGGACGCGGTGCAGGCCGACTGGCGCGGCGTGCGCGCCTCCCCGCTGCTCGCCTTCGACGCGGCGCGCGCGGCGATGCTCGTGCGGGCGGGGTTCATGCTCGGCTGGCTCGGCGAGGAGGCCTGGGACTACCTGCTGGACGCGGCGCGCGACGTCCGCCGCACCTACGGCTCCTGGGCGGCGTACGGCGCGGACTTCCTGCTGTCGCGCAGCGTCTGGGCCGGCAGCGGGGAGCGCGACGTGTTCGACCACGTGGTCGAGCTGCTGCTGCGCGACCGCGCGAGCCCCTGGGTGCGGCTGCCCTGGGACGCGCCGCCGCTGCCCGTGCCCCGCCCCGTGCGCCCCCTGGCGGAGGGCGTGCCGGCGTGGTCGCTGGAGCTGGGCTGACCGGCGCGGGCGAGCGGGGAGCGCCCGCCCTCGGCGGCGCCGCCGCCTGGGCCGCAGGGACCGAACGGGCCGCTCCACTCCATGCCCGTCGCGTTCGCCCGCCCGGCGATGACGGAGAGGCCGGTCAGGCGGGACGTGGCGGGCGCCGACGGCATCTCCGGGTCGTACAGGGCGCGGGCGACCGTCCGGCCGCGGTGCCGGAGGGCTGAACCGGAGGCGCCAGGTCACGTTGAGGCAGGGGACGGGCGCGGGCGCCGCGCCGAGGGAGGGATGAACCATGCTCGAGACCACCGGCCGCGCGGCCGCCTGGGGGACGCTCCTGCTCCTCTCCGCCCTCGCGGGGTCGCCGGCCCGCGCCGCGGCCGACGGGTCGGACCAGAAGGGCGCCCCCGGGGCGGCGGGCGCCCCGGCGGAGGCCCCGGCGGGGGTCACCGAGTGCGACCGGCTGGCGCAGCCGACCCGGGCCGCGATGGGCAACCTGCCGGCGCTCGTGGACGGGGTGAGCCTCGCCGAGATGCGCTGGCCCGCGGCGCGCGCCGCCTGCGCCCGCGCCATGGAGGAGGCGCCGGGGGAGGTGCGCTTCGTGGCCTTCGCCGCCCGCGCGGCGGACAAGGGCGGCGACGCCAGGACCGCCGCCCGCCTCTACCGCGCGGCGGCGGACGAGGGCTACCCGCTGGCCCAGGTGAACCTCGGCGTCATGTACGAGGGCGGCGAGGGCGGGCTCGGGCGCGACGACCGGGAGGCGGCGCGGCTGTACCGGCTGGCGGCGGACCAGGGCTATCCCGCCGGCCAGGCGAGCCTCGGCACCTTCCTCCTGGCCGGACGCGGCGGGCTGCGCCGGAACGAGGCGGAGGCCGCCCGGCTGTGGCGCCTGGCGGCGGACGCGGGCAACGCGGGGGCGCAGAACAACCTCGGCAAGCTCTACGCCGAGGGACGGGGCGGGCTGCGGCGCGACATGAACGAGGCAGCGCGGCTGTGGCGCCTCGCCGCCGAGGGCGGCGTGGCCGAGGCGCGCAACAACCTGCGCCGGGCCGGACGGGGCTGAGGCGCGGCCGATGGGTCGGGAGGGACGGGTTCCATGAGCGCGACCGCGGGCGGCGACTTCACGCTGAGGCAGGACGGGAGCGCGGTCAGCAACTTCGCGACCCTCGATCAGGCGAAGGCGGCCGGGGTGAAGCAGGCGGAGGTGGCGGCCGGCAGGACCCCGGGGAGGGCTGCCGTCTTCACCGTCACGGACCTCTCGGGCGCCGAGGTGTGGACGATGCCGCCCCTTCCGTCCGGCTGAGGCGGCGGCGGGCCGTCACCGGCGGTCGGGCCGATGGTTCGCCGCGAGGTCGGCCGCCACGGCCCGGAAAAGGCCCGCCACCGCGTCCTGCCCCTCCGCCTCGGCGTGATCCGCGAGCCGGCGCAGCGTGGCGATCAGGTCCAGGATCTCGGTCAGGCCGGGATCCTCGCGCGTCGAACGTCCGCCCCGCCCCGGATCGTCCCCGCGGGGGTCTGTACGGTACCGTACAAGGGAGGCGGGACGCGCGGCCGGGGTCCGGTTCGCCGGGCCGGGTCGGGATCTGCCCCTCCGGCAGGCGGTCGCGCCCTCCGCCGTGATCCCCGGCTTCCGCGACCTCCGGGGCGGCCCCTAGCCGTTGGCGTCGAGGTGGCTGCCCTCGTGCTGGAGGTGCAGGTAGTCGGGGTTGAAGAGGGAGGCGTCCATGAGGGCGCGGAGGTCCGGGATCTCCAGCATCTTGCCCTTGAGCACCACCAGGCCGTTCGAGCGGAGGGTCTGCAGGGTGCGGTTGACGTGGACGGTGGACAGGCCGGTCGCCTCCGCCAGGTCGGTCTGCGTCAGGGGCAGCTCGCAGGTCGTGCGGCCGGTCAGGCCGACGCTGCCGAGGCGAAGGAAGATCTCGCAGAACAGGTGTCCCAGGCGCTCCGCCGCGTCGCGCTGGCCGAGGGAGAGGGTCCATTCCCGCTGGATGGCGCTGGACACGAGGTTCTCCCACCAGAGCGCCTGGGTGATGCGGGGATGGTGCAGGACGACCTCCTCGATCAGCGCGCGCGGGATCTGGGCGAAGGTCGCCGGGGAGAGGGTGCCGACGCAGTGGTCCATCCGGCGCAGGACGAAGATGTTGAGGTCGCACAGGTCGCCGGGCAGGAAGAAGGAGACGATCTGCCGGCGCCCGTCCTCGAGCGTCTTGTAGCGGCAGGCCCAGCCGGAGAGGATGAGGTTGAGCGCCTGCGGCTTGTCCCCCTCCCGGATCAGGTCCTGGCGCGCGTCCATGCGCCGGAGGTTCTGCCCGGCGAGGCGGTCCAGCGACAGCCGGTCGTCCTGGGACAGCCGGGTGAACGTCTCGAGCTTGCGGGTCAGCGGGTTGGAACTCGGCACGGTGATCGCGTCATCCCCCTGGCCCGGCGCGGCCGGGCACGGCATGGGCGTAAAGACGATCTATCGTATGTTGATATAAACCATGATATATCGCTACCGTACGTTCTATCGGATGGAACGTTTTCGGGTGGAGGCGTCGCGGGACCGCCCGGCGGGGCGCGGGGTCCCGTCGGCCACGCCGCGCGACGCGGCGCGGTCCGACCCGTTCCCGGCAGGCTGCCCCGCCGTCACGCGGCGGCCGCGGCGTCCCCCGCGGGTGGGCTCAGCGCCGATCCGGGTTGAGCTGCTCGTGCAGCACGGCGGCGAGCATGGCCCGGCTGGTCATGTCCTCCACGATCCGGGTGGTGGGGCATGGGGCGGTGATGAGAAGCTGGCACAGGTTCTGGCGGATCTGATCCCTCTCCCGCTCGCCCTCGCCCGCCTCGAAGTCCTGCACGACGCGGTCGAGGGCCCTCTCCAGGGCCTCGTGCAACGCCGAAGCGATCAGGTTCTGCCGGGTCACGTCCCGCATCGGCTGGCCTCTCCCGCACCGTGGGTGTCCGCCCGCGGGCCGACGGTCCCGGGCGGATTAACCTGGATTAACGGACAGGAGCATGGTGGGAGACGGCGCCGGAATTGGTACCGTATCGTACATGAAGGGGCCGCGACGGTTACAACTAAAAGTGTTCCGTTCCATTTTTCGCTCTTCCACAGGTTGGCTGGGCCTCTCCGGAGCCCGGCGGGGCGGCGGGCCGCGGGTCGCGCCGGGGGGCGGATCCGGGGCGGGCGGGTGATCGCCGCCGCCCTCGGGCGATGACCCATCCCGCGCTCCGGGTCGCCGGGGACGCGGGCGCGGCGGATCGTTGCCGGCAGGACGATGGACGGGATCGTCGCCGACCTTGAGTCGCGCCCCGCAAAATCGTATCCCCCCGTATACATTCGGAGGACGGGATGCCGGATTTCTCGCGGACCTGGGACGTGCTGGTGATCGGTGGGGGCAACGCCGCCCTCTGCGCGGCGGTGACGGCGCGCCAGGCCGGCTGCTCGGTGCTGGTGATCGAGAGCGCGCCGCGGGCCTTCCGCGGCGGCAACTCCCGCCACACCCGCAACATGCGCACCATGCACACCGAGCCGACCTCGGTGCTGACCGACGCCTACGACGAGGACGAGTACTGGGACGACCTGCTGCGGGTGACGGGCGGGCAGACGGACGAGAACCTGGCGCGGATGACGATCCGCATGACGACGGAATCGCTCCGCTTCATGGAGGCGAGCGGGGTGCGGTTCCAGCCGTCGCTGTCGGGTACCCTCTCCCTGTCCCGCACCAACGCCTTCTTCCTCGGCGGCGGCAAGGCGCTGGTGAACGCCTACTACGCGCTCGCCGAGAGGCTGGGCGTCGACATCCTGTACGACACGGAGGCCCTGGACCTGCGGATGGAGGACGGCTTCGTGCGCGAGGTCCGGATCACCCATCGCGGCTTCCCCGAGACGGTGCGGGCCAGGACCGTCGTCGCCTCCTCCGGCGGCTTCCAGGCCGACCTCGACTGGCTGGCCAGCGCCTGGGGGCCGGCGGCGAAGAACTTCCTCATCCGCGGAACGCCCTACGCCAAGGGGGTGGTGCTGCGGAACCTGCTCGACCAGGGCGTGGCGTCGGTGGGCGACCCCACCCAGTGCCACGCGGTGGCGATCGACGGGCGGGCGCCGCAGTTCGACGGCGGCATCTCCACGCGGCTGGACTGCGTGCCCTTCTCGATCGTCGTGAACAAGCACGCCGAGCGCTTCTACGACGAGGGCGAGGACGTCTGGCCGAAGCGCTACGCCATCTGGGGGCGGCTGGTGGCGCAGCAGGAGGACCAGGTCGGCTACGCCATCATCGACGCCAAGTCCGAGAAGCTGTTCATGCCGAGCGTCTTCCCCGCCATCAAGGCGGACACGGTCGGCGAGCTCGCGGTCAAGCTCGGCCTGGATCCGGCGAAGCTCGAGGCCACGGTCGCCGCCTTCAACAAGGCCTGCGTCCCGGGCGAGTTCAACTCGACCCGCCTCGACGGCTGCCGCACGGAGGGGCTGGAGCCCCCCAAGACGCACTGGGCGCGCCCGATCGCGGAGGCGCCCTTCATCGGCTACCCGCTGCGGCCCGGGATCACCTTCACCTACCTCGGCGTGAAGGTGGACGAGAACGCGCGGGTGCGGATGGACGACGGGCGCCCGAGCGCGAACCTGTTCGCGTCGGGCGAGATCATGGCCGGCTCCATCCTCGGCAAGGGATATCTTGCCGGCTTCGGGATGGCGATCGGCACCGTCTTCGGACGGATCGCGGGCAGGGAGGCCGCGAAGAATGCGCGAAACTGACGCCACCGCCGACGCGCGCCGCGCGCTCGAGGTCTGCAACGCCTGCCGCTACTGCGAGGGGTACTGCGCCGTCTTCCCGGCGATGACCTTGCGGCGCGAGTTCTCCTCGGGCGACCTCTCCTACCTGTCCAACCTCTGCCACAACTGCCGCGGCTGCTACTACGCCTGCCAGTACGCGCCGCCGCACCCGTGGAACATCAACGTCCCCCAGGTGCTCGCCCAGGTGCGGGCCGAGACCTACGAGGAGTACGCCTGGCCGGGCTCCTTCGTCGGGCTGTACAAGCGCAACGGCACGGTGGTCTCGCTGGCCGCCGCCGCCGGCA
>Ga0325401_1004951_pt1 | contig 12644 bp, 14 predicted proteins | sample PopdelMetagenome_FD_205666 | JGI IMG/M metagenome (GOLD analysis project Ga0325401, IMG submission 205666) | Populus deltoides microbial communities from Bellville, Georgia, United States - Xylem-PdKOR-R2 | ecosystem: Host-associated > Plants > Phyllosphere > Stem > Wood/Secondary xylem | place...
TTTTTTGTTATAATATACTTGAATTAGGGGTTGGCGTGTGCATAGGATATGGCAGAAAGTGAACACCGTTTACACCTTTTGGGTGGTGTATGTGGTGTCTTCTTACAACTAAAAAAACCAATTGTAACGTCATCTGAAGTGTCTAGTGAAGGTGAAACTAATGGAGCGGCGCGTGTAGTCCAATTCATAGTGGTTCAGCACCAATGATATTATTTCATCTTCCCCCTCTTTTCTATCCCCTCTCCTTGAAATCTATGTTGGGTCATCCAAATTTCAGAGTTGTCATCCCATTTGTTTTTTTCTTTCAATTGCACCTCTCCATCTTTAGATTGATCTTTATTTGTTTTTGAATGTTTTTTTTTTCAATTTGGTCACTTTTCATTTGGTTTTATTTAATTTTTATATTATATATGACACTTATTCTTTTGATTGTTTTTTATTCTTTTATTTATTTGTTTATTTTTTTCAATTTTATGCATCAATATTTTATTTTATTTATTTATTATATTCAATTTTGGTCCTCATTCTTTTACTTGCTCTTCTTTTATCCTTTTCTTAGTTTTTTTTTTAAAATTATCCTCAACATTTTATTTCAGTTGTTTTTTTATCTAATTTTGATCCTTATTCTTTTAATTGCTCTTTTCTTGTCCTTTTCTTATTTTATAGGGTTATCCTAGGTTGTGAATTAGTTAAGTTAACCTTGATTATTTCAATGTTTTTTTAGTTTCATCATTTAACATTAAACTATTAAACTTTCTTATTTTTTATGTTTTTTCTTTATATGGTGTTATCTCTGGTCACAGGTTAGTCAAGTTAATCTTGATTATTTCAATTTCTTTTTAGTTTTATCATTTGACATTAGACTATTAAGTCTTGAGCTTTTTTATTTTCTATGCTTTTTCTTTATATGGAGTTATCCCGGGTTGTGGGTTAGTCAAGTTAACCCGAGGTGACTCGGGTTTTTTTCAATGTTTTTTATTTAACTTCAATATTTGTCTCCAAATTTTTTAATCTTAAACTCATGCCACCAATGATGAGTTAGTAAAGTGAACCCAGATTGACTCAATTTTTTTCTTCAACATTTCTTCTTTTTTTTTAAATTGATTTTTTAAAATTTTATCATTTGAGATTAGGTTATCCGCCCTTGAATTTTGTGGTGTTTTTTGCATTTTATTCTATGAGGTATCCCAATCTCATACACTACATGTTCGTCAAATTAACTTGAAATAACTTAGGTTATCATTGCCTGAACATATTTTTTTTACGTTAGTTTTTTTTTACTTGACCTACAACATAGCACAGGCAAAAAAATCCAATGAACTTTTATTGGCCGACAATAGTTGTTAATGAATAATGTTTAAAATATAAAAAACTACTTGTAATATTGTGAAATTATAATGACTTGATGGCAATATTTGTGAAACTATAAGGATTGGATATAACTTTTATTGAAAATTATAGCAACGTTCTTCTTCCTTGCATCGTTGCTATCCAAGGCTAAGGACATGTTTGAGAATGTGATAGAAATTATTTTATAAAGTGTTTTTTCACTTGAAAATGCATGAAAATATTTTTTTAAATGTAATTTTTAACATTAGCATATCAAAACAGTTTAAAAATATAAAAAAATTAATTTAAAACAAAAAAAATCAAAATTTTTTTAAAAATATAGTTGCACCGCAATACCAACAATGCTCAATTTTGAAACTCAATTACACAAAAAATAAAATAAAATCTTGAATCCAGAATTTTCAAGTATAAGAACACCTAAATTAACTAATTGTTAGGCCCAATTTTGATATTAATGAACTCTTGAAGATGAGGAGTTTAGTTTGATTATGGTTTTGCCACCAACGGTGGCTTGACGAAGAACTGATAATTTCTCACTTTGTTTTTTTCCCTGACTCTTTTTTTGATGAATTGTTGCTGTGACAAGGGAGGAGGTAGAGCTGGAGGGAGAAACTTTACGGTGTTTAAGAGATCGTGTGGTATTGTGTTTGTAACTGTGTTTTATTAAATTTTGAATTTTTTTTTACTAAAATTGAGTGTGATTTGTACTTTTTGGATCGTTTTGATATACTGATATCAAAAATGATTTTTAAAAAATGAAAAAACATCATTGACATGTATTTCGGCATGAAAAGCTATTTGAAAAGCAACCGCTACCACACTGCCAAACACACAATAAGTAGATTTATATAAGTTACAGCTTAAATGGTTAATTAACATGTCATCAAATCCAAAAAAAACATAAATTATGTCTAACTTTATATTTAGAATAACTATTAGTTTGAAAAATTAAACAAAAAGAATCACTTTTCTAAAGAGCCGAGTTAGTTTAATTATTTGAGGATTAATTTTAAACAAATTTGTCATTTTTTTAATGGAAGTTTCAAACCTAAAATATAATTAACTCAAATTATTGTATATTAAAATATTATCTAAGTATTTTTTACAAATCATCAGTTTGAGTTTCATAAGTCTCAAAGCCACTGGAGATTTAAATGGTCATTAACTTTAAAACCCGTGAAATTAATCGAGGTACACGTAAGTTAGCTCGAACACCCACATTAATAAAAAAAATTATCCAAGTAAAATATAATTAGATTTAACTTCAATATTCATTAACTTCCAGGAGATTTTCTGAATGAAAATATTAAGACTATATTTAAAATACAATTAGATTTAGCATTAAAGTGAGTTTTCCTCGAGATGTTTTCTCGAGCAAAATTCATCGACTTTCGGTCGGATTGTTCCGCATAAAGTTGTGTTACCGTAAAAAGAACAAATTCCTCACTTCTCCCCAAACTTAAAAAAAAATTCACCTACAACAAGGACTCATCGGGCATTATACAATCTTTAACGTACTTTATTGTAATTTAACAGTCCCAATTGATTAATCCTGGTTCCCTGCGAAACCCTCGCCTATAAATACATCCTGTCCCGAAACCATTCCAGGTCTCTCTCGCTCTCTCCTCTCCTTTGTCTGTCCTTGGATCGATCTGAGAGGTAGAAGCTCCATTGCGCAATCATGTTGGTCTATCAAGATCTTCTCTCTGGTAATTTCGTAGGTCTTTCTGTTTGCTTATTATTTCTCAGATTCGTCCGTCCGTTTATTATGCAAGGAAGTTTTATATTCGTGGTGGATTTTGGATCTAATAACCATGATGCGATTTTTTAATATAAAAAAATAGTATTGGTTTGCGATTTTGTTGCTTGGTTTGATTGAAATCTTGGATGGGTTTTTGTTTTTTAATTTGATTGTTTGTAAAGATGATTTATGGGTTTTTATTTATTTGTGTCTTTGCGGGTAGATGAGGACAGTGTCAGTCATGGAATATTTAGGTTTTTTTTTGGACTGACGTGGTTGTTTGTGGTTTTTTATTAGGTGACGAGCTTCTCTCGGACTCGTTCCCCTACAAGGAAATTGAGAATGGGATACTGTGGGAAGCTGAAGGAAAGGTTAGTGTTACTTATTAATTTTTTTATTGCTTTAGTTAGACTGTGAATCTCAGGTTGTTGATGTTGAGTTGATTTGTGTTTAGTGGGTTGTTCAAGGAGCTGTCGACGTAGACATTGGCGCTAATCCTTCTGCTGAAGGAGGCGATGAGGATGAGGGTGTTGATGACCAAACTGTCAAGGTGGTTGACATTGTTGACACGTTTAGGCTCCAGGTGAGTTTCTTGTGCTATTTGTTGAATGTCTCGAGTTGTTTTTTGAGTGAAGAATGATAAATTCTGGGGTAGAAGTTGATAAAAAGTTTGGTTGGTCGAAATTTTCAGGAGCAACCTGCTTTTGACAAGAAGCAGTTTGTTACTTATATGAAGAGATTTATCAAGTTGTTGTCGGAGAAACTCGATGACGAAAACAAAGAACATTTTAAGAAAAACATTGAGGGAGCCACCAAGTTCTTGCTTTCGAAGATCAAGGACTTCCAATTGTAAGTGCCTTTTAATTGATTGATGTTCTTATCCATTGTTTGCTTTGATGTGGTCTTCTATCAGGTCTTTTTTTTTTTTCAATTTGTTTTTCCCAACTTATGCTCTATGGTTTTCATTGATATTTACGAGGCTGCACTTGTCTTGCAGCTTTGTGGGGGAGAGCATGCATGATGATAGTGCTTTGGTCCTTGCTTACTACAAAGAAGGTGCCACCGATCCAACGTTTTTGTACTTTGGTCATGCTTTGAAGGAGGTCAAGTGCTAAAAAGTGCCAATAGCTGGCTTCAAAGTGCAGTTGCTTGCTTTATTAGTTCTAGTTTTATCCCTGAATGCCTACTTTTCTATCTTATGTGCTGGTGGACTTGAGGATTTGTGCCTCCTATTTTGGGTTAATTATTGTTTGTTAACTATAATGAGCTCTTCATTAATGGGTATTTATGTTTTGCTTGACAAATAATTTAATGTGTCAATCCAAAAGTTTACTCAAAAACATTTCTGCCTATTCTCCATTTCTTTGATTTACAGTGTTACTTGCAAGCATCCTTACCAGTCTCATTATTTAAAATGGACAACAAAAAAATTATGCTTTTCTATTGCGACCAGAATTTTTGCATATTTTATCTGATTGGAGCTCGCAAGTGTTTGTTTGGTTCTTGTATGATGCCTTGAAGGCAAATTAGCAAGCCCTTTTGGGTGTGGAACTGTCTGCGTACGGCAGTAGCAGGAACTTTTGTATTAGTCCTTGATCGAAGATTTATTGTGCAACCATTTGTAATTGAAGTTTCCTAGTGAATAACTGCCAGAGCTTGATCTCAGATGTTTTGTGCAACCTCTGTAATTAAAGTTTACTGGTGAAGTGCTCCAGAGGCGGCCGATGAGTGGATGGCGTAGCTATTGCTCAGAAGTGTACTTGTATTGCTGAAGTACCATGTTTGACTCAAATGGGTGCTAATAAACTGTGAACGATAATTTTTTGTAGTGTTTTCTTTGTTGTACTTGGTAGTGAGATCCACTAACTGTATGTTCACAAAGCTTCATATGGTCCACCAAGAATATGGTCCACCAAGAATAGAACATTAAGAAATAATGATCAGATGCCCGGATGTGGTCAACACTCCAATATTGCCCTGCAGCATCTTTAGGATTCCAATCAGAATATAGCATATTGACAAGAACTTTCATTCCAGAACATCAGGCAAAGCAGGATCAATTTGCAATGGAATTGTGATATCTCTGCACCTTTCAAACAGTTCCATAATATTGGCACTAAAGAAAAAAGATGATAATGTTGTTAACCTTTGGGGTATATATTAATATTTTATGTATTTTGATGTTAATAATTAAAATAAAATAGACTAATAATATACTTGGACGAGATTAAGTTTTAACATGTCTATAAGATTATATCAACATGTATAAGGAATTAAATGAAAAAATTCATATATAGAGCTCTCTTTTGGAAACATATATACAACTCTCTTTTATGCAAAATAAATAAGATTTTCTGAATATACATGATTTATAAGTTATTCAAAAAAAAAAAATCAACTAGAAATCATTAATCCTAACATACTCTAAATTCATTACACTTGCACACCTTCAATCATCCTAAGTGCTATTGAGTAAGCTATAGAGATTATAGTTTTCAATTGTACAATCAACTATTTGAGAGAGTGAATCTTGTTGTAAACACATCACAATTGTAAACACTTGAGAGTTTGAATCAACTCTTGACATTTGTGAGATATTGTCACCAAGAGAAAAATCTTGAAGAGGAAACATCTTCAAGGTGTGTAATTGTTTGGTGTGGATTTATCAAGAACATTATATCTTTCATTTGGATTAGTAAAAGAATACAATACTCAAGTACGATTGGTACTTGAGGTGTGGATGTAGACTTGCCATATCACGTTAAAAAAGTTCTCACATATATAAATTTGCTTAGACTTGACTAAAATGACAACCACTAGCTATAATGTTCAAAATGAATGAGCATTTACCTTTAGGCCACACTTCTTTGATGGCAATGATTATGTTTGGAAAGCTAGGATTATTATATATATTTAATCTATTGATTATGATCTAGAGCTATCTATTGAAAATGAACATCACAAGCCTACAAAGATTGAAAATAATATAGCGATTCCTAAACCTAGAAGTGAATATATCGACGGTGATAAGAAGTTGTTTTCTATGGATGTTAAAGCAATGAACACTTTGTATTGTGCATCGAGTAGAAGTGAGTTTAAGAAAATATCATCTTGTAAAAATGTTAGGGATATATATGGCATGCTTTAGAAGTAACTCATAAAGGTATTAATCAAGTTAAAGAATCCAAAATCGATATGCTTGTACATCAATATGAGTTATTCAAAATGCTTCTAAATGAATCAATAACTAGTATGTTTACTAGAATAACAACTATCACTAATAGTTTAGATGCATCAACCGTTCCCGAATAACTTTCATGACTTCGGGCTGTACTATCTTAGAATCAACGGCTCTCTGATACCAATTGTCACAGGGTTAAATTCTTCACACTGAAATCCAACCCTATGTGGCAGTCTAGTCCCCACTAGATTAAGCCTTGCCTCACCTTTTTCGCTCGTGTTTCCTATGACTGTGTCTCGCTCACTCAAAGAGGTTCCCATAATTGCTTATTGTAAACAAATAACAAACACAAGCAAAGCACACTGAAAATACAAGAAGATCTCTGAACTTTTATTAATCTCATCAACTAAGGATTACACAATATAAGTGTGTGTGCTATGCACAGAATCATATGCTACACAGCCAAGGCTTTGCATCCTATTTATAGACAAAGATATGTGAGTTACAAGGCACACCCATGATCACTATTTTTCAGGACATAATGGGAGCACTTTCTCCCTCATTTTCTCTATGAACTTAGTGGCCTATTTTCCACCAAGTAGTGGGCATTTTCTCCTCCATGATCCCATGATCTAAGTAACTTGTAGAGCAACCCAGTCCTGCCCCACGTTCTGCCCCTATGATCCTATGATCTGGATGTCCATAACTGCCACGTTCTGCATGTCCACCTGGCAGTCCCAACTGCCAATTTCTGCTGCGTCTACTGCTAGCTTAGAAGGTCTATGATCTAAGCCCCATGTCCATGCCTAGTCAGGAGCTCAATGACTCGTACGAACCATTGCACGCTGCCTGCCGAATTCGTCTATGCCTATGCAAGGCTACTGTTGTCCATCACTGTTGAATTCTAGATAGTGTGCTTTTATTGGCGTATCCTCACACCTAGAGCTCTAACAAACCACCCCCATTAGAAGAGTCTGACATTCTCGTTAGAATAGACGTGAGATAGTCTTGCACTTGATCCTCAAATTGCCACAAATCTATGTCCTTCTTCCACGAAACCTTAGTTTTTTCCCCCTATTTTACCAAAAACTCAGTTCGTTGATTCTTCTTATATTGGCCAAGTCGATGATAATCCATGATCTTGATGATACCATCGTCAAACTATTTGTGAATCGTAGAAGGAGCTCTTTGCAACTTACTTCGTTTTGGGTCCTCATGGTCTTCGTGAAATGGTCACAAGTAACTTACGTGAAAAGTAGGATGAAGCTTTAGCCGTTCGGGCAGCTTCAACCTATAGGCGACAGCCCCCACCTTCTAGATGATTTTGAAAGGTCCATCGTACCTTGACACCAATCCTCAGTGCTTCGTCTTCCCCATAATTTTCTTCCAGATTTGTGGAGTTAACTTGAGCAACACCTTGTGGCCCTCACTGAATTCCAATAGTCTTTTTTTTTGTTGGCGTATTTGAGCATCCTTTTCATTGCCCTACGCAAGCTATCTTAGGCTTGCTCAAAAAATTCTTGTCGCTCCATTGCAAACCTATATGCTGCTGGATTCTCCCCACCAGATTTCTACACCACAATCTCAATAGGAGTTTTGGACTGTGCTCCCAAAACCAACTCAAACGAACTTGCTTTTGTTGCGAAGGATTTTTTAAGATGGTGGCAAAATTGTGCACTATCCAGCAACTCCAACCTGTTTCGTTGCATCGTTGTCACGTAGTGTCTCAAATATTCCTCTAGCAAAGCATTTATCCTTTTTATCTGCCCATCAATTTGTGAATGATTGGCAGTGGAAAACTTCATCCTTGTTCCCATCATGTTGAACAACGCTGTCCAGAATCTGCCTGTGAATCGCACATCATGATATCTTACAATGTCAGAAGGTACTCCAAAGTACTTCACTACATTGCGGTAGAATAACTTAGTGGCCACTTCAGTTGTATACACTGTTGAGGCAGCCACAAACATTGCGTACATGGTGAATCTTTCCACAACAACCATGATAGTGTTCATGCCATCCACCTTTGAAAACCCAATAATAAAGTCTATAAAAAACAACCAAGGCTTGTCTGGAATCGGTAGTGGCTGTAACAAGCCTACCTCTCGCTGTCGTAAAGTCTTGTCTTGCTAGCACACTAGACAAGTCTTGACGTAAAGTTCTACGTCGTCATCCATCTTCGACCAATAATAAGTTTGCGATAAAAGAGCAACCATCCTTTCCCGACCTGGATGTCCAGCCCACTACGGGTCATGAGTCTTCGTCATTGAATATTTTTACAGCTCTCCCTTCGGCATAAAGATTCAACCTCCCTTTGCATAGAGTAGATCTTGCTTCAACCAATACCTTCGTATCATCCCTTCTTATACAAGATCAACCAACTTCTTGTCCACTGCATCTTCCCCAATAGTTTGACGAAGTCGACCCAACATGTCCGACTCTACCTGAACATTAGCAATTACCTCACGTCTACTGAGTGCATCCACAACCTGATTATATCTCCTTGGTTTGTGCTCCCATATGAAGTCATATTCGGCCAAGAATTCTTGCTATCGAGCTTACAACTATGACAATTTCTTTTGTGTTCGAAAGAATGTGTTATCAACACTGTCAATCTTAATAACGAATCTTAGCCCCAACACATATACTCTTCATATGCCAAGGCAGTGCACCACTATCGTCATCTCCTTCTCGTAGGTTGAGTATTTTTGTTCACGTCATTTAACTTTCGACTCTTGAAAGCAATCGAATGTCTCTTTTGTACGAGCACTCCATCAATGACCCTATCTGAAGCATCAATATGCACTTTGAATGGCTTCTCGAAACCAGGCAACCCCAAGGCTGGAGTTGACGCTACCGCTGTCTTCAGCTTTTCAAAAGCTTGTTAGCAATCAACTGTCCATTTCCATCTCCGATTCTTCTTTAGAAGATCTAAGAGAGGATTTGTATTTTTGCTATAGTCATCAATAAATTGTCTATAGTAGTTTGCAAGCCTAAAAAATGATCTCAATTCCGAAACTGTCTTTGGTGTTGACCATTCGATGATTACTTGAATCTTCCGTGGATCCATCTTCACCTGTCCCTCTCCAATTACGTGGCCTAAGAACATAATTTTAGTTTTTGCAAACTCATATTTTTCTCTCTTTATATACAATTCATATTCTCTCAATCTTTAGAACTTTAAAAAGATGAATTACATGATCTTCTATGTCTCTACTATAGATTATAATGTCATTTAAGTAGACTACAACAAAATTGTCTAATAAATCATATAAAACATCATTCATTAGATTGTAAAATGTTGTTGGAGCATTTTTTAGGCCGAATGACATAACTAAAAACTCGTATGAGCCATACCTCGTCACACAAGTAGTCTTATGTTCGTCACCTTCAGCAACTAGCATTTGCCAACATCCCGATCGCAAGTCCAATTTTGTAAGATAAAGGCTCCACATAATATGTCCATTAAATCCTTAATTAAAGGAACTAGATATTTATTTTTTATTGTTACCTTGTTAAGTGCTCAGTAGTCCACACATTCGAAGGCTCCCATCAAGCTCCCGTCTGCCTTCTTTTGAAATAAGACTGGAGCACCATATAGAGCCTTGGAAGAATGGATAAACCCTAAGTCAATAATCTCTTCCAATTGCTTTCTCAATTCTGCCAATTCCATTGGCGACATTCAATAAGGGGTTTGAGATGGTGGCTTTGTTCTCGGCACCAGCTCAATCTAATGGTCTATAGCCCTCATAGGTGGGAGTTTTTTTTCTAGCTAAGACAGCATCACATCCTCAAATTATTGTAGCATGCTAGCAATTTCTTTCGACACCTCCCCACAATAATCTGTTTTCTTGTCCACTATTATCGCAAGAAACACTTCCCCACCTTTCTGTAATGCTTTATCAATAGCAATGGCCGAGGCCAAGCTTTCCCCCCCTAATAACATTCATCGTTGCGATGTTATAATATGGGACGAAACATAGGCATCCCTCACTCACAATCATGACTCCATTGAGATATGACATCAAAATAATCTTAGATTTCTTCAAGAAATCCAGACCAAGAATAATATTGTAATTGTTAAGATTTACGACCAACACGTCCTGTTTACCTCTTTAATGATCCAATGTTATTGACACATCATAAGACATTCCTACAATTCTCCATGCCTTCGAGTTTACTTCTTTCATTGATGTATGGCTATCACTCAACCACAAGCCAAGTTCTTTCACCAGCAGATCTGCATCAAATGTATGAGTTACATCTGAATCCAATATAACATTCACGTCTTTGCCATTTATCATAATCTTCGCATACATCAGATTGTCCCCAGATCATAACTTCTTTTTTACAACACATCAATCCTCACCAGGTTTTGATCAACAAGGTGTGTTTTTACAGCCACATCCCTAATTCAGCTACCAAACAATTTAATACACGTATAGGATTAACGTGTGTAACTACCCCCTTATCCTCATCGCTATCCCTAGCCCAAATAATATTCAAATTTTCCCTCTACAGACATTCCCTAGAAAAGTGAGGACCATCATAAATGAAGCAAGTAAAGTTCGGTTTAGTACCCTTACCTTGTGCACCAATAAACTTAGCTTTGCCTTTATCCGCGATAGTAGCCTTCGATGCACCCCCCATCAAACTTCTTCTTTTCCTCCTTGTCTCTTCCCTTAGATTGAAGGAGGTTGTTTAATAGCCCTCTCTAATAGTTGATTTAAAATCAACCAAACTATCTGCAACAGCAATAGTAGAGGAAAGATCTTTTACGTTTTGTCGTCTTAGTTTCGCTTACGCCTAAGGTTGTAGTCCAAACATGAAGTTGAATAACATGTCCTACTTATACATATTCTTGATGTTGAGAATCAAAGAAATGAAAGATTTAACATACTCACGAACTGACCTTTCATATTTGAGCCTTTTCAATTCCTCCCGCGCAATCCAGGATGTGTTGTTCAGAAGGAACTGCTCTTTCAGCTCCTGTTTAAGACGATCCCACGTCTCAATCTTCGAACATCCAGCATTTAAGTCCTCTTTGGTTCTCATTCGCTATCAAAGCTTAGCATAACCCATGAGATACATCATGGTGAGATCTACTTGTTCAGCCACGCCGATCTTCGCAACGCTAAAGTATTGCTCCATGTCCTCCAAGAAATTCTCAAGTTCCTTGGAACTTCTTGCCCCACTGAAACACTTCGTTTCAGGCACTTTAGGCTTAGATGTACTTACCTCTATAGGAGTGTTCATTACTACCCATTTCAGAATGACAATCGTCTCTTTGGCAGCTGCCAATCGTTCACTCAATTCTGACGCAAGATAAATGTACAAGCTCTCAACCCCTTCGGCGTTTTCCATAGCTTCCTTCAAGCAATCAATGACATAATGTTCTTCACCTTCTTCATCATGCCCTATCAAAGTCTTAAGACGCATCAACCATTCTCGAATAGCTTCCATAACATCAGGCTGCACGATCTTAGAATCAACCACTCTCTGATACCAATTGTCACAGAGTTAAATTCTTCACACTAAAATCCAACCCTATGCGGCAGTCTAGTCCCCACTAGACTAAGCCTTGCCTCACCCTTTTCGCTCGTGTTTCATATGACTATGTGTTTCTCTCACCCAAAGAGGTTCCTATAATTGCTTGTCATAAACAAATAACAAACACAAGCAAAGCACACCAAGAATACAAGAAGATCTCTCAACCTTTATTATTCTCGTCAACAAATGATTACACAATATAAGTGTGTGTGCTATGCATAGAATTGCATGCTACACAGCTAAGGCTTTGCAACCTATTTATAAACAAAGATATGTGAGTTACAAGGCACACCCATGATCTCTATTTTTCAGGACATAATAGGGCACTTTCTCCCCTATGTTCTCCATGAACTTAGTGGCCTATTTTCCACCAAGTATTGGGCAGTTTCTCCTCCATGATCCTATTATCTTAGTAGCTTGTAGAGCAACCCAGTCCTGCCCCACGTTCTGCCCCTATGATCCCATGATTTGGATGTCCATAACTGTCACCACTAACCCATGTTTTGCATGTCCACCTAGCACTCCCAACTGCCAGTTTCTGCTGCGTCTGCTGCTAGCTTAGAAGGTCTATGATTAAAGCCCCACGTCCATGCCAAGTCAAGAGCTCAATTACTCGCAAGAACCATCGCATGATGCCTACTGAATTCGTTTATGCCTATGCAAGGCTGCCGCTGTCAATCGCTGCTGAATTCTAGGCAGTGTGCTTTTGTTGGCGCGTCCTCGGGCCTAAAGCTCTAATAGCCGACCACTCTTATCCTTTTGGCCACTGGTTTTGCTTTAATGTTTTTGCATGATTTCATGTTGAAGGCAACTTATACTACT
>Ga0325401_1004956_pt1 | contig 12642 bp, 14 predicted proteins | sample PopdelMetagenome_FD_205666 | JGI IMG/M metagenome (GOLD analysis project Ga0325401, IMG submission 205666) | Populus deltoides microbial communities from Bellville, Georgia, United States - Xylem-PdKOR-R2 | ecosystem: Host-associated > Plants > Phyllosphere > Stem > Wood/Secondary xylem | place...
CTATGATAAAGCAGGAAGGTCGTTGCCTAAGCTTTCAGCGTGTGGTACCAGCCGTGCAGCAGCTGCGTGATTTCGGACATGAGCTCACCCGGTACGCGCTGGATGAGGTTATTGAGGGCAGCGCCATCACTGAGATAGATAAAGAACTTGGCTATCTGCTCATCGGCCAGCCCCGAGCTAATCTCCCCCGCTTGCCGGGCTTGGTGTACCATCGCTGTCCAGCGCTGTAATTCTCGTTGCTGGCGTTGCTGCTGGTGTTCGCGGAAAGCGGGTAGCAGGTTCAGAGCCTCAAAAAGAAGCAGGAACTGATTAGCGCGCAGGGCGCCACTACTCCCTACCTGCTCGTTGAACCGCTGCATATACTGGGCTAGATGAGCTAGGTAGTCCTGGCAAAAGGCCCACAAGGAAGCCTGGGAGTAGCGGCTGAAGTCATCGCTGCGCACACTCGTGAAGAAGTGCTCAATCACCTCCTCGAACACTTGTTCCTTGCTGCGGAAGTAATGGTAGAAGGCGCCCTTGGATAAGCCACTCGCCGTGACCATTTGCTGCAGCGTGACCTCCTTGAAGCTCTTCTGTAAGAAGAGTTGCAGGGCCGTCGTCAAGATGTGTTCGCGCGCGTTCTGCATCGACCAGGGCATTGGTGTAGGCGTAAAGGTAGGCAGCTTTTACCCGTTCCGTACGCCAAGCGTTTGCAGCAGCCAGCACGTTAGTACCCCTGCTGATTTCTTAAGTGGATGGCGGCTTCGGTTTTAGGGATCAAGAAATCCAGTCCCCGCTGCACGCTCGCTTGCGCCTGTTCCACTATCGGACGCAAGCGCTGTTCATACTGCAGGAACGCGCGGCGGTGGTCGCCTTCGGCAGCAGCCAGCGCTTGCGCGAGGGTAGCCGCGCCCACGATAGCTAGTGTGGTGCCCATCCCTGTTGCGCCGGAAGCACAATAGCCCGCATCGCCCACCAACGCCACCCGGCCACTTGTCCAACCAGGCATTTTGATTTGGCAGAGCTCATCAAAATAGAACGTTTCGGTACTCGCCAGTTGCGCCAAGATCGCCGGGATCTTCCAAGCGCTGTTGGCAAACGCTTCCCGCATGATCTGCTTCTGCTGGGCCTGGTCGCGGTAGTCGTACGCCAGCTGCGGGGATAAGAACGCCAGAATAGCCTCCGCTTGGTTGTGATAGGAGTAGATCGCGCACATCTTGCCGGGCGAGTTGTACAACTCGCCCGTAGAGGCTTTGCCCAAGGCAGGGTCCAGTGGGAAGATGGCGAAGTACTCGCCGAGAAAGTGCTTGTAGTGGTGTTCGGCCCCAAAGACGAGCTTGCGAATGGTGGAATGCACGCCATCGGCTCCGATGACTAAAGCAAAGGACCGCACGCCTTGGTCTTGGAACGTCACCTGCACCCCCGCTTCGGTTTGCTCAAGACCAAGCACGCTGTTCTCGAACAAGTACTCCACTTGGTGCTGAGTAGCGGCATACAGCACCTGGACTAAATGGTTGCGCACGAGTTCCAGGTCTTGGTCGGGTCGTTGTGCCCCGACCTGCTGCAAGGAAATACGGCCCACAGTTGCGTCGTGCGCATCTTTGAACTCGATGTGCTCAATGTCGGTCTGGCCGAGCAGCAGTTCGTCGAACAGGCCCATGTGCTGAACGACGTCCAAGGCGTCACCCCGGATGTCCACAGGAGAACCACCCATTCGCGGCCCTGCCGCTCGTTCCACGACGGTGACGGCATAGTCATACTGCTGTAGCCAAAAGGCGGTGGTCAGTCCAGCGATGCTGGCGCCACAAATAAGCACGGTGTTGTTCATGAGGTAGCTGAGATAAAGAAGCGAAAGAGGTGCGAAGTACCCAGTCGAAGGATGTACAATAAGTGCAAACCGACTAGTTGGTATGTAAAGATGCATCTTTTTTTCGAAAGCTTTATCGTGGCTGTTGCAGAAGTCTCACTCCAGCTTTACAGATTGGCAAACCAAGGGACACAGTGGCAGAAAAGCTTTTTTCAAAACTTTTGGTTGCTTATCTGTCCCCTTTCGATCGAATAGGTCTCGTGCTGCGAGTTCTGCAACAGCCACGAACATTTAGAAAACGTTATTACGCATTCTAGTCAGCAGGTCCTTCTCGCTTGCTCTACCTCTATGAGAGCAGAAGTGATGGGAGCCGAACAGACGAAACCTAGACTTCTTCGGCGGCTGTACTTGCGCAGGAGGTAGATAGTCAAACAATACTGCCCAACCGAGTTCTTCCTGTTGCACATAGAAGTCCACTTCTTTGTAGTGGAAGAACTTACTCAGTACTAACCATCGAGCGTTCACGAATCCTTTCAACGACACGACTTCCCCTGGTTGGAACTGCATGGCCACAGCACCTGCCGTATCCGCTAAGCTGCGATACGTATTCACTGGCTGGATTAGTAGGAGTTGTTGAGAATGGCCCAAACGGCTGTATTGCGCGAAGCAAGAAGTCACGACCAGTAAGTAAGCAAGACCAGCAGCAGGCGCTTCATCAAGGTTGGGGTATGCATGAGCCAGTAGCCGTTATGCTTCTTTTGTGAGCTAGTATTTCGGGCAATCTAAAATGCAAAAAACAAGCCTGTAAAAACGACCTTTGGAATTAATAATATTTCGAGGTCAGTCCGATGTACACTGGTTATGTCAAGCGACTTTTTCAAGGTTCGCACGAGAGCAGGAAGAAGTGGCAAGGCTATGTTTAGTACCTTTTAAGCAATTTATACGCTGCAATACTCCCCATGCTTCGCAACATAGTTCTAGGGGGCATATCTAGTTTGGTACTTCTGATGGCCGCAAGCGGCTGTGACCGAGTAGCACGCGCTACAAAGCCGGCCGCACGCTTGGTCTACGACTATGCCTTGCAGGTAGAGGATACCGAGTATGGGGGCGATCCGCACAAAGTTTTTTCGGTTTTAACGGGCGAGACAAAAGCGCGCACCTACCGAAACGTGCCGCACGCCTCTTTAACCGAACACGCTTATTTATTTGTGTACTCTACTATTTACCGGGTAGCGTCTGCCCCGGACGTGCTGCTCCCTCGGTTTCGCTTCGTGCCGTAGGATACGCTCATCACCGCGTTAAATCGCGGTCAAACCGATACGTTGTATCAGTTAGTGCGAGGCGTGTTCGACTTGTCTGCTCAACCGGGGCAACGCGATAGCTTACAGCCACCCACGCAGAGCACGGGAGCGCTACACGATACGGACGGATACCTAACGGTGCGTTTCGTGTCGCAGCCTGACCACTATGTTGCCTTCGAATGCAAGGGTTCTTCCGAGGCTTCCTGAATTACGTCGGCCAGTTGGCCCCGAAAGAAATTGCCATGGCTAGTCACGGGTAACGGCCGGACCAAGCTGACCGGTCGGGCTAAGGGTATACGTAGTTCGGTTGCGGCCAACAACGAAGCCATCCGCGTCGCGCAGGGCGAGGTTGGGCACGGTGCCGTCGGCGGGCAGCGGGGTGGTGAAGCGCACAGCAGCCGTGCGCACGTCGAGGCCCTGCACAAAGCGCTGGCTGCCGAGGCTGGCCGTGGCGTAGTAGGTCAGCAGCAGGTAGTCGGCATCGTGATAGAGCACCGTGAGGTAGAAAAACCGCCGGCCAGGCGTGAAGTTCCGATACGACAGCACGCGGGCCTGGGCTAGCTCCTGGGGCGTAATAAGCCGCTTCACATGCGGGTCGGCGCTGGTGAAAATGCCCGAACCGCCGAAGTCGTTGCGCTGCGTGAGGGGAAAAAGCTGGAGGTTGCGCCCGTCATGAGTAAGGAGGTGCAGGGCATTGTCGCCGGCCGAGCCCCGGTCGAGGGTCGCCACGCCACTCGCCAGCGCCAGCTGGTTGGCCAGCAGGCTAGCCGTGACGTTGGGCGCGGCGGGCGGATCGACTAGCACCTGGTACACGGCGTTGTCATGGCACAGCAGCACGGTGCCATTCGTCAGGCGCTCTAGTTCCAGGGTCGGCAGATGGGCGCGGGCGCTATCGGCCAGATCCCAGATCCACCCGCTGGCGTAGCTTCCCGGTGCGGGCATCGTAGAAGGCAACGGTGGCGGTGTAGGTGTATTGGCCCGGTACGGTGTGCCCACCGGCTAGGACCAGCAGCGGCTGCCCGCCCGCGCCCGGCACCAGCGCCGACTCGGCCGAGCGCCACGCGCTGGGCGATTCCCGCTCGAGGCGGCCAGTCATGAGAAGGTCGGGCTGCAACTCGGTCGTAGCCACCCGCTGGTGGTGCTCCCAAAGGTAGGCACCTAGGCTCCAGAGCAGCACCGTTCCGGCCAGGATAAGTGCCCACCGGATGTTACGGGCCGGCACCGGAGCCATCGCCGGCCGGGGCGGTGCCACCGGGGGCAGCTGCCGCACGTTGAGGGTAATAGCGTCGGTATCCAGAAAATACTCCGTCCCGCAGCTGTCGCAACGGTAGGTGTCCAACTGCAGCTGGGTTTTCTGCGGACTCCCGCACTTCGGGCACTGAATCGCCTTGATCTGTTTTGCCATGCCAACTAGAAAGCCACCTGGCACTGGGCTAGGTGCGCCGGTTGAGGTTACGCGCCGAAACGGCGGGGGTTGTGGCCAACACGTTGGCCACAACCCATGTCTGGGCCGGGGCGGCGTTTTTGCGCATTATGAGAAAGGCGGCGGACGGTGCAACACTTTCGCTGGAGAGCCAGTATGCGGAGGCATTGCCTACCGCTGAGTTTTCCTACCGCTTTTATCATGTTCAAAACCGCATACCTACGTACTTTCCTGGCCTTCGCTACCGTCGCCCAGCTAGCTATCGCCCCCACCGCTCAGGCGCAAACCACGAAAGGCAGCGCCGCGCGCCCCGAGGTGGGTCCGATTCCGGAAGTGTTCGTGACGGAGGGCAAGAAGCTGAACGTGACCATTGTGCGCTACGGCCCGCGGGCCAACAAGCAGGCGCTGGTGGAAATAGCCGACCTCGATCATCCCTGGAACCAGCGCATCTTCCTGACCAGCGTGCAAGACGTGTCGCGCCGGGCGGGCAAAGTAGAAAACACCTACTTCATCCAACTCGACGGCAAGCCTTGGGGGCTGGTCTTCAACTCCCTGACAGGAGAGGGACTCATGCTGAACCTGCGCGAAGACGGCGATAAAGGCAAAAACGTGCGCTATCCGCTCTACTATTCCAAAGAAAACACCGAAAACACCGTGTCAGAGTACCTGCTCACCGCGTACCTCAAGCAGCAAGCCGATCCCAAAACGGCCACCACTCGCTATAATGGCAAGTCGGCCGCTAAGTAGCAAGGGGTATGGCGAAAGGCCAAGTCCTTGGCTTGACTAGAACAGTTTAACTTCTTGTAGAAGATACGGTGGCTATGGCGATGGCCTAGTAGAAGACGATAAAGCGCAGGTACGATGGCTTCTCCCCCTGGCTGTCACCAGGATAGTTCCGCTAGGCAATGACGTGGAAATTTGTTTGGGCGGGAGCCTAAACGAAAGACACCTACTCGGTATAAAACGTGACGCGAAGTAGTACCAGTACCGTTCGTCCGTTAAAACGCTGCGAGTCGCGGCCAAGCAGATACTAGCCGCAACGGGCCTCAGCTCGCTAAACGGATTCCTACTGTGGAATACGTTTGCCTTAGTTATCAACTCAACTGCTCAGATAAACGACCGGCTGCGTCTTTAAAGCGTATGCCTATCTGTCGGCGGTACTAGCGCGTTGTTGCCGTATCGTGGCTCCTACGCAAGTTCATCACCTCCGCAACCGGCAAACTGGCTAGCGCAGCACGCTTACCTTAACACATAACCACATTAGTACGGAAACGATCACCAGCGGCAAAAGCCGGCGCCGAGACAGGTATCTTGCCACCGCAGCGGAAGCGGCCACCTACGCCGAGCGCCAAAAGTGGGCGCCTAGACTTACCCACTCACGAGGCGCAGGTGTTGCATCAGGATGCGGGCAAGGCCCGCGCCTTCCTCATTACCACGTGCATCTGGATAAGGCCGCGGCGCTTGTGCAAGGGCAGGAGCGGCTTTCGGCGGCGGAGCTCGCTCACTTTATCCGGCGCTACGAACGCCGAGAGCACGCTTGAGCGCCCCGCTGCTGGGCAACCACAACATTCTACTGACCACGATCGGCATCGGCATCTTACTTCAGATTGAGAGCCGGCTGCTCTTGGCTTTGTTTGCCAGCAGTATCATCTTGGTAGGCCACGCGTTGAGCAGGTACCACTACTACCAAGCCGACGCTATTCTACTCAGCTTGGCAATAAAGAGCAGGGCCAGGTATTGTGCTGCTCGCTGAGGCCTGCTCGATCTAAGTAGCACTGCTTGACTGCAACTGGTAGAACAAGCGCTGAAAACGAAAGCGCTGGCCATCCATTCGAAGCTTAGTCACAACACCGTAACGACAGATCAGATACGCCTACACAACCTGTCCTATTAGCAAATATTACTATTATGCAGCTTGCGCGTCGGTCGTGTATCTTTCGTAATGCCGTTGACCCTCGCGCAGTTTCAAGCCTTACCCTACGTTGAGCAACTGGAGGCGCTCCTACGAGCGGGTATTTACCTGGCTACGCGCTACGAGCAGGAGGATATGATCAATCTCTACGCCTTGGGCTCCTTCTTTGTCGAAGTGGCCTATGATCTGCGCACGAACCATCTGCACCGATGCCAGAGCTTTCGTAGCACGGACGGCCTGGAGAACTACTTGACTGTTACGTGACGGGCTACGAGCACGCGTTAAAATTACTATGAATCCTCAATCTGTTCCTGCTGATGGCTACTATCTTCTACGGGGTGTCGCGGCTACCTATTTACGCGGGTAGTCAGGTGGTCGTGTATCGCTCCGCACGCTTGGAGAGTCCGCTGGACGTCTCGTTTTTGTGGGGAGCGGAGGCGCAGCCGGATGGTAACCTCGTGCTCGTGGCGCGCGATTTAAATGTAGCGGCGCGCTTGCCACTCACGGCCGAGCTGGCGCTTCTGTGCCCCGTTCGAGCAGGCCATGGTGGTGCGACTCGAGGATCATCCCACCTGGCGCCGCTGGCGCGCCGCCGGGTGGGATGGGTACCTAATGACGGCCACCGGCGGCGAGCTGATGGTGTGCTCGCAGAAGGGAAATACGAGTGCCATCGTGACCTTCTCGGTCGAGGACGTACTAGAAAGGCAGCGGGAGCCTCAGTACGGCGAAGCGCTTGCTGATGGAAGCCTTGTACTACCAGAGGCACCCGCGCAAGGCCAAAGCCTTCGCAGAAAGGGAGCAACGCCTTCCGGCCGAGGAACGCACCCGCTTCATCCGCCGCTATGAACGAAAGGAGCAAATGAGCAAGAGCCCCTAACACAAAGCGGGCTACCTGACTAGGTAGCCCGCTTTGTGCTTTCAGCCGTTCGTAAGCTTCATCCCCTCAGAAGTAACTTACTATACAATCAAGTGCGAATACTATGCCAACTGACCGAGTCGTGGCGCTGACGGCGTTTGGGATTTCTCCTCTGTTGTTCGCCGTAAGTACTTGGCAGGCGCTAGCGTGATAGCAGCAATCTAGGTCTCCTGTAGGACAGAGCACGTGCCGATATTGCTTACCCGCTTATCCGCCGTGGGGAGAGGCAGTATTGCACTATAAATATAATTTATATGGTTCATCGCATCCGAGCTGCGCCGTTGTTGCGTATGACCAAGGACACGCCTGCCAACGGCCAGGAAGCACCCGGCTGATTTTAGGCCTCTTCGAAGATGATCTTAACGCAGAGTTTACTGGAAGAAGTACAGCGCTTTGTGCTGCGCAACGAACTCACGCAAGTCGGACGCCTTGCCCAGGAGCCGGCGTTTAAAACTCAAAATGCGCTGAGCCGCGTCGTGTCTTTGGTCGTGCGGAGCCTGCTGGACTTATCCGAGCGGGTAAGCGGGCGAGAGGTCGTCTGGAGTATGGCGCACGACGCGGCCCAATCAGAAGTATTGAGCAATCCGCGCCAGGTCTTGTACGCCGGCAACACCATCTCGGATCGAGGGGCCACGCTTGTACGCTCGCTGCTGGGGACTCACTACGAGGCCAGCCTGCAGGAGATTGCGACGAGCACGGGCGTTCAGCCCGCCGCGGTAACCGAACTGGTGAACCTCGTGGTGCCCCTGGTCCTGGGGATGATAGGGGAGCAGATTGCCGAGCATCAGTGGAGCGCAAAAGCCCTGAGCCAGTGGCTGCACAGTCAGCAGCGTCCGCCGCTGCCGCCGCCCACGCTGATAACGCCAACGATGGCAGCAGGCAGCACCCGTAGGCCGGTAACCACCAGCCGCTGGCTGTGGATTGCCCTGGTCGTGGCGGCGTGTATCATTGGCTATCTGCTCGGGTACCAACCCTCCCCCGAGCCGACCGTAGTCTACCAGCAGGTAGCGAGCGTGGCTACCAGCACCGTGCCGGCGGGCCCCTGGGACGCGGAAAATCCCGCGGCGCTGCTCGCCAATGGGCAGTACACGAAAGCCAATGGCAGCTACATCTACGACCGGGCCGGCGTACCGGTCGTACTGAAGCTGAAAGGCGGCGTGCGTCAGATCATCGGCGCCAACTCCACGGAGAATAAGCTCTACCAGGTGCTGGCGACGCCCGCCCGTAACGTGGCGGCGGTTGACCGCCGCACCGAGTGGATTACGTTCGACCGCATCTACTTTGAGTCGAACAAGGCGACGCTGACGGCCGAATCCATGTGGCAGCTCTCGAACGTGGCGAGCATCCTGCTCACCTTTCCCCGCTCAAAAGTGCTGCTGGGCGGTTACACGGATAGCACGGGAAGTGTATTAAGCAATATTCGGTTAAGCCAAGCGCGGGCGCAGGCGGCGAAAGCGACCTTGATTAAGTTTGGCGTGGACAGTACGCACCTAGAAACCATTGGCTACGGCGCGCGCAACAAAATCGCCAGCAACACGTCCGTCGACGGCCGCGCACTGAACCGCCGGGTGAGCATTCACGTGGTGCAACGATAGCGCTGTCTATGCTACAGTTCCGACTTGATGGCGCTAGCTGCAAGGTGACCGGTCGCTCGGGCTCGCCGCCTGCCGGGGACGCAGCAGACGAGCTCAGTCTCGATCATGCTCGTATACTGCCATCAAAACAGGCGTAGGAGCCGTAGCGTCAGACCGACGTTCTGGGGTGGTGTAATTTCGGCCTTCGGTACGAAGCGGAGGAAATAGCATGTGCCCTAGTCGGTGCAAGGCGACTTGGGGCGCAGTCTGCTGCGTGGGGGCGTCCGGGTGACAGCCAAGGAATAGCAGCGCAGATAGGAGTAAAAAATAGCAGCAGGAGCGGGTTTTCATACGTGTATTAATGTCCGCTAATATTCTGCCAAGCCGCTCGGTGGGGTGAACACGAAAAAGAAGCGGGCACTACTGACGATCGAAACCTTCCTGTTGAGCTGTGTTTTCTGCTCGCCGAACTAGTACTTTGAGTAGACGAAAATCAAGTAGCTTTTCTTTATTTTTTATCCTTATTACGGTTATATACCCCACGAACCAAAGAAAGACGAAAGCGCGATCCCACCACCAGCAGCCGACCGCAAAGAGAAGAAGACCAAGCCGCAGAATAAGAAACCCCGCGGCTTCGCAGCGATGGACCCCGCCCAGCACCGGCTTATCGCTAGCCAAGGGGGCAAGGCCTCCCATGAAAGCGGAAAAGGGCATCGGTTTACGCCCGAGCAGGCGCGCGCGGCGGGTCGTAAGGGCGGGAAGGTGTTGGGCAAACGGCAGCAGCCCGGCGGCGCTACTCGAGCCGGTAGCCAGTCGTAGCGCTCTTGTAAGAGACTATCTTGGTACTTACAAGAAGGTCACTCACCATTCCGGCTCGCACGGTCCTAGCCGTACGAGCCGGAATGGTGAGTGACCTAGCAGAGCGAAGAACGGTTGAAAACTAGTGCTGCCACCACAGAATCTAGCTAGTTACAGTCATTGACCGTATCCCAGTTACTGGAGCATGAGTAGGACCTGTGCGCACAACGTAGAACCTACTATATGTAGGCCTCTGACGAAAGCAGTACGTTGCCTTCGCAATAGGCTGTTCGGACCCATGCAAAATCACTTGTTCTACCTTCTGATCAAGAGATATGAATATAAAAACAACTATATTTTATGTGCTAACAGGTACATTATTCTGGCTATTTTAATACCCAGTCCTGTCTTACGGTTGTCACAACCCTTATCTCCCTCATTGGAGCAGCAGCTCCGCCGCTTCTTAACGCATAACCCCTTCGTGCAGCACGTCTCCAGGCTGGTGCGGGACTTACAGGCGCTCACCCACTCGCAGCTCTGGTTTGAAGACCTCGAAACGGTGCTCCTCTTGTATACCCAAGAGGGCGAACACGTCGGCTATATCGCCGCCGAGTAGTTTCTTCCTTCGCGGGCCGGTGCAGAAGAGATGACTCCTACCGAACAGGTTGACGTTGGTAGCTTGCTGCTTTATCCACGTTGCCCTGGTCACCCGTCATCACGTGCGCCTGCAACACGGCCCCAAGCTGCGTCATCATGTAGTATTGTAGCTCTTCGGTGCTGCACATGTACGCCAATTCCAAACCACTACGTAGGTGAACGAGGATGCGGTAGACCTGCCCATGGGGCGAGATATACCCTGTACAGGCGGCGCGATTCTGATCAGTTACGGGGAGCGTATCACGCGTGATGGCGACAATCTCCGTGGTGTTGAACAGAGCGACGCCGTTGGCGCCAAGTTGTAAAAAGGCCGGTAAAGGGGGAGAAGTAGGCATGCGGAGTACGGGTAAAAGCCCGCAATACTCGGCAGTAGACCGGAAGGATGCACGTATACGCTTGTGGCAGAAGCGCCTAAATAATGCCCACAGTAATAAGCTATTGCTCATGAGGGCTATACAGGAGAGGGCGTCAATACTAACGAGGTGAGTAAGGAGCAAGAGTGACTGCAGGCGCTCATAAAACACCGCCGGGTCGTCTACTGAGTGTGCGGTAGGAAAGGTAACAGGAGGGCAAAAAGACGTATTCGCTAAGTAGCGCTATCGATTCTGCTAGAAGCCCCTAAAAAGGCACTTTTCTGGGTTGCGACTTTGCTACGGGCACTCGTGTAGAGGCCGTTTCTAGCGTATTTTGAAAGAGATCTCTTTCACAGCGTGATAAAACCCGGCATATCGGGTATGATCAGCCGCCTGCAGACCTACTTGGGGCGCTTCCAGAGATAGTAGAGGAACTGGAGTAGGGTGAGTACCTCCCGCAGCAACGTATAGTCAAATAGTCCGACGCCTGGCGTTGTCGCCGGGACGCGTCGCTGGTCGTCGACCCAACCTTTGCCGATGGCCGCGCCGAGTAGAGCCATCAGCAGCCAGAAGACCTGCACAGGCCAGAAGTAGAAGCTGGCTATCCACAATCCACCGAGCACGACCATCGGCAGTACTTGCAAGATCACCCAAGCAAAAAACCCGCACTGCCAAGTAAGTGGACTGATCGGTCCGTCTCGGCGCCGGTAATACCCGCCCACTACGGCCCCAATCAGCCCATTCAGGCCGGCCCAGGAAAAGAAGAGCACCCAATGAAACATGATCTACTTACCAAGTAGGGGCACCCCTGACTACGCGTGGGTAGCACAGCTACCAATTGAGGATACTGTAGTAGCCCGCTTTAGTAGCACTTCATACACTCGCGTAACCCCGAAGAGCGGGCTTGACTCTCACTCATCACCAGTGTCTGATAGGTGCAGCGACGCATGGCCGAACAGCCTTCGGAACTGTGGTAGACTTCCGTGCGCCTATTCCCACAGATGTAGACTCTAGGCCCAGCTGCTACCTTGGGAGTCGCTCTGCGGACCGGCGCATGCGTGGGTGCGCTGTAAGCGGCTGGAGTGGCTTCCACGGCGGTAATGCTCGTGTAGTCCGTACCGCCATTCGCTTGTACTACGTCCCAATCGATCGTTTCTGCAACGACCTCCTGTTGATCGTCGACGAGGTAGCTGGACTTGACATAATCCGTATAGTCTTGGGCTTCTACTTTGCTCCAGCCGTCCGCACGCGTGTCGAGTACATGTACGCGGCTTGCGCCGCCGATGGTAGCCACGGCTAGGGAAGAGGCAGTGGGCTGAGCCCGTAGCGTGAGGGAATAGGCGTTTACATAACGGTACACCTCGGTTTGCTCCTGCGCTACGGTCTGCTCGGCACTAGTAGATTGCCGCGCAACGCTAGCGAAGGATAGTAGGCAAAAGAGATAGAAGAGTAGGCGTTGCTTCATAGGACAATCAGTAAAGGATAAGGTGAAAGGAATTTGCGAGTGGGCTCCGTCGCTCAACTGTTATACCAAGGGGACATACAAACGAGCGGTCTGCTCCTTACCCCAGGCTCCTCTAGCGATTGAACGCGTATCGTCAGCCTTATTGGGTGCTACTGGGCAGCGTAGACGAAGGTAATTACTCCTCCGCACGAACGAAAAGAGGCCTCCTAGCTAGGAGGCCTCTTTTCAGTCTTATATGACCAAGCGGTCTAGTGTTGTACTTGAATTTGCTGATTGATTGTCTCGCCATCTGGTTTGCGCACCCGCACGTGGTACAGCCCCGTTGGCAGGTCCCGGAGGTTGATGACCATTTTCTGCATGTCGCTTGTCATGCGCAACTCTTTCTTCGCTACGCCCTTGGTGTTGTAAAACGTGATCGTGGCTCCGGCTTCGCTACCCTCCAGCGTCAAGGCATCCG
>Ga0325401_1004958_pt1 | contig 12639 bp, 4 predicted proteins | sample PopdelMetagenome_FD_205666 | JGI IMG/M metagenome (GOLD analysis project Ga0325401, IMG submission 205666) | Populus deltoides microbial communities from Bellville, Georgia, United States - Xylem-PdKOR-R2 | ecosystem: Host-associated > Plants > Phyllosphere > Stem > Wood/Secondary xylem | place...
CCAACTCAAGCAGCCTTTAATTGCCAAACTTGACAGTTTATGATGGTCACTTTGAGCCAACAGTGAGGATCCTTTTCAGCTGAATTAAGGGCCAAGATTTGACACCATTAAAGACAAAATATCCCTCTTCCACCCCATATAAATAGGGTTGGATTCCATGGCCTGAGAATGAAAAAATAATTGTGTGCAAAGTTGACAAAAAACCAGCCACCCTCCCTAGGTTTTTTTCCCTTTTAGCTGTTAGTTCTTTCTTCTTTCTTTCTCTCCACCGTGTTTTCAACTGCCACCACCTCTGCACCGTCGTGAATAACCACAACACAACCTTTATTTATCAACCTATCCTCGTTGGCGATAGAAAACACCATTGTCAATCCCTTCTTCTCCCTTTCCACCACAAACTTCTTCTTCTCTTTGTACCATAAGAACCTAACCACCACCTCAACACTGCCTTGAGCCATCAACACTTCCATCGTCCTCAGCCAACTAGTGACGACAGTCGTGTCCCTTGCGCCAGGTGAGCTCCTTCTTCAATTCCCCCCATCTCATCTCCATATAGGACATGAAATAATTCACGTACTGCAAGAGCTGGCTTCTATCAACAGATGCAAACTAGGCTGGACCCGTTGTGGCCTGGCCTAGATAGCTGGGTTGGGTCCAGCCTAACCCTAAAAAAAGGAGAGGTTAGGTTTGTTGGGCCACCAGTCGGCCCAACTTGACCCGTCTAGGTCTGACCCAACCCAATATATTTAATAATAATATAATAATATAATTATAATAATTAAAAAACAAAAACAATTCCAAAAAAATTTAAAACTCATTTAAATTTTTTTTGTGATTTTCTCGCATGTTTTCTATCAATTTTGCATAATATCGGACTATATATTTACATTGTAAGATATAGATCAGGTATTAAAATACCTGATTTTCTTTGAAATGTTTCTTAAAAAAATTGAAAATTAAAAAAATATTAAAAAATTTTTTAAATTAATTTCCTCTTTCCAAAAAGAAAAACAAAAAAAAAAGTTTTGTTGTCATGAATACGACCAAATTCTAAAAGTTTTTCAAGCACATTTTTTTTTAAAAATAAAAAATTGCATATTTCTCATGTTTTAAAATGTAAAATGAATATCATATCCAGTTTATGATCATTCATTAAGTTTCGACCAAAATATCAAAAGTCCTTCACTAATCATTTTATATTTAAAGTGCTAGGATTTAATTATAGACTTTAATATATAGGGTATAAAATTACAATGTAATGTATACTCTCAAATATTAAAGATACAAAGCGTAAAATAAATGCGATGCTAGAATTTGAACTTTAGAACGGTTAGGATTTCACTCAATAAAGTAAAGACTCTTTCACAAAAAAAGATCTGTCTTAGTCCTTAGAAAAAGACCAATGGATAGAAACATAACCTAGAAAAACAATCATACAACAATGTAGTTTTTCTTAGGTATGGTGCACTGGGGGTGATGCATCTTCTCATTGCACAACTAGTTCTTTATCCAAACTCTCAAAGACTATAGGTTTCCTAGTAACCACAATACAAGGTAGCGACTCCTGAACTTTACAATTATAACTTTATGATTATACTCAAAACCCTTTTCTTTTCCAACACCTCTTGGGAGGCTAACCCACTAGTCGATGTCGCCCCGCAACAAGATGAAACTTCATTAGGGACACCTTGTCTGGTTGGACTAAGCTTTGCTTGTTTGACTTTTTGTTTTGGTCTGTTTAATTTTAGCTCATATTTTTACTGCTTTAACATGCATTTTTTACTTTCTATTTATGCATAGGTACATCAGGTATGGATTAATGCCCTCATTTTACAAATAAACCCATTTTTAGGTTAGGCAGGAGTATCGGTCTGTCTTATGACTTTCAGTCGAGGTTTAAATTTGTGAAATATCCAACTATGAACTGAGCGTTTACTTGGTAATGACGTGTATACAGTGCCCCAACTGTTCCTTATAGACCCTATACTGTCTTCATGAAAGGTTGTCACTTGGTAGCTCATAGACCCTTTTGAGACTAAGTAGTGAGCCTACCCTCAATATAATTGCATAGAACCTGTCTCTAGGGAGTGAACTTGCTAATAATTCATTTTGCATCAAGATAGACGTTATCAATAATCTTGAATTCTGCAAGGTTTTTTGAGCTAAAACCATGGCTTTTTTAAAAAGAGTTTGAGATGATCAGATTATGGGCTTTTGCCTATATTCAACAAAAAGCCATGGATAAACTCTTTGAAAAGGTTAATCCAAACCCAATGTGCTTCTATACGCATACATCTATTTATTGTAAATAACATACATACATGCATCAGGTTGAAATATAGGTCCCCAAAGAGCTTCAATCCATAAAGTCTACGACACCCGACTCCGAGTAAGAAACATGGAAGATGAAAAGCGTGCTCATCGTGATGTGCATTTCTAAGAAGAGTTGGAGTCTCTGAAGGCTAGTATGGCTCGCTTCATTAGATTACTTGAGTAAACATTTAGAAATGCATATAGTAAAGGTCTTTCCAATTGACCTTCCACCTTTCTTCAAACCCCGACAACAACTCAACCTCGAAGAAAGAATGAGAGAACATGGTCAGGAGCCCTAACACAATCTAGCATTTGTGTAGTTAATAGCACTGGTATAAGCCTTTATGGTTGTGGATGCATTCGCCAATGAGTCTTATATGACAAAGTCATCTGATGACATTGATCAAGATAAGATGACAACGTTAGAAGATAAAATCAGGGCGATGAAGTACATTTGTACGACCCAGTACAAGTCACAGAGATATGTCTGGTCCCGAATATGGTTATACTGAAGAAGTTCCATGTTTTAGAGTTTATTATATAACTGGAACACAATGCCCCATTACCCATCTTAAATTCTACTGCAATAAAATGACAGAAGTAGTAAATGATGAGAAACTACTAATGCATTTTTTTCAGTATAGTTTGAGGCAATATTGAGTTAGTACATGAGACTAGACGACACTAAGATCCATAGATAAAAAGATATGTTAGATGCTTTCGTTAAACAATACAAGTATAACATGGACATTGCTCTTGACAGGACCAACTTGTCCAATCCGGAAAAAAAGGACAAGAAAAGCATAAGGGAACACACCTAAAGGTAGAGAGATTTGGCTGTATAGGTGCATCCCCCACTCTTGGATAAAGAAATGGTTACTTTATTTGCCAACACGCTCAAGACACCATATTATGAGCATGTGAATTGTAGTTCGATGCAACACTTCACTTATGTTGTGGTAGTGGCAGAGCATATAGAGTAAAGAGTGATAGAATCTATGCACCTGTGGAGAAAAAGGGCTTCGAAGGGAAATGAAAGAAGGTCGACCATGTTTAAGGTGACTACAAAGGTAAGAAAAACCAATTCCCAAAGTTACCACACTCCATCCTCTTCACCCCAAATTGCCAACATCAATTTCAACACTTTATTTCATGCTAGAAAACTCCTTAAATCAAAATCCAAATTAAGAGTTTTCAAAAATTCCAGGAACAACTACCTCAATTATCGTTATCCCTAAATGAGATGTACTGAAAGTTATCAAGCATCGGGCATGTAGCTCCAGAACCAGTCACACCTCTACAATCACCTTACCCTAACGGGTACAAACTCAATCTCACCTGCGAGTACCATACTGGTGTTGTAGGACATAACATTCATACCTGTAGTGCATTTAAAAAGAAGCTTCTGCAATTAATTAAAGCTGGGTGGATAACATTCGAAGAAACTCCAAACATGAGTATGAACCTCCTACCCAATCATGTTTTCAGTAGTGGATCGATAAATGCACTAGAAGCGGAAAGCTTAGGAAACCTAAAAGCACTAATGGTGAGAGCAAGGTGTGAAGAAGACATAGGGGATTCTCGAAGGACTCGAATTTAAAAGGGTGTCTATGATGAAAATAGAGGACGAAGTTCTACCACAACTTTTTATCCACATCATTGATGAGATTCCTGCAAGAGCTTTCGTGAGGAGGCTGGCCGAAGGGGAAGCGTACCAGAGTTGGAAAATAGAGATTATTCCTTTTGTGTTTAGAAAAAAATAATTGCCTCTGTTTGATCATGCCTGTAAAATTATTTGATTTTGTCATGTTTCAACCTGTTTTAGTCTTGTCAACAACTTGACCCATAATCTCACAAGACTTTCTTTGTTAAATAAGCCTTTTCTTTTAAATAAGATCATGTGTTTTCTTGTGCCTTTATTTTTGTTATTATTTCATGCAAATAACAAACCTACACGAGCACACCCTTTACTCACAAAACCACCATACCAAGAATTCCTTGGTGTGTTTTCTTTTCCCTAAAAAAACAATGCACAATCTCATGTTTTCTCAAAGGTTTCTAGAAAAATCAAAGTTTTAGTGCAAAAACAGAAATCAAATTAGTGTTTGTTCTAATAGATGAGTTTTGAAAATTTAAGTTATATCTTAGAAAAATTATTATACACCTAAAAAGCTTGAAGAATAACAATAACATGAGATGACTTTAAAGCTAAGTTTTAGCTGAATGAATAATGAGAAACCATTTCGCGTGATCACATGAAAAAAGATAAAAGTTTATTAATTAAGAATGCATGCGTTTGAAATGAGAAAAGACCATTTTTGATAATCTTTTCACAAGGATAAGATATATCTTTTGCAATCCCCTTTTGAGCTTAATATGCTTTTCTTGAGAAAATTAACTTTGGCTAAGATCATAGCTCTTACAAGGGGGCAAAAGTGAGAAATATATAAAAATACTTCAATGATTAAAAGTGCTCAAACAAGGCTGGGGGGCATGAAAGAATTTAAAGGATCCAAAATGTTTAAGCATACTATAAAAATAATTAAAATGATGATGCTTACAACCAAATGAAGAAAACAAAAAGAAAAGCCCAAGCCTGACATTAAGGGGGGAACGATAGACCATTTTGTAGGGCCTAGAAATACATGAACCAAGAGAGGTCACGGAACAAGCACTAACGATCTTTAGTCTTGAAATCTCTTAAACATCTTTTGAGCCCATAAATATCATTTTTCTTCATAACTAAGAGCCAAAGCCTATGTTATGTGCTCAATCAAGTCCTTTCTGATCAAAGACGAGCAATCTTGATTGGTAGGCAATGTTTCCCCATGAGAAGCAAGATCTTTTTAAAATGAATGTTTTGAAGACTGGTTCTCTGATACCCCTAAATTAAAACTTGAACCATTCTGACCAACAAAACATCATTTCATGGTAGAACAAAGACTTTCAAACCTACCTATAAGAATCACTTAAATTTTTTCAAAACAAGTTTGCTTGAAACTTACATCAAAATGGTTTCTATGTTTGGAATAACTTTGAAATTCTCCATGAAAACACCCTTCTAAATAACCAAATCTTCTTTTAAATAGCCTTATCCTAAAAAAAGAAAACCTAAATTGAACGCTTGGGGTATAATTAAACTGGGGGGTAATAAAAAAACACATAATAAAGTTGACTCTATGATTTCTTTTCAAAGAAAATAAAAAATATAGGGCAGAGCTGACGACCTTTGAGATAAAGGATTGTTGATGTCATGCCCTTTCTAGAGGTTAAGATCACAAGATGTGATTTGAGTAAGTAAAAGCGAAAAAGCCATCGAATTTTACTACAAAGACTCAAACTTTTAAGAAAAAGGGAAACTCTTTGAAGAAAAGGACCTATATTTCTCAAGTAAGTATACATGTATATCAATCATAATGCATTATACTTTAATCTTTGATAAACTAGTGTCTCACTAGCAAATCTCTTTCAAGTGCACCTTTGAGCACTCATCACTCAGATAGTGCACTTTCTAGCCCTATCTTTCTCTTTTTTAGTGCGCTTTTGAGCCCCATATTTTTTTTTAGTGCTCCTTTAAGCTCTCATCTTCTAGATAGTGGGCCTTCGAGTCCTATCCCGTCATCCTTTTAAGATATCTCTAGCTAAATCCTTTCATCAAATAAGTTGTATTTTTCATTTGGGTAGGTTGCCCATTACAATAAGATCACTTTGAAAAATCATTGCAATTTTCACCTGGGCAGGTCGCCCATTACCATAAGATCACTTTGAAAAATCTTTGTATATTTTCACTTGGGTAGGTTGTTATTACAATGAGACCACTTTAAAAATCTTGCATTTTTCGCTTGGGCAGGTTGCCCATTACAATGAGACAACTTTGAAAAGTCTCTGCATTTTCACCTAGGTAGGTCACCTATTACAATGAGACCACTTTGAAAAATCTTTTCATTTTCCACTTTGACAAGTCGTCCATTACAATAAGATCATTTTGAAAAATCTTCGTATTTTCCACTTGGATAGGTCATCAATTATAATGAGATCACTTTATAAAAACCATTGTATTTCTTATCTGGGTAAGTCATTTATGACAATTTGATCATTTAAAAATCTTTGAATTCTATCAATAGACAGGTTGCTTGGTACAATCATATCACTTTAAAAAGTCTTTCATAAAGATCATCTTTTTCTTTACAAACCCTATCTTCTTCTCCTTCAAGAGCACGTTCTAGCCCTATCTTTTTCCTTTCGAGTACGCCTTTAATCCCTCATCTCTTGGGTAGCATGTTTTTTAGCCCTATATCCTTTTGAGTGTGCCTTTGAGCACTTATCTCCTAGGTAGTGCGTTTTTTAACCCTGCCTCCTTTTGAGTGCGTCTTTGAGTCCTCATCCCCTTTCGAGCGTTATCTCTTTTCCCTTTGAGTGCTTATTTGAGCTCTTATCTCCTAAACAATGTGCCTTTAAGCTTTATTCCATCGTCTCTTCAAGACATCTCTAACTAAATCCTTTTGCTAGGTAAGTCACATTTTTTATTTGGGAGGTCACCCATTATAGTTAGACCACTATGAAAAATCATTGCATTTTCCACATAGACAAGTCGTCCATTACAATAAGACCACTTTAGAAAATATTTGTATTTTCTACCTGGAAGGTCACCTATTACAATGAGACCATTTTGAAAAATCTTTGCATTTTCCTCCCAAGCAGGTCACCCATTACAATAAGACCACTTTATTTTTTTTTTTGTATTTTTCCACTAAAACAGGTCGCCATCACAATGAGACCACTTTGAAAATCTTACATTTTCCACCTGGGTAGGTTGCTCATTACAATGAGATCACTTTGAAAAATCTTTACATTTTTCACCGGGCTAGGTTACCTATTACAATGAGACCACTTTGAAAAATCTTTGCACTTTTCACCTGAGCATGTCGCCCATTACATTGAGAACACTTTGGAAAAACCATTGTATTTTTCATGAGGGCAAGTCATCTATGACAATTTGATCATTTTAAAATTTTTGAATTCTACCAATAGGCAGGTTGCCTAGTACAACCATACCACTTTAAAAAGTTTTTCACAAATATCATCCTTTTCTTTACAAACCCTATCTCCTTTTCCTTCAAGTGCACTTTTTAGCCCTCGTCCTTCGGATAATGCACTTTATAGTCTTATCCATTTTTCCTCTAAGTGCACTTTTAAGCCCTAACTTCAAACATTTCAAAAGGATTGAGAATTTCTTGATCTGGTGAATCCTTTATCTCTCATTCCTTTTTCTTCTTTACAGAGCTTACTATCTAAAGTCTCTTACGATCTTTCTATCGTAAGCATTGTAAAGAGAGGACAATTGTCATAACCTATTTCTGGGTTATTGCCCAAATTCATCTTCTTCTTTTTCAAAATAAAAAAAATCAAAAAATAAATATTAATAGCAAGAAGACTGACATTTTGACAAAAATAAGTTGGGAGGATTTCAAATATAGAGAAAGATCAAGTTGTAATTTTGAATGAATCGAGAGCCAAGTTATACCTCATTTTACCCAAAACTGAAGAGACAATACAGATTCAAGGTCAAATTAAATCATTATCGGACAAATCTGCATAAAAATTAAGCCTAAGGACATAATTAGATTTTTAATAGGCTAATTTGACTTAATCATGGGCCAAATTAAATTTTAATTATGTTTAAGAATTAATTTGGGTCCAATTAAATGATTTAATTAGGTGCAAGGACTAATTATACTTTAAATGAGTCAAATTAATTTTTTAGGGGATTAATTGGTGAAAATCCAAGTTTGGGAGCCTAATTTGGGCTTAATTAAGAAGATTGAAATTTTAGAAAACCAAATTTAATTTTTACCAAGACAATTGATTCAAATAATGGGTAAAATTACAAGAAAATTAAAAGATTAGGTTCAATTAAGGTCTAAATTGAAGAAATTTGCAGCCAATGACCATTTTACAAAAGACACCGAACTATAGGAACCCAATTGATTGAAATCAAGGGTGAAATTGAAGAGAATTGAAAGTTTAGTAGTCAATTGAGAGTCAAGTTGCATAAATCTGAAATCAAGGACCATAATGAAAAAGGGGCTAAAATTCAAGGCTAACATTGAAGTTCGACAAAGAAAAAATTGCATAGAATTTAAATTTTAGGGTCAATTAGCAGTGCAGTTTAAAGAAATTAAAAGTCGGGGGACCAAATTAAACTTTTATCAAATCCCTAAATTAAAACTCTAAAAGCCAAAATGATGTCCTATCATTTAAATGAAAAACACGTTTTGACCATATAGTAAAAACAAAAAAAAGACAGACCATACAACTCGTCGTCTGGATTGTTCATCTTCTTCATCATTGGTTTCACCCGAAAGCTGCTCGGGTGGTCTCCTTTTCAAAACATTTAATGCCTCAACTCTTCACCAAATTTAACAAAACATACACGCAAATGATGGTCTAACATTTGACTACACCTAGTGTGGTCCTTTCTTACTGATTGACACCATAACAGGTGTGGCGCCGGCCTAAAGAGGCCAACTCAGACAACCTTCAACTACCAAACTTAACAGTTCATGATTGCTATTTTGAGCTAATGGTGGGGATCCTTCCCAACTAAATAAAGGGTCAAGATTTGACACCATTAAAGACAAAATGTTCCTCTTCCACCTCTATAAATAGGGATGGATTCCATAGCCTGAGAATGAAGAACAAATCGGGTGCAAAGTTGACAAAAACACCAGCCTCCCTCCCTAGCTTATTTTTCTTCCAGTCGACAATTCTCTCTCTTCTTTCTCTCTCTCCATAATGTTTCCAGCCATCACTACCTCAGCACTGTCATAAATAACTACAACACAACCCTCATCCATCAACCCTTCTCCTCGCCAGCGATAGAAACCACTGCCGCCAATCTCTTCTTCTTCTTATATACCACAAGAACCCAACCACCACCTCAACACCACCTTGAGCCACCAGCCTTCCACCGTTCTTAGCCAGACTAGTGACGACAGTCGCGACCCCTGCATTAGGTGAGCTCCTTATTCTTTTTCTCTCTTTCTCGTTTCAAACAGGACGTGAAATAATTCACATCCTGCAACTGCTGGTTTTTTTTTCCAGCAAATACAAACTAGACTGGACTTGTTTTGACCCATCCTAGATAAATAGGCTGGTCTAGCCCAGCCCTAAAAAAAGAGAGTGGTCAAATTTGTTGGGCCGCTAGTTGGCCCAATTTGACCTGGCTGGGTCTAGCCTAGCCCAATATATTTAATAATAATATAATAATATTATAATAATAATTAAAATAATGAAAAGAATTTCCAAAAAATTTCAAAACTCATTTAAAAAAATTTGTGATTTTCTCGCATGTTTTTCTATCAATTTTGCATAATATTAGGTTGTACATTTATACTATAAGATACAAATCCGGTATTAAAATACCTAGTTTTCTACGAAACATTTCTTAAAAAATTTGAAAATTAAAAAACAAATCTCAAAAATTTTAAATTTCCTTTTTTAAAAAAATATATTTTGTTTTCATACATACAACCGAATCCTAAATTTTGTTTTCAAGAATAATTAAAAAAAAAAACAAAAAACAAAAAATTGCATTTTTCTCATGTTTTAAAATGTAAAATGGATATCATAACTAATTTATGATGATTCGTTAGGGTTCGATCAAAATATCAAAAATTCTTCACTAATCATTCTGTTCACTTTATATTTAAAGTGCTAGGATTTAGCTGTAGACTTTAATATTTGGGGTATAAAATTACATTATAAATTTTAATTATTACTCTTTTTATAAAAAAAATTAAATGCCATATAATAAAAAAATCAAAGGACCATTTATAATATAAAATCAAATATTTTAATTTATATCTATATCAAAATATCATTGAAAATACCCACTTGGTTTCTATCAAATAAGAAAAAAGCCGGATGATATTAAGCAAAACTTCTTGAGTAGAAGGATGTAATCAATCAAAATAAAATAAAATATCTCGTTAAGAAAATGTCAAAAATAAAAAAAGAACTATCAATTTTTTATGGTTCTTATGATATTATATAACACATGATTTATAAAATATATGCTTAAGTAATCGATTCTAAACTCTTAGCCATAAAATTATAATAAAAGAGGTAAATTCTTTTAAACTTAAGAGTAAAATTATAATACATCAAACGTGATAAGAATTTTTTATGATTCTTTCTTTTGATAACGCTGAATAATCTACCTTCAGTCCTAAGTTTATGTCATTTTCTTACAGCAAAATCATATGGATATTTACACATAATATTATACGTGACTTACAAATGAGAAGGACACCTTGATATGTTTATCTACAATTTGAAATAACCAATAATAAGTAGAAAGGTGTCTGTTTGATAATGTAATAACGATTATTTTTTAAAATATTTTTTATATAAAAAAATATTTAAAAAATATATTTTTTATTTTTTAAAATTTATTTTTAACATCAACATATCAAAATAATATAAAAACACTAAAAAAAAACTAATTTGAAGCAAGAAAAGATATATATATATATATATATATATATATATATAATTGATTTGCTTGTGAATTATGAAATATCCACAAAAAATATTCATGAAAATCGATTTGAAATTTGAAATCGACATATATAGTTTTGCAAAACTTGTGGATATTCTTAGTTGACTAATGGTTGAAAAATTAAGTTCAGTTTTTGTTCAAAAACTTTAGAACTGATCTCAAGTTCTTTAACCCTAAATTAAAATAAACACCACTCTCAATTCTCACTCTCGCCGCCCTCAAAGCCCTTTGCCACAAAAACTTCAAGTTTCCTTTTTTGGTGGTTGGATTAATCACCTACTCTTTGCATGGTTAACACAACTAGCTTGGGCATGACCTGGTCCAAATTTCAGGTTATAAACAAGGGGTCAATTATATTATTTTTTTTCTAGCTCTGAATTTCGTGTAAGTTACGTAATTTCTTGATGGTTATTTTCTTGAATTACTGGACTTTCTGGACACAAAAAAGGATTAAGAAGTTCAGTTTAATTGTTTTTATATTGGAAAATAAGTTAAACACTGTTAATTAATCGATATTAAATTTGGCTCTTGTTTAATTGTAAGGCATATTACATCTCATTTACCTCATGCTATATAAAATTAAACAAAAAGAAAAATACTTGAACAGGAAAATTACACAAGAAGAATAAAAAAGAAAGATATTATAATCAGCAAAAAAAATTACTCAATAAAACTACAGATAGGGAATAATAACAGAAGGAAAGGAGTGAGAATAGTGCCACCAAAAGAAATATGTAGCTTCAAAATATAGATTATAATTATGAGAATTACATTAATGATTATGGGGAAATTAATATATATTTATGAAATTGTTTTATCATGGAATATTTTCAAGTACATCACTATCAACGAAGCAAAGCACCACTGCACCACACACTCGGAATGAACAAACATGTCGCCATTCTCATCAATCGTTTGTGTATTATCTAAAAAGAAAACATATACTTGATAGACAAAGTTCATTTTTTTCATGGAAATATTACTGTGATTATTATATAGTATAGTCTTTTTTTTTTTACTTACATGTTGAAAAATATATGATTATTTATGATTATTTAAAAAAAATATCATTTAATTTAATAACTAATGACTTCTTATATTAAATACTATAAATTTTCTATTAATTAGTGTTCACATATGCTGTTATCAAAAGAATATCACCATACCCCCGATAGATAAATAAATAAATAAACAAATAAACGACGGTCAGATTAATTAGTGTTCACAGATGCTATTATTTTTTAACACTTGAACGGCAAACGACAACGCATCAATCATTGTCATCCCAGAAGGTCGACCATTTTTTTAACTCCGTGGACAAAATGTAATAAGAGCCTATTACAAGGAGACACGTTTAGATTTGGAGCATCAAAATTTTGCTTCCCACGCTCTAACACCCACTCCGAAAACGCCAGATCTGCGATAACTAAAGTTAAATAAAAAAACGTGGCCAAACGAGGAGGCACCACATGGGGGCCACGTCCTTTGTGCGCCAGCGAACCGAATAGGAGTACCCCTAGTCCAAAAGTAAAGCCAAAACAAATCTAATTCCTAGCGACCGAATCTAAGCCACTGTTTGGCCCTCTTTTTTCGCATCCTTTCAAATACATTTGTTTATTCATTCCTATCTTTGGGGCTCTCCCACGCTCACTCGCGTGTTCAATACTGCAAATAATTCATTCATTAATCAATCGAAGAGGACTTCAACTAATTCTTATCCGACAAAAATATGATTCAAAAACATTGTAGAAACATTGTTCACT